>JMBX01000011.1_pt1 | contig 47561 bp, 87 predicted proteins | sample 616521 | NCBI WGS metagenome assembly JMBX01 (sample SAMN02727906, study PRJNA239997) | anaerobic digester metagenome | biome: anaerobic digester; isolation source: mesophilic anaerobic digester inoculated with municipal waste water sludge... | place: Germany: Bielefeld University, CeBiTec ...
TGGCAGAAAAGATGGTATAGATTATGAAGGATTAGTTTTAGGAATATTAGAAAGTGCAATTAAAAGATATAATTTAAATGATACTTTGAAACAAAATAATTGACAAAATTTCATATTTAAAGTATCATTTATTATGTTACAAAATAATGGCACCCTTAGCTCAGTTGGATAGAGTCGCTGACTTCGAATCAGTTGGTCGGGGGTTCGAGTCCCTCAGGGTGCGCCATAATAAATGTAAGGCTTACAGGATTATTATGTAAGTCTATTTTATATTTATTTAATATATACATAGTAAGTGTTGAACAATATCTAGAATGTGTTGTATTATATATAGGAGATGAGGAGGGATAAGATGAGGAGTAGAAAAATCAAAGGGATTTTAACCATGTCTCTTGCAATAATTATATCATTGGAAATTTTGCCCTTTAATACATATGTGGCTATTAATTCAAGTATAAAACAAAGGGACATTTGTACAATAGCAGTAGCAGCAGATGTTAAATCTGCAACAGAAGAAGATAAAATAAAGCCTGTAGTTGACTATGCATATGTAGAAGATGGAAGACTAGAACTAAGTATATCTGATAATGAGAAATTAGCTAGAAGGCCTATAATATATAAAATAGATAAAGAATTTCGTTCTTATGAAATTCACATAGATGACTATAGGAATGAATATGATGGTATAAAAAAAAGTGGGAAAGGTATATGAGATAAAAATTGAGATACCATCAACTATTTTCATAACAGTTAGAGATAGGGCAGATAATGAAAGTACATATAAATTTAATATCAAAGAAGACAATATACCTCTTACTAAGGGCGTACCAGAGCATATTTTGGAAAGATTAGCTAAAAATAGGCAGTCAGTAGTAAATAGATTTAGAGGATTTGAAGATATCTTTGAACTAGAATATGGTAAGGTTGTGGATGCTTTTAGTCTATACAATGATGTTATAAGGGATAACTATTACAGCTATAATAAAAAAAGATATTAAATTTAAAGTTAATGGATTGTCTGTAGATAAGGATGGAAATATTAAGCTTGACAAGTATGGAATATTTAAGGTTACTATGACACATAACAAGGACAAGACGTTTAAAGAGATAGCATATATACTTATAAAGCCAGATTGGAGAAATGTCGAAAATAGAAGGATTCCAAGTAATGTTAGTCCATATATAGTATATAAAGACAAGATAAAGGTATCTGATTATTTTAGATATGAAGATGAGGTGGGCAATAAGAAGAGCAAAATAGATACTTCCTATATGTTGGTATATAACGAAGACACAGATGAAACGGTGACAATGAATGATCGTATCAACCTAGAACTAAACAAGGTATACAGATTAAGTGTTTTAAATTTTGAAGACAATTCTGAACAAGACTTTTATATAATGAGACAAGAAAAGTCAAGATCAACTAATAGAAACTTTATTGATGTAGATAAAGATTACTGGGCAAGTAAGGATATAAATTCATTAGTATCTAAAGGGTTATTATCTGGATATCCAGATGGAACATTTAATCCTAAAGGAAACATTAGTGTAAGGGAATTTATGACGATACTAAGTAGACAAATAGCTGCAACTCCAGCAAAGGGGGAAGCCAATAGTTGGAAATGCAATAGTACCAACTAGTCCTAGCTCATGGGGGGGATATATAGAGTCTAAGTCTATACTAGACAGAATACCTTCTAAGGATTTATTTAGATTTAGCTACTTAAATTTAGATAGACCAATAAGTAGGGAAGAAGTAGCTTTTTTTAATAGACAGTGCCTTAGAATTAGGAATAGCATATAATGCTAATTCAAATAAACTACTTACTGATATAGGCTTATCATCATATCCATCAGAATGTATAAAGCTTGTAAATCTAGGATTGATTTCAGGCTATCCAGATGGAACCTTTAGACCAAAGAACAATATAACAAGAGCAGAAATATCAGCTTTATTTGCTAGAATTAAATAGATGATAAAAATCCTAAGGACTTAGTTTGTCCTTAGGATTTTTAAAAAAATAAATCCTAAAAAAAATATCTAAATTAGCCGATATTATTAATGATGATTATGGTTTCAAGGGGGGCTAAAATTGATTAATAAAATTAAAAATATAATATATAGAGGATTAAGTTTAGCATTGGTATTATCTATAGTAGTGCCTATGATGATGCCTATGGTAGTGTTTGCAGGGACATACACTGTAAATAATTGGGATGAATATAAAGAAAAACTTAAAGAGGATATTAGGAAGCAGGAAGCAAGTATAATCATTAATTATAGTGGGAGTGAAATCTTTAGTACGGAATATTTTGCTCGACTTAAGATAGCTGATATCTATGAAGAAGCTAAAGAAGAGCTACCTAAATATTATGGCGAGTTAAATATTATAAGCCAAACAACACTTCCTGTACTAGATGGAAATTTAAATACATCTTTGAAAAGTGTAACTCACACAATAAAGTATAAAAATTCAGCAAAGGATTTTGCAGAAATAAGAACAATACTTAATGAAGAATATAAGACTATTAAAACTAAGGTTACTGACTACGAGAAGATAAAAGCAGCTTATGATTATGTAGTTTGTGAAGTTAAAAAGATGAAGATGCTTCATCAAATCAAAAATATTATCTTCTCAAGGGGGATAATTCATATACATTTCTATTTTCTATGATGATGACTGATTTAGGATATGATAATGATATTGCTAATGGAACAGACGGTAATAAGTGGAATTTAGTAAAAGTTCAAGGCAAATGGTATCATGTAGACGGTAGATTGGAAACCATTGGAGAGGATAATGTAGTTAAGGATAATTTGTTTTTAATTTCTAAGAATGAATCTGGTGATTGGGATAAGGATGAACATGAGGGCAAACTATTAGCTGATACTAAATATGATGGGAATCCTCCTACAGTACCACAACTAAATATGAGATAGAGATAATTGAGGAAGAAATTAAAGGCACATTAAATGAAATTATAAATATATCTGAAGAAATATCAATGGAACAAATTAGAGAAACTAAGAGAAAATTTGAAGCTATAGAAGAAAAAGTAAAAAAACTATGGTGAAAGAAAAAAATATTTTAGAACCAGAAATAAATAAAGAATTAGATGAATCATTAAAAGTTACATTTAATGAACTAGTGAAAAATATAGATAAGGTACAATGCGAAATAAATAATAAAAAAAATCAGAAATTATTAATAAAACAGTAAAAAAAAGCAGAAGATACTTTTGAAATGGCAGATATTTTAGCTGCTAAAGAAGCTATAATTATGATTGAAGATAAAGAATTAGAAGAAAAAAAATAAATGCTCTAGAAGTAGCAATAGGAGCTATAGAAAAAGCTGAAAGAACAAAATTAGAGGGTGATATTACACTTGCTAAAGAAGCGATAAAAAAATACTAAAATAACGGGATATAAAATAAGGCTAGAAGAAAGAATAAAAGTTTTAGAAGCTACAATAGCAGTAGAAAAAGTGGAAATAACAAAATACAGGAAGATATTGATATAGCAATTGGACTAATAGGGGGGAACTTGTAAAAGGAGTAACAAGGATAAATTTAGAGAATAGAATAAAGGCTATTAATGATGAAATAGCTGCTAATATAGCAGAGCAAAGAAGAATAAATGAAGCTAAGGCAGTAGTGGACAAAGCAGAAGCAGCTTTAAAAAAACAATGAAACAATAGATGATATAAAAGGTGAAACTGAAAATGCAGAGAAAGCAATAGAAAAAAAATTGAAACTGATTCCGTAAAGGAACAACTTCAAGCTAGAATAAATCATATAAATATTGCAATAGTTGCCATAGAAACTATTGAGAAAGCAGAAAAGAGTGTAGAAGATATACCTAATGAAGAATCCTTAGCAGTTGTTATTGAGACAGCTGAAGGAAATATTAAAACAGCTGAAATAGAAGTCAAGAAAATTAAAGATAGAGATGTTAGGAGTAATCAACAAAATAGAATAAAAGCTATTCAACTTGTAGTAACTGCAATGAAAGCAGTAGAAAAAGCAGAAACATCAACGCCACTAAAAATGATTAATGTAACATCAGCAAGAAAAGCTATAGATAAGATTAATGAAAAATATCAAGATACTATTGATAACTTAGATGTTAGAGTAAATAAGGTAGAATCTACAATAATGCTGGAAAACAAAGAAACATCAGCTATAAAAGCAGTAGAAAAAGCAGAAAAGAGTATGAAAGATATTGATATTGCCTTAGCTAGAGATGCTGTTGATTTGCTTTCTGATAATGACATAAAAATTCAATTAAACAATCGAATAGATGCAATAAATAATATAAATAAATTAGAAAATAGTTTAGCAAAATATGTGAAAGAACTTTCAGAAGAATATAGGTTAGAATTAAACATAGCTATTCGTGATGTTGATAAAGCAATAGAAAAACTAGAAGAAGGTAATATAAAAGCAAAATATAAAAGTAGACTTTTAGTAGCTAGAAAAACGAGAACGGCAATAGATAAAATAAAATTAGCTAAAGATGATTATACGATTAAAGTTGCTGATGATGCTATTGCAGAAGTGACAGATAGTAGGATAAAGGAGGTACTTGAGAAGAAGTTAAAGGATATTGTACTTCAAAAAGAAATAGATAGGAAAATTGAAGAAGCTACAGAAGCAGTAGAAAAGGCTAAGGAAAATGTAAAAGAAATAATGGAAGCAAATGAAAATTTAGAAGCAGTTAATAATGCTGAAGAAGAAGTAAAACAACTACCAACAGGAAGTGTTAAAAAAGAACTTCAAACTATAATCAAGGAACTTAACAATGTAATAAAAGCTAAACAAATAGTAGAGAATGCAGAAGTTAAATTGGATAATGGTATCCTTACAATAAAGGATGTCACAACGTCAGAAAAAGCTGTGTGGGGGGGTTTAAATAAAGAATATAGGGAATATAATCCAGGAAAAGATGAACAAGGAGAAGATAATCCAAATCTTAATGAAAGGATAAAGGCTCTAAGGACTGCACTGGAAGAAAAAGAGGCAAATGAACTTCTTAAAAAAAGCAGAAGAGGCAGTAGCAAAGGCAAAAGAAACAAAATCTACAAGAGATATTACTGTGGCTAAAAAAAAGCAGTGAGCTTGGTAAAAAAAATGAAGAAAAAAAGAAAGAATTAACTGCTCAAATAGAAGAACTAGAAGTTTCAATAGCAGAAGAAGCGGTAAAAAAAAGCTGAAGAAAGTGCAAGGTATAATAGTAAATCCACATCAAAGGATATCACCGCAGCAGAAAAAAAATGGTGGATGGAATTAGCAATAGAAATAAATATGAAAAAGAAATATCAAACTTAAACGCTAGAATAAAGGCCATGAAAAGTTATCAGGAAGCCATTAAAGTATTAGAAGATACAAAGAAAAACAGAAATGAACAAAATAAAGAAGCTGCTCAAAGAGCTCTGGATGAATTCGGAAGAGATGCCCAAAAAGTAAAAGAAAAAGATGAAGATGTATATAAAGATGTTTATGAAAAAAAATGGAAACTTATATAAAAGATGAAATTGGTGCTATAGAAGAATATCTAGCTGATGAAGAACAAAAAGTAGAAGATGCAAATACTGCAGTAAAAAATGCAGAAGATAAAATGAAAGTTGAAAGTAATCCAAGTAATGATGATATTAAAAATGCTCAGGAAACTGTCCACAAGGTCAGTGATAGGACTAAAAAGGCTGCATTACAGAAGAGGTTAGATGCAGTAACTGCAGCTATGGCAGCTAAATCTGCAGTTGAAAGGGCAGAAGCATATACAGATTCATCAAGTTTGAAGGAAGCAGAAAAGGCCTTAAATAATCTAACGAGGACAAATTCATATTTGAACATCATAAAGGACCTGGGAAATAGAATAGCAAAATTAAACGACAAACTAAATGTATCTAAAAAGTTGATGAAGCTACAAAGCTAGTACAAAAGGCCATAGATAGTAGAAAGGAGGCAGATATTGCAAAGGCTAAATTTGCCGTAGATTCCCTTGAGTCACTTGGGCTTGATGCTCATAATGGGTTAAGGGAAGCTCATAAGAGGTTGACAGAAATGCTTGAAACCTTAGATGCTTCAATAGGTGAAGAAGCAAAGAATGAATCGGATGCTTTAAAAGCTGCACAAGATAAAATAAACAAAGCAATAACAGAGATAGATGAAGTCAATATTTATATAGGGAATATCATAGAAGGTGAAGATAGAGAAGATAAGAAGATACAAGAGGTATATGATAAAATTCAATTAGCTAAAAATCATATAATAAAAGCAAATGCTGAGACAAGAAAGCTTACTAAACAAAATCAGAAAGGTTTATTAGCTCAGATAGACAATGCTAATAGAGAGATAGAACTGGCAGAAGATAATGTACATGTGAAGGAAGCAGTAAGATTAGTAACTATAGCTTCATCCTCCGTTACTAATTCAAAAGATGAACATGATAAAGCGAAGGCTAGATTAGATATTGCTGCTGCTAGAAGAGCTACAGATAAAATAAGACACAACAATAATAAAGCTGTTAAGGCAACAATATCAAAAACGTTAGACTCCATCCAAAACAAGTTAACTTCAGATAATGATCGAGAGCTTATAGATGCAGCTGTTGATGCAGTAAATAAGGCAGCCGATATGCTTGCTAAGGCAGTGAGAAATAATAAGGTAATGGATGAACAAGAACAAATTGAAAAAGCTATTTTTTTCTGCTAAATTGGCCATTGGATGGATTAGTGATAATAACAAAGCTGCGAAAGCTACATTGACTAATTTTATAAATGATATAGAGTCAATGTTCAAATCAGAAAAAGAAGGTATACTAAATGAAGAACGTATAAAAAATGCAGAAAAGGCAGTAGTAGAAGCAGAATCTAAGAAAGGTTCTGAGGAATTAGAAAACTATATTAGAACAGCTAGACTAAGGGTAAGACTCATTAAAAATGATGGGCCAGAAACTGCAGCAAAGATAGCTGATTTAAATGCCAGATTAGATGCATTGGAGGGTAAAAATAGTGGTGGTTCTGGAAGTAGTGGAAATAACAAACCAGGTGGCAATAGTGGTGATAGTAATAAAAAGGAGGTAGCTCTGGTGGAAATATAATTCCTACAAGTCCACTTTCTGATTATGAAAGAGTCATAGGAACGACTGAACCAGTATGGGGGGGAAGAACTAAAAAGCTAAAGAAAACAAATCCTATTACAGGTATTTCAGTTTATGATATGACAATATTTAAGATTCATGATAGTAGGGCTAAGATTATGGAGCTTTCCAATATTTTAAATACTAAACCAAATGTAAATGCCAAATTGATAGTGAATGGTAAGACCATTGATCCAGATTCACAGCCATATATATATGATAGAACAAATAATAGTGTATTATTGCCTATAAGATTTTTAAGTGATGAATTAGGCTTTACTATAAGCTTAACAGATAGTCCCGTTAAAAATAGAGTTAAGAGATTATTGTTAACTGGAATAGTAAATGGTGAAACTAAATCAATAATAATGGATATAGGTAGTGAATATTGTTATGTAAATGGGAGTTTAGTTAAGATGAGTTCTAAAACTGTGATACAGGATGGAAGAACCTATATACCTGTGGATTTTATGGTTGAGTATTTAGGCTTAACTTTTAGCTATTATAAGGAAAGTGGAAATATTCAACTAATAATAAATTAAATATATTATGAATTTACCGCATAATGTAGAAGGTTTGTTAAAAGAGATCTAATTTATGAATTCTCTTATTTGCCTATATTTTGCATTAACGAATATAATAAAATCCTTGTAATTTTTATATTGCAAGGATTTTATATTTTGTTAGAATATAAAATTTTATCTAATATAATTTTTCTTTATATTATTTCCTTATATGTATAATTTTCACTAGTGTGGAAAGATTATCTAATATAAGTAAATATCTAGCTATAAAGGTATCAAAAAATTTGATCTTAATAATCATTTAACTATAATGGAAAAATCAACAAAAAGGAAGGAGGATGGATATGGCAGTTGTTAAAGTAATAGAGCTTCTTTCAGAGTCAACAAATGGCTGGGAAGCTGCAGCACAAGAAGCTGTTACAGAAGCAGCAAAAACAATAGATGATATACAAAGTGTATATGTTAGTAATATGCAGGCTATTGTAGAAAACAACAAAATAACCAAATATAGATTAAATGTAAAATTTCATTTATAGTTAAGTAGTTAATTTTATGGGGGGGGAAGTAGTCATTGAAATTGGAAATATATATGATATAATATAAAAAGGGAGCTTATATTTTAGGCTGAGAGGAAGTTTTACTTCGACCCATAACCTGATACGGATAATACCGGCGTAGGGAAATATTTAGTTTATACTATCTAATCAAAGAGTATAAATGGGATATGCCTTATGGGGGGGTATATCCCATTTTAAAATGCCTGGAGAATGTATTTTCAATAAGTAGAGGGGGAGCGCCCTAGACTTATAGGCAAAATAAAACTAAATAGCCAGGGAGCTTGTGTTTCAAGATGAGAGGAAGCTTTTGAGCTTCGACCGACCAAATATGGTTATACTATATAGGGGGGGATTGCTATTTAGTCACATTATAATTATATCTCAATAATGATATTTGTTTCCTATATGGTATATATCAAAATAAATATTATTATGGAGGTATTTTATTATGGAAAAAATTCAAAACTATTAAGACAGCTTATGTTGGCAATGTTGATGGCTATGGGAGTAGTCATTTCTCCAATTCTTCGTATAGAAGGTATGTGTCCTATGGCTCATTTTATTAACATAGTTTGTTCTGTTACCTTAGGACCTTGGTATTCATTACTTTGTGCCACATTAATTGGAATTATAAGAATGGCTTTTATGGGAATTCCACCTTTAGCATTAACAGGAGCAGTTTTTGGAGCCTTTTTATCTGGAGTGTTTTATAGATTATCTAAAGGTAAGTTAATTTGTGCAGTTATAGGAGAAACCATAGGGACAGGCATTATTGGAGCTATATTATCTTATCCAGTAATGACTTATATTTGGGGGGGAAGAACAGGACTTACATGGATGTTTTATGTTCCATCTTTTGTAATGGGGGGGACTTATAGGGGGGGAGCAATTGCGTTTATTTTCTTAGTAGCCTTAAGTAGAACGGGAATGCTTGCTAAAATTCAAAGAAGTTTGGGGGCGAAAGTTTATGATAAATCAAGAAGTAACAATAGACAATTTACTGCAAATAAAGAAGAATATTAAATCAAGAAAACCCCCCCTTATCCATTGTATAACAAATCCTATTTCAATAAATGATTGTGCAAATATGGTTTTGGCTACTGGCGGAAAGCCTATTATGGCAGAACATCCCCTAGAAGTTGCAGAAATAACATCTGTTTCTAAAGCTTTAGGAGTTAATCTTGGAAATATAACAGATATTAGGATGGAGTCAATGCTAATTTCAGGTAAAGTAGCTTTTAAAAATAAAATTCCACAAGTAATAGATTTAGTAGGAGTAGGATGTAGTAACTTCGTTTAGACTATGGAAGGAAATATATAGAGGAATGTCATCCAGATGTTATAAAGGGAAATATGTCTGAAATCAAATCTATTTATGGACTAGAGAGCAATGCAAAGGGTATTGATGTTGGAGTCTGTGATGTGATAACAGAAAATAATCTTGATGAAAATATAAAAATGTTAAAGTCCTTATCCTTAGAAACTGGCTCTATTATTGTGGCAACAGGGATTATAGACATAATTACAAATGGAATCCATACATATTTAATATCCAATGGTTGTGAAATGCTTTCAATGATAACTGGGACAGGCTGTATGCTTAATGTTCTTATAGCAAGTTATATTTCTTCTGGTGATGTACTTGGAGGCGTTATTTTAGCAGTGGGACTTATGGGGGGGATATGTGGTGAACTTTCTCAAAATGTTAAAGGTACTGGAAGTTTTAGAGTTGAGCTTTTAGATAATATATTTAGTATTTCTGATGATATAATAAGGGAAAAATTACAAATAAAGAAAAGAGATGATTAATGGTGAAACTTGATATTACCCTTTATTTAGTAACAGATAGCACTAATTTAAAAGAAGAAGAGTTTCTTGCAAAGGTAGATATGGCTTGTAAAGGTGGAGTAACTATAGTTCAATTAAGGGAAAAAGAAAGATCTGATTATGATTATCTTAATCTGGCAATTAAAGTAAAAGAAATTACAGATAAATATGGTATTCCACTAATAATAGATGATAGAATAGATATAGCTATGGCATCTAATGCTGCAGGAGTTCATCTTGGACAAAGGGATATACCTATTTCATATGCAAGAAGATTAATGGGTAAGGATAAAATAATTGGAGCAACTACAAAAACTGTGGAACAAGCTAAAGAAGCCGTAGAGCAAGGTGCAGATTATTTAGGAGTAGGAGCAATTTATCCTACAACTACAAAGGTAATTACAGTTATTACACAAGTTTCTACATTAAATGATATTTGTAATACTGTAGATATTCCTGTTTTGGCCATAGGTGGTTTAAATAAAGGCAATTGTCATATTTTAAAGGATAGTCCTATTGATGGAATTGCTGTAGTTTCAGCAATAATGAAATCAGAAAATCCAGAAAAAGCAGCATCAGAGCTAAAATCAAAGATACTTTCAATAAAAAAAACAAAATGGAGTGATATCAATGAAAGCATATTTAGCCAATGGATTATTTAGTATGGGGGGGGATAGATTGCTAAATTCTCTCATAGCATCAGAAATTAGAAAAGAAATACAGGGGATAGATTTATATGTTCCACAAGAAAATGGTGAAATTAATGACAAAAGTTTATATGCTGATTCAGTTACCATTGCAAAGGCAGATATGGATAGGCTTAGAGAAAGTGAATTTTTAATTGCGGTAATAGATGGAGTAGAAATAGATAGTGGAGTTGCAGCAGAAATTGGAGCATTTTATATGATGAACAAGCCGATTTTTGCACTATTTACAGATGTACGTCAAGAAGGTAGGGATAATGAGAAGAAGATTCAAGCTCTAGTAAGGGACGGTACGGAAAATCAGTTTGTATATAGAAACTTATTTGTTATTGGATTAATTAAGGAAAGTAAAGGCAATATATATTCTACAGTTGATCAACTTATAGATGGAATAAAGGAGTATTTAAAAGGTAAAAATTAAAACCAGGGATAAACCTGGTTTTTTTTAATCCCATTATTAAGAGAAATCCTAGTAAAGACTAAATTTTACATTTTTTTGGTTAAAATAATTATTGAATTTAATAAGAATAATATGCATAACTATGTAAGAAGTAGGATGAATTTTTGATAATTACTAGGAGGTAAAGAATGGGAAGGATAATAGGGATAGATTTTGGGACTACAAATTCTCTAGTTTCTTATATAGAAGGTGATAAGCCTAAAATAATTCCAAATGATTATAATGAAAACATGACTCCTTCAGTGGTGGGACAATTATATATAGGAGAATATACTGTAGGAAAAGTACCTAAAAGACAATATATATTAAAACCTAGAGAAACAATTATTGAAATAAAAGATTAATAGGTAGAAATAAAGAAGTAGTTATGGGAGATATAAAATATTCACCAGAGCAAATATCATCTATCATTATCAAAAAAATTAAAGGAATATGCTGAGAAATATATTGGAGAAGAGGTTATATATGCTGTAATTACAGTGCCTGCAAGCTTTAATGATTTACAAAGAAAATCTATTATACAAGCAGGAGAATTGGCAGGGTTAAAAATAATTGGAATCATTAATGAACCTACTGCTGCTGCTTTAGCATATGGTATAAATCAATTTGAAGGAAATAAAAAGATACTAATTTATGATTTAGGTGGAGGGACATTAGATGTCACTGTAGCTAATATTGGAGAAAATATAATAGATATAAGGGCAAGTAGAGGTAATAATAAATTAGGTGGCAAAGATTTTGATAAAAGAATTATAGATTTTATAGTAGATGATTTTTTTATAAATATGGAATAGACTTAAGGGCTGATAAACAAGCTATGGCTAGGATAAAAGAAGCGGCTGAAATTGCAAAAATTGAATTATCTAGTGTATCTGCCACAGATATAATTTTACCTTTTATTCATAGTGACGAATACAGAGGACCTATATCAATAAATATGAAACTAACTAGAGAAAACTCAAACAATTAATAGGAGATTTGGTTTATTCATCTGAAAAACAATAATGGATGCTTTAGATGGTGCTGGATATAAAATAGAAGATATAGATATGGTTTTACCAGTAGGCGGTTCCACTAATATTAGCTGTATTAAAGATTTGTTAAAAAAAATTATTTAAAAGTAAAATAAAATTTTGTATAAATCCTGATGAAGCAGTAGCATTAGGTGCAGCTATATATGGTGAAATTAAATCTAAGGAAAGAACAACTAAGAATAAAGTAGCAATATTTGATAGATGTAGTTATTCCATAGGGATAAGTATAGCAGTTAAAGATTCTCAAGGTAGGATAGTAAATGGGATTTTTGATCCAATAATAGTTAAGGATAGTAGAATACCTAGTATTAAAACTAGAACTTATTATACTTTGTATAATAATCAAACTACAACGGAAATAAGGGTATATCAAGGAGATTCAGAATTTGTTGATGATAATTTGCTAATAGATAGGTTTTTAATTAAGGATATTCCAAAGGGACCAGCAGGAAAAGAAAAGATAGAAATTAGCTTTTATGATTCAAATGGGATTTAGATGTAGCTGCAAAAATTCTTAGTAATGGACATATGATAAAAAAAACAATGAATACTTTTAAAACTGATAAATTCATCCAGGATTTTGAGGAAAAGTTTAAATATTCCAATTGGGAAAAATCAAAGTTAGCATATATAGCTAAAGATACCATATGGATATGTGAAAATATAATAAAAGATTTAAAATATATAGATGCTATAAAAGCTGAAAATTTACTTAAAAGCCTTAAAAAAAGCCATTATAATAAATGATATAGATTTAATAACCAAATATGAAAGTGAACTATTAAATCTAATTTCTAATGCAAGTTAAAGAATAGATACTTTATATTAAGTATCCAATATTTAACTTGGCATTTTAGAAAGTACATTGTATATATAGAAGGTTAAATGAAGATAATAAACTTGAATCTATTTATCTTCTAGGAGGGAAAAGAATGAGGAAGAAAAAGGGTTTAATGGCTACAATGCTTGGAATTATGGGTGCTGGTGCTGCCTTAGCTAATAGATCTCCAGATATAAAAAAAGATTATGCCTAATATGAATAAGATGATGTCAAATATAGGAGTTAAAAAAAACAAAAAAATAGAAATATGACTAGTATGATAGCAACAGGATTGCTAGGATTTGGATTAGCTAAGATGTTGCCAATGGGGGAGAAATTTTATTAGGCAAAGATAGATTTATCAAGGTATATAGTGGATATATACCCTTGTATTAAATATAGTATTTTAAAAGAATGTAAAAAAATTCTTATAATACAATGTTATAATATATATTATAATATGAGTATATAGTGTGATTAATTTTTTTAGGGACATGCTTTCCAGTTGTATATTAAAAAGAAAACAGGTGATTTTATGTCTTATTTACGATTGATAAAATACAAAATGCAAAATTTAGCAGAAGCTGTAGCTTCTGTATTAAATGTAGAAGTGGCTATTGCAGATAGAAATCTTACTAGAATAGTTGGTACAGGAGATTTTTACACAAAATTAGATGAAAATTGTGCAGAGGATTCCCTATTTGCAAAGGTTATTGAATTGGGAAATCCTATAATTAATTTAACTAAAGATGAACACTGTATGAATTGTTCAAATTTAAAAGATTGTCCTGAGTTTGCCAATATGTCCTATCCAATAAGATTAAATAATAGCATAATAGGAGTTATAAGTTTTGCTTCCTTTGATGATAAACAAGCTAATACAATGAGGATTAAGAAAGATGAATATTATAATATGTTGAAGGAAACAGCAGGCATAGTAGAGCAAGAAATAGTTAATATAACTATTACTAATAAACTTAAAAAAAGATGTAGCTGAAGTCAATGAAATTATTAATTGCATAAATAAAGGTATTATAATATTAAATTCTAATAATGAAATTATACATATTAATAGTAAGGCGCTACAAACATTAAATATAAATCTTTCCAATCAAAAAAATCATTGAAAGGGACATAAATGATTTTATAAAAGATATCAAATTACAAGATACAGGAAATAGTGATATTGTAGCCTGTTGGGGAATTAATGGAAAAGATACTAGGGTAATATATAATATTAATAAAATGGTTATAGGGGATAATGAATTTTCATTAATGATAAGTTTCGATATTATGAAAGATATTATTAATATTGCTAAAACTTATGAAAATAAGGAGAAAATTTACTTTTCAAATATAATTGGTAACAGTAAACCTTTATTAAAAGCTATAAACAAATCTAAAATAGCAGCTGTTACAGATTCAACTATATTGATACAGGGAGATAGTGGAACAGGTAAAGAACTATTTGCAAGATCTATTCATAATGAAAGCTTTAGAAAAGATGGACCTTTTATTCCCATAAATTGTGCTAGTATACCAGAAAACCTAATAGAATCAGAACTATTTGGATATGAAAAAGGAGCATTTACTGGAGCTAATCCTAGTGGAAAAAAAAGGGGGGGAAAATAGAATTAGCTAATAATGGCACTTTATTTTTAGATGAAATAGGTGATTTACCTCTATATTTACAGACTAAACTTTTAAGGGTTTTACAGGAAAGAAGTATAGATAAATTAGGAGGTGAAGAACCTATAGACGTAAATATTAGGGTAATATCTGCAACTAATAAAAACTTAAAAGAATTAGTAGAAAAAGGTGAGTTTAGATTAGATTTATATTATAGATTAAATGTTATTCCTATAAATTTACCATCTTTAAAAGAAAGGGAAGAAGATGTATTTTTATGTTCAGAATATATTTTAAAATCTTTGTAATAGGATGAATAAGGAAACTAAAGTTTTATCAGTAGAAGTAAAGGAGGCGTTTAAAAAATATCAATGGCCTGGTAATATAAGAGAGTTAGAAAATATTTTAGAGCATGGGGTATGTTTTTCTAAGGATAGGTATATTAGATTAGAAGATTTGCCTGAATACTTTTTAGAGAAGGATTTAGATGGTAATAATTATAAGCAAAATGAAGATTTAATCAATGAATCTAAGAGTTTAGAAGAATTAAAGTTAGATTTTGAAAAATCTATTATTTTGGAGTTACTTAATAAATATGGAAATACAGTTGAAGGGAAAAAAATAGTTGCTAAAAAAATTGAATATTGGTTTAACAACTTTATATAGGAAAATTAATGATTATGAAACTTAATTTTCATTTATTGAAAATCAAGTTTTCAAATCCGAAAATTACAAAGAGTATTCTTTATGTTTTTTTGATTATTAAACCTTTTTTTAATTTCTTAATCCTTGTAGATATCAGCAAAACAAGAATAATGAACAATTCTTAATAATTTGGCATGATATTTGCAATAAGTAATAATAAAAAAGAGGTGTAATATATTATGAATAAAACAAACAATTATAATGATAAATTATTAAAAACCCTCATAGATGGTGTTAAACCAGCCCTAGGTTGCACTGAGCCTGTGGCAGTGGGTCTTGCTGCAGCTAAAGCTTATGAGGATGTAAAAGGTGATATAGAAAGTGTAACTGTAAAGGTAAGTCCTAATATTTATAAGAATGGAATGGGAGTTGGAATTCCAGGAACAAAGGAAATTGGTTTAGTATTTGCAGCTGCCCTAGGAATAACTTGTGGAGATCCTAATTTAGGATTTGAAGTGTTTAGGCCAGTAAATAATAAGGCAGTTGCTGAAGCAGAGACATTGGTAAAAATAATCAGGTTAGTGTAGATTTAGAGGATACAAAGGGAAACTTTTATATTGAAGCAAAGGTAATTACTGATAAAGGTAAGGGAATATGTATTATTAAAAATAGCCATACAAATATAGTATATGTAGAAGCTAATGGTAAGGTTTTATTTGAAAAAGAAGAAGAGGAAAAATCTAATTCCAATGATAATGAATATTTAAAGTATATAACTTTAAAAGACATTAGAAACTTTGTAGAAAATATATCATATCAAGATATTGATTTTTACTTGAAGGTGTTAAACTAAATATGGAGATTGCAAAAGTGGGACTTGAACAAAAGCCTGGTCCTGGTTTAGGTGCTGCTATGAATCTATTAATGTCAGAAGGGGGGGATGCAAAAAGATGTTATCAATGAGGCAAGGGTTTTAACTTCAGCTGCCTGTGATGCTAGAATGGCAGGGATAAATATGCCTGTAATGAGTAGTGCAGGTAGTGGAAATCATGGTATTACAGCAATTATTCCACCTACTGTTGTTTGTGAATATTTAGGATGTGATGATGAAAGTTAGCTAGAACACTAGCTTTTAGTCATTTAACGACAGCCTACATAAAGAGATTTACAGGAGCATTATCACCAGTATGTGGTTGTGCAGTGGCAGCTGGTATAGGTGCATCTGCAGCTGTTACTTGGGCTCTAGGAGGTACTGACGAACAAATAGGAGGAGCTATTAAAAATATGGTAGGTACCCTTGCAGGAATGGTATGTGATGGTGCAAAAGGAGGATGTGCTTTTAAACTATCTACAGCAGCATCAGAGGCAATTATTCAGGCAAAACTTGCAATGTCTAATGTTTTTATCAATAATTTAGATGGTATAATTAGTTCAGAAGTAGAAGAAACAATAAAGAATCTTGGTCAATTTTGTAGTGAAGGTATGAAAAGTGCAGATAGTGAAATAATTGACATTATGCTAAAACACTAAAAAGGAGAGAGGGAAATGTCAAAAATAAAAGATAATTTAATTGTCTTATTGATTTTAGCAGTTGTAGTAGGAATAGTAGTTGGTTTAGTAGCAAGTGAGACTATTATAGGAATTATTATGACAATAAAATATACTGTGGGGGGGCAATTTATATTCTTCTGTGTTCCATTAATAATTATTGGATTTATAACCCCCTTCTATTACAGGACTTAAATCTAATGCTAGTAAAATGTTAAGAAGCGTACTAATAATAGCTTATCTTTCATCAGTTGGAGCTGCAACATTTTCAGCAATAGCTGGATATATAATTATCCCAGGACTAAATATAATCTCAAATCCAGAAGGCTTAAGGGAATTACCAGAATTAATATTAGAATTGAACATACCACAAATTATGCCAGTAATGTCAGCACTAGTATTTTCCATAGTAATGGGATTAACTATTATTTGGACTGAATCTAAGACATTAGAAAACATTTTCAATGAATTTAATAATGTTATGATGGCAGTTGTAAGAAAGATGATTATTCCAATTTTACCTTTATTTATAGCTACTACTTTTGCAGGTTTAGCATATGAAGGGGGAATAACTAAGCAATTCCCAGTATTTATTAGTGTTATTTTAATAGTTATAGTTGGACATTTTATTTGGTTAGCCGTTTTATATGGAATTGCTGGCGGTATATCTAAGAAGAATCCCAAAGAGGTATTTAAACATTATGGTCCAGCCTACTTAACTGCAGTAGGCACTATGTCTTCTGCAGCAACTCTACCAGTTGCTTTAGATAGTGCGAGAAAATCATCGGTGTTAGATAGGGAAATAATAGACTTTACTATTCCAATTTGTTCTACAATACATCTTTGTGGTTCTGTTCTTACGGAAGTATTCTTTGTAATGACAGTTTCACAAGTATTATATGGAACATTGCCATCTGTAACCAATATGATAACATTTATTATTCTTTTAGGAATATTTGCTATTGGAGCACCTGGTGTACCAGGAGGTACGGTAATGGCATCTTTAGGGCTGATTACGGGAGTACTAGGTTTTGACGCTTCAGGAGTAGCATTGATGTTAACTATTTTTGCTCTTCAAGATAGCTTTGGAACTGCTTGTAATATAGTTGGAGATGGAGCTATTGCATTAATGTTAACAGGAATTTATAAAAAGGATAAGTTAAAAGCATAATGTTATAAAAACCGCGGTATACCGCGGTTTTTATATTGTAATATATTTAACATAATTCATCACTTTACTTGAATATTACCTCCAGATACCTTATAATAAGTAGGCACGGATATTAAATTTTATGGAGGAATGATATAAATTGGACTTGCTTTTCAAACTAAGCATTGTGATTTTTATTGGAATTATTGGGGGGGAAGAATTGCAAATTATTTTAAACTTCCCAATGTTTCCGGATATATTATCGGTGGTTTGTTAATAGGCCCATCATTTTTAAATTTAATTAAAGCGGGAGAGGCTGCTGACTTTAATATTGTAAATGAAGTAGCTTTAGCAGCTATTGCCTTTAGTATAGGAAGCGAATTCTTACTAAAGGACATTATTAAAACAGGTAAAGATGTTTTAATTATTACTGTGGCAGAAGTTATGGGGGGGGCAGTTATTTTAGTTTTTCTTGTGACTTATTTTATTTTCAAGCAATCTTTTGAATTTAGCTTAGTTATTGCTAGTATGTCTGCGGCAACAGCACCAGCTGGAATACTGATGGTAATACGAGAATTAAAAGCTCAAGGTCCCTTAGTTAGGACAATATTACCTGTAGTAGCAATTGATGATGCAATAGGAATAATGGTATTTGGTATTTCTATGTCCATAGCAAAACTAACCTCAGGAGTAGGTAGCTTTTCTATAATTCAAATAATATGGGCCCCTTTATTTGAAATAATAGGTTCTTTGCTACTTGGAGGAATATTAGGATTTTTATTAAGTTATTTAGCACCAAAGGCAAGGGGGGGACGAGATGAACTATTATCAATGGTATTAGGATTCATTTTAATCGGAACTGGTGCAGCTAACTATTTAGAAGTATCTCCACTACTAACATGTATGGCATTAGGAGCTATGCTTATTAATTTAATGCAAAATGCCAATAGAGTATTTAATCTTATAGCAGATTTTACACCACCTATTTATTTATTATTTTTTTACACTTGCAGGTGCTAGCTTAAATTTAAGCGTACTAACTAAAGTTGGGGGGGCTTTAGGTATAGGATATATATTAGCTAGGGCAGTAGGTAAAGTAATTGGAGCCACATTAGGAGCTAAATATGTAAATTATGATGAGAAAGTTGCCAAATATTTAGGAATGAGCTTATTAACTCAGGGTGGTATTTCCATAGGATTATCTATGATAGTAAGTAAAGAATTACCACAGTTTAGTGAATCTATAATAACAGTTATTTTATTTAGTGTATTAATATATGAAATAGCTGGACCTATATTGGCTAAGATTGCTATTCAAAAAGCTGGAGAAGAAAATGGAGCTTTAAGGAAGGGGGGGTCAAAGGCAGATATGGCCTAATTATATGAAAGGATAGGTGATATAATGAATGCATTGTTTATAGTGCTTAATGAAATCGAGTACTTAGATGACATATTAGATGGTTTTGTAGATATTGGAGTTAAAGGCGCTACAATATTAGACAGCCAGGGGGGGATGGGCTCTGCGATTACTAACAGTGGGCGAGGTAGTGATCCGTTTTTTGGAGCTATTAGAACCTTTTTAGATAATGCAAGGCCTTATAACAAAACCATATTTACAGTAATTGAAGAAGAAGAAGTACTTCAAGAAGCAGTTAAAACTGTAAAAAGAATATTAGGAGATATCAATAAGCCAGGAGTAGGTATGATGTTTACGGTACCAGTAGGAAATGTATATGGAATATAAGCAATAATTCTCATAATCTCTTCTTAAAAGGCATAATATCATACTAGGTGTTATAAAAGGAGGAGAGATTATGTTTGAAGATTTTATGACTGCAGAGATTTTAACTACTTTTGCTGGACTTACTACTGCTGTAATAGTCATTGTTCAATTTACAAAATCACTAGTGAAAAAGAAATTTGGAGATTCCTTTGTACGCTTATATGCATTTATAATTGCTTTAATTTTAGCATTTATATTTGTTAAAAAAAGGAGATGGATTACAAGGGATAATTCTTACAATAATAAACGCCATAATGATAACTATAGCCAGTATGGGTGGATATGAATTAATAGCAGATCCAATGGCACAAAAGTAAGGAGATAGGAGTGATTTTGTGAAACATGCAGCTTTTGTTCAACATGGTGACGGAGAAAAATTAAAGTTAAAGGTAGAAGAGTGGATTGAAGAAAATAGAGAAAGCATATTAGAAATTATAGATATAGAATATGAACAAAATGGGGGGGATATATATACTGCTACAATTACTTTTTTTTAGATTAAGGAGCATAAGCTCCTTTTTTTTCTTGGAAAATATGTGGTATAATTAACTTAAATTAAGGGGGGGAGGGATAGAAATGCAAAAGACTATTGGATTTATTGGTTGTGGAAATATGGCTCAAGCAATTATGGGAAGTATAATAAAATCAAAAAATTGTGCCTAGAGAAAATATTATTGCATCTGCACCCACTTTATCTTCAAGAAAATCAGTTGAAGGAAAATATAACATAATAACAACAGAAGATAATAAAGAAGTTGCAAGTAAATCGGACTATTTAATACTTGCAGTTAAACCCTCTATCTATCACATAGTTCTTGAAGAAATCAAAGATTATATTAGGGAAAGTGCCATAGTAATAAGTATAGGTGCAGGAATAAGTTCTAAATTTTTAAAGGATAATTTAAATGAGGATACTAAATTTATAAAAGCCATGCCTAATACTCCAGCTATGGTGGGAGAAGGTATGACTGCTTTATCACCTAATGAAAGATTAAATGAAGGGGATTTAGATGAGATATTAGAAATATTTAATTCCCTTGGAAAAACAGAAATAATAGATGAAAGTTTAATGGATGGTTTTACCGGTCTTTGTGGCTCATCACCAGCTTATATATTTATATTAATTGAAGCTATGGCAGATGCTGGAGTATTGGAAGGAATACCAAGATCTAAAGCTTATACTATGGCAGCCCAATCTGTATTAGGTGCTGCTAAAATGGTATTAGAAACAGGGATTCATCCAGCTCAATTAAAGGATAATGTATGTTCACCTGCTGGAACAACCATAGAAGCTGTGGCCAGTTTGGAAGAAAGTGGATTTAGAACTGCTATTATAGACGCTATAAGAGTTTGTGCAGATAAAAGCAGAGAAATGGAAAGATAGGGGGGGGCGTATAAATGAAAGGTAGGTTTTTTTGGGGGGGAATTATTTTAATATTAGTAGGAGCAGGGTTCTTATTAGATCAAGCAAACTATATAGAGTTTGGGACTGTAATTTCAACATATTGGCCTAGTATTATAATATTAGCAGGTATATCAGGATTATTTGAAAAAGGTAGTTCTAAATTAGGAAATTTAATTGTTATCTCTCTAGGGGGGGCTCTATTTCAACTTAAACAGTTAGACTATATAGAATTTAATGTTTTAGAGCATTTTGGCCTATAGTATTGATATTAATAGGATTAAATATGATTTTTCCAGGGGGGAGTAAAATCTCATAAAGAAATAAATATTAACTTTAGTGACAAAAAAAAGATAGCGAAAATGGAGTAAAATATTACCTTAGAAGATACCCTAGATTCCTTTGTTATTTTAGCAGGATTAGAAACTAATAATCAGTCACAGGAGTTTAAGGAGGAAGAGTTACAGCTATATTAGGAGGTATAGATTTAGATTTAAGGGGTGCAAATCCTTATAGTAATGAAATACATTTAGATGTAAATGCTATAATGGGAGGAATTGATATAGACGTTCCAGATAATTGGAGAGTAGAAATGACAGGAGTCCCCATATTAGGTGGATGGAGTAATAAAACTAAGGGAACATCAAATGAAAATGCTCCACTATTGAAAGTGAATTGTTTTGTATTAATGGGTGGCGTAGATATTAAATAAGCCTTTGGGCTTATTTTTTTAGCAAAAAAACCTTGACATACATAAAACACTAGTGTACTATATAATTAATACACCGATACAAAAATGCGGAGGTGAAAAATGAACTTTAATAATAATCTACCTATTTATATTCAAATAATGGATTATCTTAAAAAAACAAATTATTATAAATGAGCTGAAGGAGGGAGAAAAGTTGCCATCAGTAAGGGAATTATCTACAAAAATGAAAGTAAATCCAAATACTATTCAAAGGTCATATCAAGAATTAGAAAGAGAAAATTTGGTTTTTACTCAAAGAGGTATGGGTACCTTTGTAACAGAAGATGAAAATATAATAAAAAAAACTTAAAAAAGAATATGGCATCAAATGTGATAAATAATTTTGTTGAGGATATGAAGTCCTTAGGATATAGTTTAGAAGATATGATAGATTTAATAAATGAAAATGTAAAGGAGGAGTAATATATGACCCATATTATTGAAATAAAGGATTTATCAAAATCCTAATCTTAGCAAAAAGGCATTAAATAATTTAAATTTAAATATAGAAAAGGGAAAAGTAATAGGTATTTTAGGGCCCAATGGAAGTGGAAAAACTACTTTAATTAAGATTTTAACAGGAATATTAAGACAGTCAAAGGGTGAAATTTTAATAGATGGTGAAAAAACCAGGTGTATATACAAAATCTATTGTTTCCTATTTACCAGATAGAAATTTTTTTTATACAAATGGATGAGTGTTCAAGAAGCGATTAATTTTTATAAGGATTTTTATAAAGACTTTGATGAAAATAAAGCTTATGAATTATTAAAATTTATGAAATTAGAACCAAATATGAAAATAGATTCCTTATCAAAGGGAATGAATGAAAAATTAAATCTTACTTTAGTATTATCTAGAAATGCGAAGGTTTATGTATTAGATGAGCCTATAGCAGGGGGGGTGGACCCTGTAGCTAGGGATCAAATCCTTGATGCTATAATTAAAAATTATAATAAAGAAAGTACAATGATAATTACAACTCATTTAGTAAGGGATATGGAAAATATATTTGATGATGTAGTATTTTTAAGAGAAGGTGTTGTGGAATTAATGGGTAATGCAGAAGAATTAAGAAAAGAAAAAGGAATGCAAATAGATGATTTATATAAGGAAATATTTGGATAGGGGGGGTGATAGAAGATGAAAAATTTATGAAATATGAATTTAAGGGAACATATAAATTTATTTTAGGAATATTAGCCATAGTAATATTGGCTTCAACTATTATTCAATTTAATATATATAGAGAAACACAATCACTTAATTATATGCAGGATAGTTCTTTTAATTTTATGAGGTTTATGTTTGTAGTATCTATATTTGTAATCTTTGGTGCTTTTTTTTAACTGCATTTTTCTATATAGTTGGTTCCTTTAGGAAGGAATTATATGAAGATAGAGGATATTTAACATTTACATTACCACTTACAGGTAATCAGATTCTAGGAGCTAAATTGGTGGTCTCTCTGATTTGGTTTGCAGCTTTAGGAATTGGCACAGTTATATACAATTTAATCCTTGCTATGATTTTATTTGGTGGAAACTGGTTAGAGTTATTCAAAGAAGTATTTTATATGATAAATAGTGGAGTTATTTCTATAACTGTAACAGGAATATTATCATCTATATTGACTTTGATCTTAATATATTTATCCATGGCTTTAAGTAAAGTAACCATTAAAAATAAAAAAATTGGTGGTTTATGGTTTATAGTATTTTTGATGATAAATGCTCTCGCTGGTTATATAATCTTTAAAGCTAGCGCAGCACTTCCTTATTATATGGATATAACGAATTTTAAGGTATTAAGTATGAGAGATATGAATATTTTACAATATGTTAATGATAGTACTACTCAAATGATGTTGTTTGGAAGCAATTATCAAGCTTATTTAAATATAACAGGCTTAGTAGTTCAATTATTAATTTCTATAGGTGCTTTCTTAACAACTGGGTATCTTATTGAAAAAGAATAGATTTATAGGAATATGATTATGTTAAAAAAAACTAGTTGATATCAACTAGTTTTTTTTAATGATATAGAAATAGTAAAAAAGTATTGACAAAATTGGTTTAATGAGATAGACTAAATCGAAGGGTTTAATGCATTAGACTGAGGAGATGATTTTATGAAAGACATAAAGATATTTGATGCAGAATTTAAATTTATGGAAATAGTATGGTGTGAAGAGCCTATAAGAAGTGGTGATCTAGTTAAATTAGCAGATAAAGAATTAGGTTGGAAGAAATCCACTACTTATACAGTAATCAGGAGATTAGTAGATAGAAAGATTTTATCTAATGAGGATTCCATAGTTACATCTTTAGTAAAAAAAGGAGGAAGCTCAAAGGGCAGAGACAGAAGAGTTAATAGACAAGGTTTATGGTGGTTCCATAAAGAATTTCTTCTCTAGTTTCTTACAAAAAGAAAACTTATCTAAAGATGATATAGAAGAACTAAGAAGGATAGTAGAAAATTTAGATTAAGGGGGGGAGATAGATATGTTAGAAAGTATATTTAGATTTGTGATGAATATAAGTATTGCAGCATCTGTAGTTGCATTAATAGTCTATATTATTAGACTAACAATTGGAAGATATATTCCAAAAAAAGTTTTCATATTATCTATGGATATTAGTCTTAATTAAGTTAATAATTCCAATAGATTTTCATCAAGTTTAAGTATCTTTAACTATATACCAACTACTACTAAGGTGATAGGTAAAGTTACTAATCCAAATATAGAAATAAAAAATATACCTAATATAGCTAATCCAAATATAGGAAATAATATAAATCCACCAGTGACCAATACCTCTCAATCTCTTATTAATAATTCTTCCATAGATGTTTTAATATCTATGTTAAGTATATTATGGATTATAGGTACTATTTTTTTAATAATACAAGGTATAATAAAATATTATAAGGTATCTAAAGCATTAGAAACATCAACTATTATTGAAGATAATTCTATAGAGGTACTTAAAAAAATCATAAATCTAAAGAGAAATATCAAGGTATATGCCTTTGATGGAATTAAAAGCCCTTTAGTTTATGGGCTAATAAAGCCTAAAATTGTCATACCCACATCAATGGTAGAGCAGATTCATAGGGAAGAAACGAAACATATATTAACTCATGAATTAATTCATATAAAAAGATTTGATAATATCTTTAAATTTATTTGGTCCATGGCAATTTATATTCATTGGTTTAATCCACTAGTTTGGCTATCTGCTAAAAATTTACTGAGGATATGGAATTATCCTGTGATGAAGAGGTAATGAAAATTTGGAATAAAGATATTAGAAAGGATTATGCAGAATCCTTGATTAATATTGCAGATAAACAAAACTTTAGTTTCCAAGAAGATTTCATAGGATTTGGCGAAACAAATATAAAGACCAGAATAAAAAAATATCATGAAGTATAAGAAACCTAAGACATTTACTACATTAGTAGGGATTGTACTTTTAGTTTTTGCTGTGATTTTCACCTTAACTAATAAAAAAAGAACAGATAGTACATATAGATGAAAATTTTGGGCTTAAAACTTCAATGGAAGATAGGAAACTTAATGATAAATTAAAGTTAGCCTATGAGGGATTAATAGATGATGTGGAATTTTCTATAAATACTTCAGCAGAAGATATCATCACAAATGGGGGGGAGAACCTAGGGGGGGTAGGGGGGATTTATGCGTGATGGTGGATTGTTTTAAGTTATGATGATATTATATTCCATACCAATGGACATTTAAATAGTGATAATGGTTACAATATCTATAATTATGGTGATATAGTAGGCATAATAGCTAAGGAAAGCTATGGTATAAAATTTGGAATGTATATTGACGATGTAAAAGATATCCTAGGTAAACCTCATGGTGAAACAGTATATGATTCCATGAGACGAGATGGTGAAGGCATTGTTAAACCTAAATTATATTATTATGTTGGAGACTATACAGTAACTATTCCCTATGATGAAAAGACTAAAGAGGTACTTTATATAAAATTAGGAAGTTATAGAGATTATCCTGATATAACAAGAAAAGGATTTTTAGAATTAAATGATTTAGAAAAAGAGGTATATGAAAGCTATATAATAGACTTTGATGAGAATAAATTAAGAGGATTAGGTCCAATATCTATAATGAAGATGTATCTCCATGCTGGAAAAGAAAAAAACTATGAAGGGGGGGAGTGGGAACTATATATTAAGGAAGAAAATTATGTAGTTTGGGATAAGGAATATCATATGTCTATTCCTAAGGATGATAGAACAAAGGATTTTAGTCAGTATGAAAATCCTGTTAATATAAGAGTAGATTATAGAGATTTTGAGTTATTAGAAGCAGTGGTTAGCTGGGAAGACAAATATGCAGATCCAGACTCCTATGATGGTCATGGAAACCCCCCCTTTAGATATCCTTTTTCTTTAATTAGAAATAGTAATGGAATTTGGAAGGTGCAATTTTTACCAATACAATAATATTTTCAGATTAGCTGGTACTAAATTACAGCTAATCTGAATTTTTTTTAAAGTTTTCTTTCAAATATCTTGATTTTCTCTTTATTATTAAAATCTTCAAGATTATTTATTCCGAGTTGTTCTAAGAACTCCTCCATTATTTTATTCTTTGTAGATATATGGACTTGGGATTCACTTCCAAATTTGTCTACCATTTCTTTTCCTTTTTCCTTGGAAATAATAGCTTTTGGTCCACCTACACAACCTCCATCACAACCCATGCCTTCTAAGAACTTAGACTGAATTTTGCCTTGAAGTGCATTTTCAAGCATTTCTTTACATTCCTTTATCCCACTAGCTTGTTCACTAGAAAATGCATTAGCTTTATTTGGATACATATGCTTTATAGCGTACTCTACTGCAGTAGATACTCCACCTATTCTTCCATAAATTCTACCACCTTTAGAACTATATTGAGTAGATAATTCTTCATGAAGTTTTTCAAGATCTATGTTAAAAATATCAAAGGTATCCTCTAATTCATTAAAAGTTAATACATAGTCTATGGCACCTTTTAGATCTTCTAATTTTGCTTCAGACTTTTTTTGCCACACATGGCCCTATAAATACAACTTTACACTGAGGGTCTATTTCTTTAATGACTTTACCTGCAGCAATCATTGGTGATATAGAAGGGGAAGTGTATTTTATCAATTCATGGTATTTATTCTTTATCATCCCAATCCATATGGGACAACAGCAAGATGAAAGCATAAAGTCTTTTTCTTTAATTACAAGTCTATTGAATTCTACAGCTTCTTTAATAGTAAGCATATCTGCAAAAAAATGCTACTTCTACCATATCAGCAAAGCCTAATTGTTTAAGGCCTGCTCTTATTTGTCCCATAGATATATTTTCGCCGAACTGACCTACAATTGCCGGTGCAACAGCAGCTATAACTTTTCTATTTCCCTTTAAATCATTCATTAAGGGAATAAATTCTATTTTATCAATAAAATTTTTATTCTCACATAGATCTACACAAAGACCACAACCTACACAAGTATCCATATTTATTTCTACACCATATTCATCTTTTCCAATAATAATAGCATCGAAGGGGGCAAGCGTTTTGGCAAAGAGTTTTACCATCGATTTTAATACAATTTTTTTATACAAGAATGGGTGTTTATTACAACTCTATGACTTTCCTTATAATTTTCTATAGCACTTTTTAGCTCTTGGGAAAAATTTTTAGAAAAACTTACTTCCACACCACATAGAGCTGAAACAACTTTAGCAAACTTTTTTTTATCAATCTCTTTTCTTGAAAGAATTTCATCTATTGTTTCTTGAAATACATCTTCATAATATGCTTTAACTAGCTTTTTAAATAAGTCACTATAATTCTTTTCATTAATCATAAAAGCACTCCTTATATTTAAAACTCTATATGAGATATTTTCTACATTAGGAATTTAAATATTCAAAGATATAGATATATATTAATATTATCTAGTATTTTTAAATTTAGTGTAGAGTCTTTAATATAAGTTAAAGTTTAACATTCAGTATGAAAGGTTATTAAATACAGATTTACAAAGTTAATGTAATACATTAAGATTAAATAAAACATGGCATTTAGAATATTTATTTTCTAAATGTTATGTTTTTATATTATTACTTATCTCATTTACTAGGGACATAATTTGATAGAAAATTAACAAAACTAGTATTTTATATGGTATAATTATGGTTATAGAACAAAATATTAGGAGGCAAGTAAATGAAAAAAATTTTTAATATTATTTATGACATCGATTATTATTTTATCATCACTTGTTGGTTGTAATAGTACTAAAGTAGTAGAAGAGGAGCCTATAGTTCATCAAGAGCCTAAGACAATTAAGTTTTGTTACCAAGATGGAACTCCTGCTCTTACATCAGCCAAACTTGCTAAAGAAAATCCAATTATTGATGATAATATAGTTATTGAATATGAAATGCAAAAATCCCCCCCAGATTTATTAGTTACTAAGGTATTAAAGGAAGAAGCAGATATTGCAATAGTTCCATCAAACTTGGCAGCACAAGCATTTAATAAGGAGCTTTCCTATGAAATAGTAGGTACAGCTGTATGGGGGGGATCCTTTTACTTAGCCAGTACGGAAGATATAAATGGTTTTGAAGAATTAAAGGGTAGAGAAATATATACCTTTGGGAAAGGACTTACTCCAGATTTAGTTCTTAGATATGTTTTATCTCAAAATGGTATTGATCCAGAGGAAGATGTAAAAATCACATATCTAAATGCAGCATCAGAAGTAGGACCAGCATTTATAGGTGGAAAAACTAATTTAGCTGTTTTAGCAGAACCTTTATTGACTACTATAACGATGAAAAAAAGAAGATACCAAGATAATCTTAGATCTTAATGAAGAATGGGGGGGAAAGCTGCAGGAACTGATAAAGGATACCCTCAAGCTAGTTTAATAATTAAAAAGATTTAATAGAAAATAATAGAGAATTTGTAGAGGATTTTATTAAAGCATATGAAGAAAGTAGGAAATGGGCAGTAGAAAATTCAGAAACATTGGGAGGATATGCTGAAGAACTAGGAATAAGTGTTGCAAAGGAAACAATAGAAAAGGGAATTATATGGAATAATGTAGAATCTTTTAATATAATAGATGGTAAAGAAGAATATAAAGCCTATTATGAAGCAATATTAGATTTTGCTCCAGACTTTATAGGGGGAAAAATACCTGATGAAGACATCTATTTTGAAAAATAGAAGGAAATCTATTATTTCAAAAATTTTAATAATAATTATTTGGATATTGTTATCATATTTTATAGATAATGAAATCATATTTCCTAGAATTGGGAGTACCCTTAATAGTCTTATTGATATAGTTAAAAGCCCCCCCAAATTTTTAAATATAGTATGGTACTCCTTACTTAGGAGTATAGTTGGATTTGCAATTTCTTTGTTTTTAGCAATTATAATGGGGGGGCTCATTTCTAGCATCTCTAAGACTGTATATTATCTGATGCTGCCCATAATAAATTTTTTTAACTTCAGTACCAACTATGGCAATTATTATATTGGCTCTTATATGGTTAAACAATGAAATAGTTCCAATCTTTATAGGTTTTATTATGGTATTTCCCATATTATATGAGACGGTTTTAAAAGGTATACAAAATGTAGATGAAAAGATTATAATCATGGCAGAGACATATAAAGTAGATAAATCCACGATTATAAAGGATATTTATATACCAAGTGTTTTGTTGAGTCTAAATAATATTATATCTTCTGCACTGGGGGATTAATTTAAAGATGGTAATTGCAGGAGAAGTATTATCTCAACCTAAATATGCCATAGGGAGTAATCTCCAATTACAGAAAATGTATTTAAATACTTCAGGTGTATTTGCATGGATAATAATTATTCTTGTTATTGCTAAGATGTTAGAATACATATTGGAAGGGATAAAATATTTATGGACCAGGTTAAAAATATAAATAAATATTATGACGATTTAAAAGTCTTAGAAGACATAAGCATTGTTTTTCCTAAAAACAAAACAACATGCATTTTAGGACCTTCTGGCTGTGGAAAGACTACTCTCTTAAATATAATATCAGGAATTACTAAAATGGATTCAGGAGAAATAATTGGGTTTGATGAAGATATATCTTTTGTTTTTCAAGAAGATAGACTTATGGAATGGAAAACATAAACGATAATATGGAATTTGTCTTAAAAAAAATAAGATGGATAAAAGACAAAGAAAGCTTACCATAGATAAATATTTGAAATTAGTAGACTTAGAGGAATATAAATATTATTATCCAAGGAAACTTAGTGGTGGTATGAGACAGAAGATAAGTATATTAAGAGCTTTTGCTTATCCATCAAAGATACTTATAATGGATGAACCTTTTAAATCTTTAGATATAAGTAGTAAGCAGTTATTAATAGATTTTTTTTAAAAAGTTAAGAACTATTGAAAATAGAACCTGTATCATAGTAACCCATGATGTAGAAGAAGCTATAATTTTAGGAGATAAGATTGTAGTTTTAACAGAAAAGCCTACTACAGTAAAAAAAGGTAATAGAGTTAAATGAAAATGAGGTAAATAGAGATAAATTAAGAAAAATAATTGAGAATCAATTTATTTTATAGTTGTAGTTTTATATGACGAAACCGGGTAGGGATGGAACCCTACACCTACGACAAACATTGTAATATAAATGTAGGGGGGGCGGTTTCCATGCCGCCCCCCCGTGTGTTCAGCAAACGACACATTCTTTATTAAATATACATTGATTAAGTTCTCTGCTGAAAAATATTTATTATAATTTAATTGTGGGGGGGTTGAGTATATGATTACCATTTTTAATAGAAAAGAACTTTGTATAACCTTTTCAATGACAGAACAGGCTAATATAAGGGAAGCCCTATCTAAAAACAATATAGATTATTACATTAAAACTATTAATAGAATGTCACCATCACTTTTTTTCAGCAGGTGTAAGAGGCAGAAGAGGTTCATTTGGTCAAAATATGGACTTAAATTATGAATATATATTTTATGTACATAAAAAAGGATTATGATATGGCAAAGCATATTATTGGGAAATAGGAGAGGTTTCCATTCCACTTATGACATTTAGACTAGAGAATTAATATGGAATTCAAATTACATTTAAGGGGGAATGTATTTGATTTGGATATACATATCTATACTTTTATTAATACTTATATCTCAGATCTTTTATAGAGTTAAGGATATAAAAGTTATAAGAGTTTTTGGTTTTGAATTAATAGGATTATTATTTTATTTGTTAGTTTTAATATTAATAATTGGGGAAGTTTTTCTACCAATGCCCAAATACTATATAAAGCATGGTAGAGGAGAATTTGTAGGTGATTCTAATATCATTAGGGAAATAACTTTAAATGAAATATTACAAGAAGAAATATTAAAATCGGGAATAGAATTTGATGATGGAAGTTTTAGAATTTTAGATAGTCATGGTATGCATTTTAACCATTTATTTCTATGCTCTTATGAAATAGATGGAGAAGAAGAAGCACGTATTTTTCATCTTGAAAAGAATATATTTGGAAATATGAAACCTAAGCGTCCCTTAAATGAGAGTTATATAATTCCAAAAAGTAACAACTGGGATGATTTTTATCATTCATATTTTGAAGATGGTATTTTCGCTGGATACCGTGTAGTAGCAGGATTTGGGTCTCCTCCTTCTGCAGTGGTAAACTATACATTGAATAAATATACAATGGAAAGAATACATCCAAGGGGGGATATTTCATGTGGATAGAGATGGTAAGGGAGCCATGGAAATCAATATCTATAAAGATAATATTATATACTATATTTTGACAATCATAAATAGATTCCATAATAAGAAAGGGAACCTATAAAATTTTATAGTAAATGGAGAAAAGGGAATAGAATTTTCAGCATATCAAAGCTGGAGTAGTTTTTATGAATATTTTCTAAATAGATGAGACATGTTTTACTAAGTATATTAATCATTAATGGAGGAATTTTTATGTTATTAATATTTATGGGAGCTAGTTGCACTGGCAAATCAACAGTAGCAGAAGTTTTAAAAGAAGATATAGATATGGAAGTCTATACAGGTAAAGATTATTTACGTTTTGCCAAAAATGAAAATGAGGCATGGAATATATTTAATGAAAAATTATTGGAAGCCTCTAATATAAAAGGGTTCTCAAGTAAGTCTATTATTTATATAATTTCAGATAAAAATATCCTTACAAAACTTAAATCTTTTGATAATGCTATTTTTGTTAAATTTACAGCTGACTTAAATATAATTAAAGATAGGTTTGCTAAAAGAACCAAAGGTAACCTATCTAGACCAATAGAAAAAAATGTTAGAAAAGCAGGTAAAAGATTGGGAAAATACAAGTTATAATTTATGTATTGATACAACAAATGAGGAGCCTATAGAATTAGCAAAGAAAATTACTGACATTACTGAAATTTAAATAAGCATTAATTTAAAAGATAATATATTGTTATTATTTAAGGAATGCATTTTGTTATTGGTTTCTTATAATATAAATAAAAGGGTCAGATAAAATCTGACCTTTTCATATTCTAATAGAATTCTTGTATTATTCCACAAGCCATTCTCTTTCCTGCATTTCCAGCAGGCTGTGTCCTGTAATCATCAGGATTTTGGTGAATTATCACTGACTTTCCTATAATATCCCTAGGTTTAAATTTATCGGTAAAAAGCTCATTCTAGCATAACCATCGTTTGAAAATATAACTGGAAAATCTCCTGCATGATTCCCATGGGGGGGTTGGTTTGTTGGATTCCAATGTCCCCCCCTGCAGAAGTATAGGGATCCGTTGGATCTATGATTTCGCAAACACCATATTCATGAATATGAAAACCAAAGGGACTTATTGGTTGAGCATTATTAGTAGCAGGTTTGTATAGTGGTAATCCCCCATACTTCAACATGGATTTCAGTACCATCTTCTACAGAATAAAAATATATATTTCCATATAAATTAGGAGCATATATGCTGCCCATTAATCTTGCATATGCTATATTTAACTCATCACACATAAAAAAGACCTCCTTCTATACATAATATGCAGGAAGGAGGAATAAGGGTGCAATTATTAATATTTACTAAATATATCTTTAATAATATAATAGGATTGTTTTAGTCTTTCTGGAGTTTCAACTTCATTCCAAGGTTCCCAAGTATATTTATGGGATAATTCTCCAGGGATAATCCCTGAATCTGATTCAGGGAATGTAGATAAAACTTCTGGTATACTTGAATTATAGGAGGCTAAAGATACTTTAATACCATCTATTTTTATGGTGCTTTCGATGCCATCTACATATATATCTCCTAAAATTTCTTTTGTGTTAGGATTTGTGAAATTAATTAAGGTCCAAGGTACTCTTAATTCTAAAAAAATTATCCTTTTTATTAATGCAGTAGTCGGCAAGTGAATTATACTCCTCTGACTCAGGATTTCCATTACCATGGGTAAGTATACCAGTCTCATAATAGCTAAAGGGAACTATAAGCCAGTTTTATGATGGGTAAATTTTGGGTTAATTGGAAGCCTAATAGGGTTATATAATTCATTTTCTTTTTTTTAGTAAATCCTTCTTCTTCTGGTATTGCCTTTTCTATATGTCCATATTGATAATAAAAGGAGTCATAGTATGCATCTACTAGTATCTTAGATGGACTATTTTCACTTATATGAATAATAAAGTCAGTTCCATTTTGTGTTTTTTATATTTTCGTTAAATGGATTAATGGTATTTCCTTGGTTATCAATAGTATCTAGGAAAATTAAAGTATTTAGGAGGTTGTTTTTTTAAATCCTTATACTCAATTCCCATATATAAATATTTTTCATCATGCTCCATATAAACACTTTTAATAAGATTATCATCTTTTTCTCCGATTTATATATAGGTTCAGATTTAATTTTATTCCAATCTTTTTTTAGAGCCATCTATTATGACTTTGTCACTACGAAAACTTAATAATCCAAGATGCTGCTTAGGATCCTGCACATTGGACCAAGGGTTTCCAAACCAATCATCTTGCCAATTTGAAATTATACCGCCTAAAGCTCCTTGGTATATTATATCTTCATACATTTTTGTTAATATATTACCTTGCTCTTCTTCAGAATTCAAACCTTTATTCCAATTGTGAACGCTAATTTTAGATAATCCTCTAGATGAGGGAATTCCAAATTCGCCTATAATTATAGGCAACTCATGGAAATCTACTAAATCCCTTATATATCCAGCGTAATTGTTGGCTTTCCCTCTATGGTCTAGATATTTAGTATATTTAGGATCTAGATTTAAGAATTCAGGATAATAGGGATATATATTATAAAAAGCAAATTGTCCAGCTTTAGAGTTTTTTTAGTTTTATTTTATTTGGATTTATTGAAACTAAATCTTCTTCTACAACTGGTTCATAAGGATGGATTAATGGGTCAGTTGTGGCACTATTGACAAAACTAATGGGATGTTGCCATTGATATTTTTCCATTTCATAGTTTAGAGTATGGTCCATTATATTGGCAATAAAGTGTTCAAAGGGATTAGCATCTTCAGTATAGATAAATTTTCCTTCATAATCTCCTTTATCAGTTCTAGTCTTATTAGTATTATCTACTAAGATAGGATCCCATTTACCTCCTAATATCCATCCGATTAAATAAGATGAAACATCATACTTATATTCTTCACCAGCTTGTCCATGGATTACATCAATTGTTTTGATGATTTTTTTTCTTTAAAGGGAATTATATTGTCTAGTTTAAAAGGATCTGGATTTTCTTTTAAAAAAAATCTTCATCTATTGTGATGCCTTGGAAAAGATAAATAGGATTTTCAGAGTCTTTATTATATTTTATAAGAGCTTTATAGAATTCAGGTGGATGTATAGTATTGATTTTAATAGCATTAGCATTCATTTCTCCAATGGATTTTATCCATCTAATATAAGTTTTTCATCAATATTTTCTCCTAATGATTTAGAATTAGGTACTACATCTAATAAATTTATGGCTTTTATATTTATGGTTTTCCATTCATTATTTTGAAATTACTTGAAAACTATTTTTTTTCTATTTTAGCATTGTATTTAACCCCCCCATTTTCTTCTATATATTCATAAGTATTTTTATTAATGTTGCTACAGCCAGTTAACAGGATAATTGTGGCCATAGTTAGAATGACTATTTTTTTTCATATGTAAAAGCCCCCCCCTAATTTGTAATATGATACATATACCCATATTAATATATATCAAAATATTTGTAAAATCTTATTTAGTATTAATATTTATATGATATACTTTAATTATCTATAGTTTATTGGAAGAATATTATAACTATTAAAATAGAATATATTAAGTATAATAGGAATAATATTTATTAAGAATAAGTTTTTAGCAATGGAGGTGTAATTTTGGATAGTAGGCTTAGAATTTCAATACTTATATTTTTTTATATTTTAATATCTTTTATAGCAATTATGATGATAAGTGAATATAGAAATATGGATAGATTAAAGTCAGAGTATCCTGATTTACCAGAAGATACATATGCTTATAGAAAGGATAATCTTAAAGTGTGGGGGGGTATTAGGCTTATACTTCAATTTATCATTCCATTTTTATTTTTAATTACAAAGCTTTCTCAAAGACTTAGTATTTGGGCTAGTGGAAGTGGTAGAAGTTTGTTTAAATCTGGTGTACTATATGGTGGGGCTTATTTAATAATAGTATTTTTAATCAATCTTCCTATTAATTATTATGCATCTTATTATTTAAGTCATAAGTACGGATTATCTAACCAAAGCCTATTACGATGGATAGAGTTGAATCTAAAGGGCTTTTTAGTAAATAATCTTATAATGGTATTATTTTTATGGATACCATATCTTATAATGATTAAGAGTCCGAAAACCTGGTGGCTACAAATAGGTCTTTTGATAATACCTGTTATGATTTTTATGGTATTTATTTCTCCAATGGTAATAGATCCCATATTTAATAAATATACTTCTATAGAAGATGAGAAATTAGGACAAGAGATATCTAGGCTTTAGAAAAGGCGAATATATCTGATGCAAATATATATATGGTAGATAAAGTAAAGATACAAAGACTATGAATGCATATATGACAGGTATATCAAAATCTAAGAGAATAGTTCTTTGGGATACTACTATAAATAATTTAGAAGAAAGGGAAGTCTTAAGTATAACAGCCCATGAAATCGGACATTATGTAAGAGGCCATATATGGAAAAATATTATAATTGGAAGTATTGGAACATTGCTTATGATGTATTTAATATATCTTACTTCAAACTGGATATTGGACTATTCATATGGTTCCTTTGGATTTAAAAATATATTTAATTACGCATCTATTCCTTTATTTATATTGGTTATAAATTTATATACTTTTTTTAGGAAATCCAATTATGAATTATATATCTAGATATATGGAAAGGGAAGCAGATGCCTATGAAATAATATTGACAGAAGATAGGGAGTCTGCAATTACAGCAATGGAAAAGCTTTATAAAGAAAGTTTAGGGCTTCCAAGACCTTCAAATTTATATAAAGTATGGTATCATACTCATCCTACCTTAGAAGAAAGGGTAGAATTTTATAAAACTTATCCAATAGAATAATTACTTTTAAAAAAAGCCCTCTATATTGAATAGAAGGCTTTTTAAAAAGTTTTCTTAATTATGTTTACTGGTTAAATCATTTAATAAATCAGAAGTTAGTTTATTAATATCTTCTATTTGACGATTTAACTTTTCAACTTTATCTGTTATTTTTTTATCTTTAGATTGAGCTAAATCATTGGAATTTAGCAACATAGAAATACTTGTAGTATGTTCCATATTTAAAAAAATTATTTTCTTCAATTTTTCGAGTTTGTTTTATTAATTCTGCCATAGCATTTTTATTTTTCATACCAATTATCCTTTCAAAGAGAGATATAATTAGTATGGATATTTTAAGAAAAATTATCCAAGTGGTGAATAAAGGCTACATCTTATTTACATCATCTACCCATTCCTTAGCTTCTACTACAGAATCATATGTTGGAATAGATACTTTAGAATCAGGTAATTTACATTGAGTTTGATAATATACATCTGTTGCAGTATTTTCATTTTTTTGGACCTTTATGAGCTTTATAAGTACCTTCTAAGGGTACGTCAGTAGGTTCAAATTTATTGCCATTAAATTTATCTGTATCACTAACAGGAATACAATTCATATTTAAAATATGTTCATCTATATTTTTCTTATCTTTAGTCATCTTAATCTCTCCTTAAGGCTTAAATTTTATATTATATTATTATTTATATCCATAAGTTTTATTTAATACAATAATCAATTTATCTCTATTAATTCAGGTAATGGAGAATATTTACTAATTCCCATATTTTTTTATGGAAATAGTACCATTTCTATATTCAATAGTTATAGTAGATTTAACCGTTGCACCTTGTAAACCTTGAATTATAGTTTTCATTTCACCAGGATTTAAATTTTCATTTTTTTACATATTTGATAGAAGGTTCAGTTATATCTTTAACTTCATGACTCCAAGTAATATGAGGAGGTTTTTCTATACTATAAAATGCCATATACAATCTATTCCCTATTAATTCAGACCATATAAGGATATTTCCATTTGTTATATTTTTAAACTTAAAATCCTTTGCTCCATAGGATACAGTTGCATCTTGACCATAGGGAACATAGTTTACAGGCATTGAATGATTATGTCTTTCTAAAATTTCAAGATTAGAAAGAACTGCTAAATTATATAGTGTAGTAGCAATTTTACATACTCCTCCTCCTGTTCCCATAACTATTTTGCCTCCAACATAAGTTGCACCTTCTTTATAGCCTTTATTTTTAGTATATGGTCCTAAATGGGAGTTTTGAGAAAAATTTTAGAAGGTTTTATTACTTTTCCACACATTCTTTCACTTGCTAATTTAACATTATATTCTTCTCCTGGTAAAGGATTTTTTTTAGTACAGCACAAAAACCAGCCAAGAGAAGGGGAGTATCGTATTTTTCTTTTGCTAGGAGGAATTCTTTATCATTTCTCCAAGGGAAATTAGTTATTTGTCCAGATACTTCTGGTATATCATAATTTTCCTTTATGTCATTAATTAAAATTTCCATTTCATTAGATTTTGTTTATCAATTTTGGGAATAATATTATCCATAGGAGATAAATTCAAGCAATTTACAATACACAAATTAAAGGTTAATAATAAGCTTTTTAATTTATTCAATTTAAAACCTCCAATACTTATTAATAATAGTTTTCTACTATTTATTTAAGATTATACAAAGGATTATCTGTAAAATTTTTGATGATAATGTGAATAAGGTATAAGGATATGATATAATATTGTGGATAAATAAGAGTAGGAGATGATTATTTGATTAATGAAAAGTTAATAAAAGATATAGAATTTATTGTGGAATTAGATAGGATGAAATCCATATTAAGGCAAACTAGCTTAATTGGGGGGGAAGATAAGAGGGAAGATGATGCCCAACATTCTTGGCATATATCAGTAATGGCTATGATATTGTCTGAATATGCCAATGAGGATATAGATGTATGTAAAGTAATAAAAATGCTTTTAACCCATGATTTAGTTGAATTATATGCTGGTGATACTTTTGCTATGATAAAGTAGGAAACCAAGATAAAAAAACAACGAGAACTAGCTGCTGCTGATAAGATATATGGAATGTTAGATGAAGAGAAGGGGGGGAAAGAGTTAAGGAAATTATGGGACGAGTTTGAAGAAATGGAGACACCAGAGGCGTTATTTGCAGCTTCTATGGATAGATTACAGCCTATGCTAAATAATTACTATAATAATGGGGGGGACATGGAGAAAATTTAATGTAGCTCAATCAGATATATATAAAAGAATATCACCAGTTAAAAAGTCTTCAGATGAATTGTGGAATTTTGTGGAGTATATGTTAGAAGATGCTTTTGAAAAGGGTTTAATAAGCAAAAGGTAAAGGATGATCTCCTTTACCTTTTATAATGTATTATATAGTGTACTAAACATAGTTGAATGTTCTAATTCATCTACCATAGCATAATAGAATGTATCTCTAATATATTGATCAGTAGTTGACATTTGAACATCTCTATAGAATTCCCCAGCTTCTAATTCATCCTTTAAAGCCATAAGGATTCCTGCTTTATAATTTGGAAATTTTACAGGAGTTATTACATACATAGGCATATGACCTGTATAGTAGCAGTAAAGCTTGGAAAATCTTTCGAGATGATCTAGTTCATCTTCCATAGCATGCTTAATAAACTCTCTATGCAGATCGTCAGGAGCCTGGTTTAAAAGTCTACTATAAAATTCTGCAGCTGTAGCTTCACCTATTATGGCATCGTAGATATATTCTATGATTTGATTAAATTATCTGTTTTTAGAATTGGCAACATAAATAGTCCTCCTTTTCAATTGATATATTATTCTATTCAAGTTTTTTTAAAATTGTGAAGGAAAGGGCTATAAATAAATATGGAAGAGAGTAAGGTACTCTCTTCCATATTATATGGGGGGGTAATTATTAAGATGCAATTTCATCGATTATTTTTTTTGCTATATATGCCCATTAATTCACTTTCAGTTAAATCTTTACTTGCCTTATCCAACACTATTTGACCTTTATCAAGCATTATAATTCTATCTGAATATTCAATAGCATCTCGCATATTATGGGATATCATTATGGTAGTGATCTTATATTTTCAATCAATTCTTTTGTCTTTCTCATTACAACATGGGATGTCTTAGGGTCTAAGGCTGCAGTATGTTCATCTAGTAGCAATAGATCTGGATACTTCATAGCAGCCATTATAAGAGATAATGATTGTCTTTGTCCTCCAGATAGATATTTTACTTTAGTATTTAATTTATTTTCAAGTCCTAAGTCTAGATCTTTTAAAAGCTCTATATATTTTGATATTCTATCTTTTTTTAACTAATTTCCTTAAAGTAAATTTCTCACCTTTTTTTATCGCTAATGCCATATTTTCTAAAATAGTAAGTGAAGGGGGGGAAACTCCCATAGAAGGATCTTGATATACTCGACCTATATGAATGGCTCTTTGTTCTTCTCTTAAATTAGCTATATTTTTATTATTAAGAAGAATGTCACCTTTATCAGCCATAATACTTCCACCAATCATATTGAGGAGAGTACTTTTTCCACATCCATTTGGACCTATTATTGCTGTGCATTTATTTTTTTTCTATTTTTAAATTAAAATTATTGAATATATTAATTTCGTTATCAGTTTCTTTGTTAAAACTCTTTGATAGATTAATTATTTTCAGCAATTTCTTTACCTCCTTTTTATTGCTAAATTTTAAAAAGTCTATTGCAAAATTATTATAAGATATAAATATTATTACTATTAAAGCATTTACTGCTCTTAAATCATTAGGGTTTAAACCTAAATCTATGGCAATTCCACCAATAAGCTTATAAGCTATGGCTCCTATAATAGCCCTTGTTGTATTTTTCAATATATTAGAATTTTTTCTAATAGTGTCACCGATTATTATAGATGCCAAAGCTACTACTATAATGGAATTCCCCCCCATGGTCATATCTGCAAACCCCCCTGGTATTGGGCCATTAAGGCACCACTTAAAGCTACTAATCCATTTGCCATCATTAAACCTATTAGTTTATATTTATTACTATTGGCACCTAAAGATCTTACTAATGATTCATTATCTCCTGTGGCTATTAAGAGATATCCAGTTTCAGTTTTTAGGAATAGGTCTAGGATTACTTTTATTAATAATACAATTATAACTAGAATCAACAGGGTAGAGCCTTTGTCAAAGATTAAATTATAATCAAAAAGTGGTACATTAGATTTTCCGTTTGTCTTAAGGTTTACTGAATATAATATAGTCATAGTTAATATACCAGCTAAAATAGGTTTTATTTTTAATTTTGTAAATAAAGTTGCAGTAGATAGTCCAGCTAGAGTACCCAAACAAAAGGACATTATAGTACTTATTATTGGATTGATTCCCATAGAAACAAATTTAGCAAAAAGAAATGCTCCAAAGGGGGGGAATGTTCCTTCCACAGAAAGATCTGGCATATCTAATATTTTATAAGTTATAAAAACTCCCATAGCTAATACTGCAAATATAAGTCCTTGCTCTACTGATGTAATTATTAATGAATTCATTACCTAAACCTCCAATTTTACTACTTAATTAATTTTGTTGCATCATTAAATACTTTATTGTTTTTATCTATTTTTAATACTTCTAGTGTTTTTTTCATTGAATACTTTTTTTTGTATTACTAGCAGTTTCTGCTGGAATATTAGCAGGAGATTTACCATCAACTAATATTTCTTTAGCCATTCTGGCTGTTTGTTTTCCTAGTTCGTAGTAACTAATTCCATCAGTTATAAGAATTCCACCACTAACATGAGAATCTTCAGCACCTACAGTGATTATTTTATTATTAATAGCTTTATCAGAAACTACATTTATAGCAGAAGCTACCATATTATCTGTTATTGTATATATTCCATCAACTTTTTTTAATCATAGAATCTACTGTCTGGGGAATATCATTTATATTGGATATTCCTATAGGTATTATTTCTAATCCCAGGGAAGGAGCTAATTCTTTTGCCATTTCCACTTGTACTTGGGAATTAGGTTCACTAGTATTATAAATAATTCCGATTTTATTGATGTTTTTATCTAAATCCTTAAATAATTGTAATTGTTTATCCATGGGACTTTCATCAGAAGTTCCAGTGATATTACCACCTGGGTTTTCCATTGAGTCTATTAGCTGAGCAGCAACAGGATCAGTAACTGCACTAAATAATATAGGTATATCTTTAGTGGCCTGTTTAGCAGATTGTGCTGCAGGTGTTGCGATAGCATAAATTAGATCTACTTCATCTTTAACAAATTTTTGGGAGATAGTAGTTGCAGTTGGGATATCTCCTTGTGCATTTTGATAATTTATTTTTGCATTTATACCTAATTCTTTTAATCCATCTTCAAAACCACGCCTTGCATCATCTAAAGCTGGATGTTCTGTTAGTTGATTAATTCCAATTTTAAACTTTTTTTCACCATCTAATTGGCTTACACCACTATTATTTTCATTGCATCCTACTAACAAAAACATACTTAATACAACTAATGTTACTAATTTTCCAAACTTATTTTTTTCTCATTTCATTATCCTCCTCTAAAAATGTAATTACTATTTTCAGGATAATTAGTGTAGATTGAATTCCATGGAATAATTGGGTAATAAAAAAATCTTTCGTTCCTATAAATACAGCTATTTAGCTATATTTATAGGGACGAAAGATTATATCCGCGGTACCACCCTAATTATGACAAAAAGTCACCTCTTCAATCAGACCTAACAGTCCTATCCCTTATAACGATGGGCTTTCGGATTTGTCTACTAGATAATTCATTCAACAAATCTGCTTAGGAGTGTATATTACATATCTTGTTATTGTTGGTTTCCACCCTTCCCAACTCTCTATGAATAATCAATGATATCTTTCTCTCCATCAGAGCATTTAAATCTTAAAATATATACTAGTACTTTAAACTGATATTGTCAAGTAAAATTTTAAAATATTTTTGTGAAGTTTTCCATGCCTGATAGAAATACACTTCTAAAGTGGATATAATCATAAATTTAGCATTTTATTTAATTTTTAATATTCCAATTGTTAGTATATTTATTTTTCAACTTTTATGGCATCTTTAAATATTGGTAGATTTTCATCTAAACCTAAAGCTTTTAAGGTATTTATATTTACAGTTGTTATAGTTTTTTTCTGCCAATCCAACAGGTATAGTAGAGATATCTTTTTTTGTCAACTAATATTTCTTTAGCCATTCTTGCTGTCTGTTTTCCTAATTCATAATAGCTAAGTCCATTAGTTATTAGTGCTCCACCTTTTACTTGGGTTTCCTCTGCAAATACAGATATAACATTATTGTCTATAAGCTTTTAGATACTAATGATATGGAAGATGCGATAAGATTATCACTAAGACCATATACAGCATCTACTTTATTTAATAGAGAATCTATGGTTTGAGGAATATCATTTACATTACTTACTCCCATAGCTATAACTTCTAAATTTTCTTCTGGTGCTAGTTTTTTTTACTTCTTCTAATTGTATTTCAGAGTTTGATTCACTTGTATTATATAAAATACCAATTTTGCTTATTGTAGGATCAATTTCTTTAAACATCTTTAATTGAGAGGCAGTAGGAGCCATATCCGATGTCCCAGTTATATTTCCTCCTACATTATCCCAATCATCTACTATTCCAGATTTTACAGGGTCAGTAACTGCACTAAATAATATAGGTATATCTTTAGTGGCCTGTTTAGCAGATTGTGCTGCAGGGGGGGTGGCGATGGCATAGATTAAATCTACTTCATCTTTAACAAATTTTTGAGCGATACTAACTGTCGTAGGTATATCTCCTTGGGCATTTTGATAAATTATTTTAGCATTTATACCTAGCTCCTTTAATCCATCTTCAAAGCCTTCTCTTGCATCATCTAAAGCAGGATGTTCAGCTAATTGACTTATACCAATTACAAAATCCCAATCATCTGAATTATTGCTAGTATTAGCAGTACTACATCCTGATAGTACTATTGATGTCAATATTAAGATCATAATTAATTTGCTTACTTTGTTTTCATCATCATTTATTCCTCCTTTTAAAATAAAAAAAATCTTTCGTTCCTATAAATACAGCTATTTAGCTATACTTATAGGGACGAAAGATTATATCCGCGGTACCACCCTAATTATGACAAAAGTCATCACTTAATCAGACCTAACAGTCCTATCCCCCCCTGTAACGATGGGCCTTCGGATTCGTCTACTTGATAAACCGTTAAACGAATCTGCTTAGGAGTGAATATTACATATCCTCTTATTGTTGGCTTTCACCTAATCCAACTCTCTGTAAATAAGCTTAGATATCTTTCTCTCCATCTTAGCATTTTAATATTAAATTATATAATAATACTTTATTATGCTAATGTCAAGAGATTTGTGAAAACTTTTTTTAAAAAGTTATTATTTTATCCCATAGCCTGTAAATTCAGTACTTATTTAATATAAATATTCTTTGGTAAAAAAATATTGACATATATATTTAAACCTAGTATATTGTATATATAGTATATATACAATATTACAACTTAAGGGTGACAATATGGATATTATTATTAGTAATTCGAGTAAAAAAAACCAATTTATGAACAAATAGCATCTCAAATAAAGAATATGATTATTATTGGCGAGCTTAATGAAGGGGATGCCCTGCCGTCTATGCGTGTGTTAGCTAAGGAACTTAGAATAAGTGTTATTACTACGAAGCGTGCCTATGAAGAATTAGAACGAGATGGTTTTATTGAAACAGCAACTGGAAGAGGAAGTTTTGTTGCAAGTAAAAATACTGAATTTATTAAAGAAGAGCAATTACGTAGGGCAGAAGAACATCTTCTAAAGAGTGTAGATATTGCTAAAAGTAGTGGCATTACCTTAGAAGAATTAATGGAAATTTTAAGTACTTTATATGAGGGGAATAGATATGGAGCCTATTTTAAAAGTAGAGAATTTAAGTAAGAAATATGATGGTTTTGCTTTAAAAAATATAAGTTTTAATCTTCCTAAAGGGAGTATAATGGGGGCTTGTTGGTGAAAATGGAGCTGGTAAAACCACTACTATTAAATTAATATTAAATCTTGTAAAAAAAAGATGGTGGAAATATAAATATATTTAATCTCGATAATATTGAAGATGAACAAAAAAAATTAAAGAAAATATAGGAGTAGTCTTTGATAATAGCTATTTTCACGATAATTTAATGCCAAAGGATATATCAAAAATTATGAATAATATTTATAGTAATTGGGAGGATGATATTTTTTTTAGATTATTTAAGGATATTTAAATTGCCTAAATACAAAGTGGTAAAGGAGTTTTCCAAAGGGATGAAGATGAAACTTTCAATTGCAGTAGCCCTTTCCCATAATCCACAACTTTTAATTTTAGATGAACCTACAAGTGGTCTTGATCCTATTGTTAGAAGTGAAATTTTAGATATATTTTTAGATTATATTCAAGATGAAGAAAAATCCATACTGTTTTCAACTCATATTACCAGCGATTTAGATAAGATAGCAGATTATATTACTTTTATCCATGATGGAGAAATTATATTGAGTGAATCTAAAGAAGAATTAATAAGTAATTATGGAATAATAAAGTGTGGAAAAAAATGACTTTCAAAGAATAGCAAAAGAAGATATTATTGGATATAGAAAAAAAATCAATTTAGTTATGAGGTTTTATTAAAGGATAAATCTAAAAATAGTATTAAATATAAAGATTTTATTATTGATTCAGCAAATTTAGAGGATATTATGTTATTTTATATTAGGAGTGAAAAATAATGAAGGGTTTAATTATTAAGGATATTTTAAATTTGAAAAAAATTTGAGAACAACTTTACTCATGATTATTGTTTTTACATTTATGGCTTATGGTTCAGGAGATCCTAGTTACATTATTGGAATGACTGTTTTGATTTTTACTACTATGTCTATAACATCAATGGCTTATGATGAACTTGCAAAATGGGATAGCTATGCACTAAGCATGCCTATTTCAAGAAGAAATATAGTATTAAGTAAATATGTATTGTCTATTATACTTTCAGTTTTATCTGTAGTAATATCCACAATTATATCCTATGTTTTAATTTTACCTAAAAGTGATATGAATGGTTTGAGCTCTTATTAACATCCTATATAGTTTTTGGAATTTCTATACTATTTATTTGTGTCATACTTCCACTTATATATAAGTTTGGCGTAGAAAAAAAGTAGATTGTTAATGATAGGTGTTATTTCAATACCTACTGTTATATTTCTTGCTATTAATAAATTAAATATTAATATGCCTGGAGAAAAGCAGTTTATAATGCTGCTGAAGATATCACCTTTACTTTTGATTATATTCTTATTTATATCAAGTTTATTTCATATAGGATATATAAAAATATGGATATTTAGTGGTAGAATATTGGAGGGATTTTTAGTTTGTTTTATGTATAGTTTTTCTGATATGACGAAAACTATAATTATAGATTGTGTTTAGTATAAGAAAAACTTACATGAGGAGGATATATATTGTTTGATATGACACCATTTAAAAAAAGATAGTCTTAATAGAAAAGATGATTTTCTTACACCCTTATTAAATAATTTATTTGATAATGACTTTTTTTTAATGCTATGAGTAATAGGGGGGGAAATTTCAGAGCAGATCTTAAGGAGACAAATGATAGCTATTTAGTAGTAGCAGATTTACCTGGAGTCAAAAAAGGAGATATAGATATAGAGTTTCAAAATGATAATTTAGTCATTACAGCTAAAAGGGAGGAAGCCACAGAGGATAATAAAGAAAGCTACGTTAGACGTGAAAGACATTATGGAGAATTTAGACGCAGTTTTTATATAGAGAATGTGGATGAAGATAAAATCAAGGCTAAATTTGAAGAAGGCGTGTTGAGGATCCATTTGCCGAAACTTACCAAAGATGATGAGAATAAAAGAAAGATAGATATACAATAATGTCAATATAGAATTGGTGCTGTTTCAAAAAAACTAGGTTGCATTAGTCCATTCATTTTAAAAAGACTTAATACAACCTAGTTTTATGCTATTTTAAATTTCTGAGAACTGTAAATATTAAGAGTGCTCCCATCACAATAAGAAAAACATAAATTAATATTTTTATTATTTTATACACGGTGATACGCCACTCTTTGATTTCAGTTTTTATACAAGTAAATCCAAAAAAAATCCAAAACACTCCTGCTATTAACATAAATATTACATGAATTGTTCTTAATAACTTGTTTTGGGTTTTACTAGAATCAATTATCAGTGCTATAGATTGCAATAGTATACATATTACCATCGTTTTATCTTTACGATTATTCATTTATGTTACCCCCTTCCCGTAGAATTGGTGCTATTTCAAAATTTATTTTGAAATAGCACCATATTTTACATCTTTTACCACTCAATGGAGATCATAGATTTATCTATAGATGCTAAATCCTTAGCACCTGTTAAGATCATGGCTTGAATAAGCTCATTTTTCATATCTTCAATGATCATAGATACCCCCCCTTCTCTATAACCGCCATAGGCACCAAAGATAATAGGTCGACCTATTAATACTGCATCTGCTCCAAGGGCTAGCATTTTAAATACATCTACTCCTGAGCGAATTCCTCCATCCACAAGAACCATCATTTTACCCTTTACAACTTCAGCTATTTCAGGTAATACCTTTGCTGTAGATTG
>JMBX01000012.1_pt1 | contig 47269 bp, 87 predicted proteins | sample 616521 | NCBI WGS metagenome assembly JMBX01 (sample SAMN02727906, study PRJNA239997) | anaerobic digester metagenome | biome: anaerobic digester; isolation source: mesophilic anaerobic digester inoculated with municipal waste water sludge... | place: Germany: Bielefeld University, CeBiTec ...
AGGAGTATTGTGTTATTATATTTTATTATTTATATCCATTGGATTATAGAAATTTCCAATATAGATAAAAAAAATAAATAAAACTATTATATTTTATCTGTTATTCTTAATATTTATAAACTCTTTGTCCATATATATTGATCAAAGTATAGATATTAGATTTATAGATGTGGGACAAGGGGGGGATAGTATATTGATAAGGACGCAAGGAGGAGATTATTTAATCGACACAGGGGGGGAAATCCCTTTGGAAACTTCTCCATAGGGGGGGAAAGCATATTATTACCTTATTTAGAAAAAGAAGGAATATTTAAATTAGATGGAATATTTATAACCCACTATGATGAGGATCACTGTAAAAGTTTGCCCTATTTAATGGATAATATAAAAATTGAAAAAAATATATATAGGCTACAAGAGGATAGGAAACAAATTGTATGAAGATATTATTAACAAAGCAGCAGAAAAGGGTATACCTGTTATATTGCTGAAAAAGGAAAAACACTAGTCTTAGATGATAATACTACAATAGTAGTGACTGGTCCTCCTGAAGATTTGGTATTAAATTCTAGTATTGATGAAAATGATCTATCCTTAGTCTTGCTGATGAACTATTATAATAAAAATGTGCTTTTTACAGGGGATATTGAGGAATTAGGGGAAAGCCATTTAGTAGAAGTTTTAGATACCAAAGTTGATTTTTTTAAAAGTACCTCATCATGGAAGCAAAACTTCATCTTCTGAAGAATTATTAGACAAATTGGATCCTAGTATAGCCTTTATATCCGTTGGAAGGAACAATGTTTTTGGTCATCCTCATGAAGAGGTAGTAAATCGATATAGGGAAAGGGATGTGCAATTATATAGAACTGATGAGTTAGGTCTTATTAATTTAAAGCTTAATCAGGGAAAATATGAAATAAATCCTTTTCTTAAAGAAAAGAGGAACATACTATATGTAGTGAAATTATTTTTATTTGCATTTGTGTTTTATTATATTTTATATTATTATTTCCTATTTTCTTATAAATACTATAAGATATTAGAAAAGGAGATGAAAACCATTGAATTATAAGGATTTTATAAATAAAGCTAAGGCAAGGGATTTAAAACCAGTGTATTTATTTTATGGAGAAGAACATTATTTAATTGATCATACAATATATGCTCTTAAAAACATATATATAGATAAGGCTTTTGAACCATTAAATTATATAGTTATGGAAGGCAAGGAGTTGGATTTTGAAACTATTTTAAATGCTTGTGAAACTTTGCCTTTTATGTCAGATAAAAAGATTATTATAATAAAGGATCACCCTTTATTTAAATCCAAAAAGGAAACAGAGGATGAAGCTAAAAATAAAAGTAACGATAATTATCAAGATCAATTAATTAATTATTTAGATCAATTGGAAGACTATTTATGTTTAATATTTATAGAAGAAAAACATCTAATATGAAAAAAATCAAATAAATTATATAAGAAAATTTTAAAAATTATAGGAGATGTTATAGAATTTAAAAAAAATTAAGGGGGGACAAGATTTAAATAATTGGGTAGAAAATAATTTCAAAAAAATACGATAAAAAAAACATACACAAATCCGATATAAATTATTTTATAAACTATTCTGCTTATTTTGATTCAAAACAGGAAAAGACCTTATACGATTTGGAAAATGAGATAATTAAAATATCTAATTATCTTAAAGATGATAAAATTGTAGATAAATCTACATTGGAACTGGTAATGATAAAACCATTAGATATGAATATATTTAATCTTCTAAATAGTATTAGCCAAAAAGATGGGGGGGAAAAGGCTATGATATTGTTTAATGAAATGTACATGTCAAACCAACCGGTTTTATTCATACTACATATGGTAATTAGACAGTTAAGAAATATGCTCAATTATAAGGTTTTAAGGGCTAAAGGTTATACCGATGGGGGGGATGCATATGATAAGATGAAATTATCTAAATATGAATTCAAAAAGATTTCCCAACAGAGTAATAATTTCACCTTATCCCAGTTAAAAAAACGCTATGGACTATTGTTTAAAAACAGATAGGGATATTAAATTTAGCCTAGTAGAGGATAGGATAGCTTTAGAGATACTAATAGCTAATCTATGTTATAAAATTTAGCTTGAAACAAAAAAAACTTCGGTATCGCCGAAGTTTTATATTATACAGCTTCATTTAACTTTCTTGTTAATTTACTTAATTTTCTGGAGGCAGCATTTTTGTGAATTACATTTTTGTGGGCTGCTCGTTTAAGTTTTTTTATCTATAATTTTAAGTAGCTCTCTAGCTTCATCAACATTCCCTTCTTCTAGAGCTGCATCAAATTTTTTTAATATAAGTTTTAATCTCAGATTTTCTACTTCTATTAATACTTGTTTTCTTCTTAGTAGTACGAATTCTCTTTTCTGCAGATTTAATATTCGCCAAACCTTTCACCTCCCCTACTCTTAACAACAGATATTTTACCATGAAGAAGAATAAATTGCAAGGATAATTAGGGTTATTATACATAAAATATCTAAAATGAAGAAAAATAATAACAATGATAAGGAGAGGATAAATATGGAGATTAGGACAGATTTGGCTATAGAGAATAGAGAACTATACAAAGAAAAGAGAAAGGAAGAAGTTCCAGGGGTAAAAGTAGAACTAGAGGAAGGAGATGATTATACTGTAACTCGGGTAAATATATTAGATCCTATGGGGGCTAATAATATGGGAAAGCCTATGGGATTATATATAACCATAGAAGTACCTAAATTGAAAACTCAGATCAAGAATTAAGAGATAATATATCTAAATTATTAGCTAAAGAAATTAAAGGGATGGGGTATAACCATAAGCAAACAAAAACATTAATAGTTGGATTAGGCAATTGGAATGTGACTCCAGATGCTTTAGGACCTAAAGTAGTAGATCGGGTTATGGTAACAAGACAATTTTTCATAGCCTACAATAAAGATGAAGATGAAACTGTAGCAAATGTTTCTGCATTGTCTCCAGGAGTAATGGGACTTACTGGTATAGAGACTGGTGAAATCATAAAAGGGATAGTAGAAAAGACTAAACCTGATTTAATTATAGCTATAGATGCTTTAGCATCTAGAAAGATGGAAAGGGTAAGCACAACTATTCAAATAACCGATACGGGAATAAGTCCTGGTAGCGGTGTAGGTAATGAAAGAATAGGATTGAATAAAGACTATCTAGGGGGGGTACCTGTGTTGGCAATTGGAGTACCTACTGTAGTAGATGCAGCTACCATGATAAATGATACTATGGAAATGATTATTAGTTCTATGAAGGATAAGGCTGCTGTAGGAGGAGAGTTTTATTCTTTATTGGAGGATATTTCAAAAGAAGAAAAGTATCAACTTATAAAGGAGGTGTTAGAACCTTATATGCCTAATGTGGTAGTTACGCCTAAGGAAATAGATTTGATTATAGACGATTTGTCTATAATAATAGCTAACGGACTTAATATGGCACTACACCATGGAATCCATTTAGAAGATGTAAATAGATACTTAAGATAATAGAACTACTCCATAAAAATCATATTTTAATATTTAAAGAATATAATCTATGTATTGAATACATAATTTAGGGGGGTCATATGAAACAAGATGATATGAGAAATACTTATATAATATTAGCATTATTATGCTTATTAGTATTTAATGTAGGTACAATATTTATTAATGCTATTGGTAATCAAAGTAAAGAAATTACAAACCCAAAAGTGGAACCTGTATTTAAACAATACTCCTCCCAAGAAAAAGTAGATAACTTTTTTTATTACACTATTTGGAAGAACAAGTTCTATTATCAATCTACATAGGCATCAACAGAATTTAGATAAAAAAATGGAAGGAGGAACTAATAGGAGAATTTAACTTAAAAGATAGTATAAATAGATTATTTAAGGCTCAATTTCCATTTATTACATCCTTTGATGAGGACAGTATAGATATGGAAAATGAGGATAACAATAATGATGATATAGGTGAAAGTCCAATTATAGTAGAAGACTTTATAATAATCGATAGATTGGAGGAATATGAAGATTTGATAATCATAAATGATTCCGAGGGAAATATATCCATTGAAAACATACCTAAGCCTATAAATGTTAAACCATTAAAAATCAATAAAGATAGACCCTATATACTATTATACCATACCCATGGTACAGAGTCTTATTATGTAGAAGGTATTAATCAACATCATACTACAGATAGGCGTTATAATGTAACTACAATTGGAGAAAAGATGGCACAAGTACTAATAGAAAAAGGGCATAAAGTAGAACATATAACGACATATCATGATATACCTTCTTACAATAAATCCTATTCTAGGTCGCTAAATACTGTAACTAAAAACTAGAGGAAAATAACAACTTAAAAATCCTATTAGATATTCATAGGGATGGGTACGATCCCAAGGATCCAATGGTTATCAAGAATATGAACAAATTGTCATCTAAGACTAAAATACAAGTCCATGGAAAGGATGTAGCTACCTTTTATTTCGTAATTGGCCCTGATTCTCCAAACAAAGATGAGGTTTTAAATTTTGCAAAGTATTTTAAAGCTGTATCCGATGCTATATATCCTGATTTGTGTACAGGGATTTTAATAAAACCCAAAGGTAAATATAATCAATTTCTTTCGGATTATTCAGCTTTAATTGAATTGGGAAGCAATCTTAATACGATGGAAGAAGCTATAGAAACAGCAAAATTAGTTGCAGAAGTATTAAGTTTAGTTATAGATAATATTCAAGAGGAGTAAAACTTTTTTTTAAATACAAAAGATGATATAATATCAATGTACTTCTTATTATAAGGGGAGGATAAGTATGGATCAAAATCAAGATAATAAAGATACCAAAAAGGAAATTTTAGAATGGATAAAGAGTATATTACTAGCTATTGTAATAGCAGTATTGATTAAAACCTTTATATTTAACACTACTTATGTATTGGGAAACTCTATGTATCCCACATTACATGAAAAGATAGGCTATTTGCAAATAAAATACCTTTATATTTTTCAGGACCAGATAGAGGAGAAATTGTAGTATTGAAAGCACCAGATTCTGAGAATAAAGACTATATAAAACGAGTGATTGGAATTGGAGGAGATACTGTAGCTATAATTGATGGGCAAGTATATTTAAACGGAGAATTATTAGAAGAAGACTATATAGAAGAAGGTTCCTATACTCAGGTATATGAAGATAATTACTGGGAGGTTCCAGAAGGATATGTATTTGTATTAGGAGACAATAGGGAAGAAGGAGCAAGCAAGGATAGTAGATATTTTGGCTGTGTGCCTGTGGATTCAATTAAAGGTATAACTAGCTTTAGATATTTTCCTTTTAATAAACGTTTTGGAAAGATAAAATAGCATACTAGTATTATAAATTAGTGATACTGATTAGGGTGGTAACTTGTGGAAACTAGAATGGAAAGAAGAAAAAGGTTAAAAAAAGAGAAGAATAGGAAAATACTTAAATCCATTATTTTATTATCTACTCTTTTGCTTCTTTATATAGGGATAAAAATAGTAAATAAAAACATAGTTTACCTAGGTTACTTAGATAATCCTAATATTTTTAATATAGATATTGGTGAAGGTTCCTTAGAATTATTTGGTAAAAATTATATAATAGATTTAAAGATTTTAAAAAAAAGAAGCATTAAAAAAAAGGCCAGATTTCCCTGGTCTTTTGTTTTACATCTAAAGGTATTTTTGATATAATAGTTCTTTAGAGTTATTGAAACTTCTTAAGGAGGAAAAGCATGGGAAATAGAAAACAGAATAATATAAGAAATTTTTCGATAATAGCCCATATCGATCATGGAAAATCCACCTAGCAGATCGATTGATTGAAAAGACGGGATTGTTGACTTCAAGAGAGATGCAGGAACAAGTTCTTGACAGTATGGACTTAGAGAGGGAAAGAGGTATTACCATAAAACTTAAAAATGTAAGACTTAATTATAAAGCCCAAGACGGGGGGGAAGAATATATATTAAATTTAATCGATACGCCTGGTCATGTAGATTTTAACTATGAAGTTTCTAGATCTTTGGCAGCTTGTGAAGGGGGGGCTTTATTGATAGTAGATGCAACCCAAGGAATTGAAGCTCAAACACTAGCTAATGTGTATCTGGCCTTAGAACAGGATTTAGAGATTGTACCTATAATAAATAAGATAGATTTACCTAATGCTAGACCTGATGAAGTGAAAAAGGAGATAAGGGATGTTATTGGTATAGATGCGGAAGAAGCACCCTTGGTATCTGCCAAGGAAGGTTTAAATATAGATCAGGTATTGGAAGAGATAGTTGCAAAAATTCCTGCCCCCCCAGAAGGGGGGGATATAAATGCACCTTTAAAAGCTTTAATTTTTGATTCTTATTATGATACCTATAAAGGAGTAGTTTGTTATATACGGGTATTTGAAGGAAGCATAAAGCCTGGCATGGAAATTAAGATGATGTCATCTAATAAATCTTATGAAGTCACAGAAGTTGGAATTACCACATCTAAACAAGTACCAGTAGATATATTGGAAGCAGGAGATGTGGGCTATGTATTAGCTAGTATAAAAAAAATGTAAAAGATGCAAGAGTGGGGGGGGATACTATAACAGATAAAACAATCCAACGAAAACTCCTTTGCCAGGGTATAAAAAAGTAGTGCCAATGGTCTATTGTGGTATATATCCTGCAGAAGGAGAGGATTTTAATTCGGTAAGAGATGCTTTAGAAAAATTACAGGTAAATGACGCTAGCCTAGTATTCGAACCTGAAACCTCTGTAGCATTAGGCTTTGGATTTAGATGTGGTTTTTTTAGGACTTCTTCATATGGAGATAGTGCAGGAAAGATTAGAAAGGGAATTTGATTTAAATATAGTTACTACAGCTCCCAGTGTTATATATAGGGTAAAGAAAAAGGATGGGGGGGAAATATTGTCTATACAAAATCCTACAAATCTTCCTGAGGAAACAGAAATTGAGTATATGGAAGAACCAATAGTATCTGCTTCCATAATGACACCAGGAGATTATGTAGGAGCGGTGATGGAGCTTTGTCAAAATCGTCGAGGTATATTTGAAAATATGGAATATTTAGAAGAAAATAGGGTTGTTATGCATTATGATATGCCTTTAAATGAAGTTATATATGAATTTTTTTCGATGCTTTAAAATCCCGAACAAAAGGTTTTGCTTCTCTTGATTATGAATTAAAAGGCTATAAACAAGCAGATCTTGTTAAATTAGATATATTAATAAATGGAGAGTTAGTAGATGCCTTATCTACTATAGTCCATAGAGATAAAGCTTATGAGAGAGGTAGGACCATTGCTGAAAGACTAAAAGATGAAATACCTCGTCATCAATTTGCAGTACCAATACAAGCAGCTATTGGTTCTAAAATAATTGCAAGGGAGACAGTTAAGGCTTTAAGAAAAGATGTATTAGCAAAGTGTTATGGTGGAGATATTACAAGAAAGAAGAAATTATTGGAAAAGCAAAAAGAAGGTAAAAAGCGGATGAGACAAATAGGTGCAGTGGAAGTTCCTCAAGAAGCCTTTTTAGCTGTATTAAAATATGATGAAAAATAATGCACACTTAAGTGTGCATTAAATTTATCTAGAGATTTTATAGGAGGACTTATATGAAAAAAATTGGGATTTATATCCATATACCTTTTTGTATTAAAAAAATGTTATTATTGTGATTTTATTTCTTATCCTAAATCTAGGGACAAGATAGCCGAATATATAGATTACCTCCTATTGGAGATAGAATTATATAGGGATATATTAAAAGACTATACTATAAATACCATATTCATAGGAGGAGGTACTCCTTCTTGTATAGATGAAGAGTATATATCAAAGATATTAGATTATATTCATAAAAATTACAATACTTCAAATTTGGAAGAAATAACCATAGAGGCAAATCCTGGTACATTAAGTAAACAAAAATTAAAATCCTATAAAAGTTTTGGGAATAAACAGGATTAGCATTGGGGGGGTACAGTCTTTAGATGATAAACTTTTAAAGGATATAGGGAGAGTTCATACTTCCATAGATTTTTATAGGAATTATGAAACTATAAGAAACTTAGGATTTGATAATGTAAATGTAGATTTAATATTTGGATTACCTAATCAAACTATAGATCAATGTGAAACAACCTTAAAAGATATAATAAAATTGGATGTAGAGCATATATCCTACTATAGTCTTATACTAGAAGATGGTACTTTACTAAAAAAAAGGTATGAAGAAGGGAAAATTGATTTACCAGATGAAGATAAAGAAAGATATATGTATCACAAAGGAGTGAAATTATTAAAAGAAAATGGTTATGACCACTATGAAATATCTAACTTTTCTAAAAGAGGGTATAGATGTAAACATAATTTAGTTTACTGGCAATTAAGCCCCTATATTGGATTTGGCATAGCAGCCCATTCCAATTTAGATAATAGAAGGTTTTGGAATCATGTAAACTTTGAGAATTATTATAGATGTCTTAAATATCACCAGCTACCTATAGCTGGAGAAGAGATAATAAATAGAGATATGGAGATGGCAGAGTATTTGATAATGGGGCTTAGGCTAATAGAAGGAATAGACAAGATGAAATTTTATCAAAGATTTAATGTATCAGTGGACGAAATCTATGGAGATGTATTTAGAAAACATGAAGAAAAGGGATTAATATCTATGGATGAGAATTGCATAAGGTTCACTTCTTTAGGACTTGATTTATCTAATTTAGTATACGTAGATTTACTACCTTAAGGAACAATATTTAAAAAGGGTATTGACAAAATGGCAAAGTAGTGGTAACTTTAAATTAGCACTCAATGTTAACGAGTGCTAACAACATCCAAAACATAAAAACTGAGGTGATAATATGTTGGATGATAGAAAGATAAAAGTACTTTATGCTATAATAAATAGTTATATAGTCAGTGCAGAGCCTATTGGCTCTAGAACTATAACTAAGAAGTATGATTTAGGAGTTAGTTCGGCAACCATAAGAAACGAGATGTCGGATTTAGAAGAATTGGGATATTTAAACAAACCCCATACATCTGCTGGTAGAGTGCCTTCAGATAAAGCTTATAGATTATACGTGAATCAACTTTTGAACACAGGAAAGCTTAAGATGGATATAAAAAAAGAAAGAGGAAATAAAAAAAGCATTGATTAGTGAAGCAAGTGAAATAGATGAATTGATTCAAAATTCAGCGAAGGTATTGTCTGCAATTACCAGTTATACTGCATTAGCTCTATCACCTCAATTGAAAAAGAGTAAGTTAAAACATATACAGTTATTGCCTATAGATGATTTAAAAGTGTTATTAGTATTAGTAAATGACTCAGGGATAGTGAAAAACACCATATTTAGACTAGACAAAAAAAATTGATGAGGATCAGCTAATAGTTATATCTAACTTTTTGAACCATAAACTAAAAGGGCTTACCATAGAGGATATTGGTAGGGAAATGGATAATGATATATTTAAAGAGATGTATGAATATAAGAAGATTATAGACAATATAATTCCTATAATAAACAAAACTTTTAATGATATTGATAGTGTAGAAGTATACGCTGACGGAGTCAACAAGATATTTGACTTTCCTGAATATAAAGATTTAGATAAAGCAAAGTCCTTCATATCTTTTATTGAAGATAAAGAGTTATTAGCAAATATATTATTAAGCAATACCAATGGCAATGAAATAGAAATTACCATAGGAAATGAAAATATATATGATCCAATAAAAGAATGTAGTCTAATAACTACCACTTATAAATTAGGCGATGTAACAATTGGGAAAATTGGTGTAATAGGACCTACTAGAATGGATTATCCTATGGTAATAAATGCTTTAAAATTATTTTCTGCTAATCTAACAGAAATATTGGAAATGTTAGTAGGGAGATGATAGAGTAATAGTATAACTTTATAAATATTAGATAAGGAATCTAGAGGGTGATGAAATGGAAAAAAAAGAAGGAATTTCAAAGGAAGATTTAATGGAAGAAGTATTGGATAAAAAAAGAACTAAACCAAGAAGAACAAGAAATAAAGGATGAAGAATTAGATGAAGCTTTAGAGAGCCAATTAGAGGAAAAAGATAAAAGGATTGAAGAGCTAACTGATAGTCTTTTAAGGTTACAAGCTGATTTTACAAATTATAAGAATAGGATTAAAAAGGAAAGGGAAAATATATATTCTTATGCTATAGAGGATTTAATAAATCAGCTATTGCCTATATTAGATAATTTTGAAAGGGCTCTTGATAGTGCAGAGGAAGAGGATGGTTTCTATCAAGGAGTAAAGATGATATATGAGCAATTTTTAGAGGTTCTCAAGAATAATGGATTATGTGAGATTGAATGTAAAGGGGGAAGTTTTTGACCCTAATTTACATCATGCTGTATTTGTAGAAGAAACGAAAGACAAAGAAGAAGGGATTATATTAGAAGTGTTGCAAAAAGGGTATACGTTAAATGACAAAGTCATTAGACCAAGTATGGTTAAAGTATCTAAATAAAACAATATTATAAGGAGGAATTCATATGGGAAAAATAATTGGTATTGACTTAGGAACTACAAATTCATGTGTAGCTGTAATTGAAGGTGGAGATCCTGTTATTATCCCAAATGCTGAAGGTAATAGAACGACACCATCCGTAGTTGCCTTTACAAAAGATGGCGAGAGATTAGTAGGGGGGGAAACGGCAAAAAGACAAGCGATAACCAATCCTGATAGAACTATTATGTCAATAAAAAGAGAAATGGGGGGGAAAGATTGGGAAAAAGTTATAGATGGTAAAAAGTATACTCCCCAAGATATTTCAGCAATGATTTTACAGAAAATCAAAACTGATGCGGAAAATTACTTAGGTGAAACTGTAACTGATGCGGTAATTACAGTTCCAGCTTATTTTACTGACAGTCAAAGGCAGGCAACAAAAGATGCTGGAAAGATTGCAGGATTAAATGTTCAGAGAATAATCAACGAACCAACAGCAGCTGCCCTTGCTTATGGAATGGATAAAGATGAAGGGCAACATAAGATTATGGTATTCGATTTAGGTGGAGGTACTTTTGATGTTTCTATTTTGGAAATAGGTGATGGAGTATTTGAGGTATTAGCAACTCGCGGTAATAACCATTTAGGTGGAGATGATTTTGATCAAGCTTTGATAGATTATGTAGCTGAAGAATTTAAAAAGGAACATGGAATAGATTTAAGAGAGGATAATATGTCTTTACAGAGGTTAAAAGAGGCAGCAGAGAAGGCCAAAAAGAATTATCTTCTACAATGTCAACTAATATAAACTTGCCTTTCATAACTGCAACAGCTTCTGGTCCATTACATCTAAACATGGACATTACAAGAGCTAAGTTTGAAGAATTGACTTCTCATCTAGTAGAGAAGACAATGGAACCAATAAGATTAGCTTTAAAAGATGCAGGACTTAAACCTAATGATATTGAGAAAGTTATATTAGTAGGAGGATCTACAAGGATTCCAGCGGTACAGGAGGCAGTAAAAAAATTAATAGGGAAAGAACCCCCCCAAAAGGATATTAATCCAGATGAATGTGTTGCTATTGGAGCTGCTATACAAGGTGGAGTATTAAGTGGGGGGGAAGTAAAAGATCTATTATTATTAGATGTAACTCCACTATCCCTTGGTATAGAAACCTTAGGTGGTGTAACTACTAGATTAATTGAAAGAAATACCACAATACCTACTAGAAAGTCACAAATATTTACTACAGCTGCTGACAATCAAACTTCTGTAGATATTCACGTGGTTCAAGGAGAAAGAGAGATGGCACGTGATAATACTACTCTAGGTAGATTCCAATTAACAGGTATACCACCAGCTCCAAGGGGGGAGTACCACAAATAGAAGTTACTTTTGATATAGATGCTAATGGTATAGTAAATGTAACAGCTAAAGATTTAGGTACTGGAAAAGAACAAAAGATTACTATTACTGCATCAACTAATTTAACTGAGGAAGAAATTGAACAAAAGGTAAAAGAAGCAGAAAAATTTGCAGAAGAAGATAAAAAGAAAAAAAGAAGAAATTGAAATAAGAAATAATGCGGATTCAATGGTATACCAAACAGAAAAGATACTAAAAGATATAGGAGATAAGGTTTCTCAGGAGGAAAAATCTAAAGTTGAATCAAAAATAGAAGAGCTTAAAAAGGCTTTAGAAGGGGGGGATAATGTAGAAGAAATTAAAAAGAAAACTGAAGAGTTAACTCAAGAATTCTATACTATATCTCAAAAGATGTACGAACAAACAGAATCCCAAGGTACTGAATCAGACACTTCAGGTAATGATGATGACGATGTTGTGGATGCTGATTTTGAAGTGGTAGATGATGATGAATAGATTTTAAAAATTCAAAGCTAAATCCCTCTTGGATTTAGCTTTGAATTTTGATAGAATTAATGTTAGCTATAATTGAAGGTAGGTGTATAGATTGAAAGATTACTATGAAATACTAAATGTATCAAGAGATGCCAGTCAAGATGAAATTAAATCTTCCTTTAGATCTTTGGCTAAAAAAATATCATCCTGATTTGAATCCCGATGATAAAGAAGCCGAACAAAAATTTAAAGAAATAAATGAAGCCTACGAAGTTTTAAGTGATCCAGATAAAAGAAGAAGATATGATACATTTGGCCATGCAGGAGTGAATGGTCAAGGAGGATATAGTCAAGATTTTGGTGGATTTGGAGATATATTTGATGATATATTCGATATATTTGGTGGCGGTTTTTCACAAACTTCTTCTAGAAGGAGAGGTCCAGTAAGAGGAGCTGATTTGAGATATAATTTAGATTTAGAATTTATGGAAGCGGTATTTGGGGGGGTAGAGAAGGAAATCCAGATAAGGAAGACGGAACAATGCGAAACATGTGATGGTACAGGTGTTAAGCCAGGAAGTAGCAAAGAAACTTGTAGTAAATGTCATGGAACAGGAGAAGTAAGATATGCTCAACGAAGTCCTTTTGGGCAATTTGTTAGAGTGGCAACTTGTGATCAATGTAATGGTACAGGAGAAATAATCAAAGAAAAATGTACTGTATGTTCAGGAACTGGCAAGGAAATAAAAAAAATAAAAAAAATAAAAGTAAAAGTTCCTGCAGGTGTAGATACTGGCTCTATTATATCCATTCGTGGGGGAAGGAGAAATGGGTGAAAGAGGAGGTCCACCAGGAGATCTATTTATTTATATAAATGTAAGGGAGCATGAATTTTTCCAAAGAGATGGCAATGATATATACGTTACGGTGCCCATATCTTTTACTGATGCAGCTTTAGGTGCAGAAATAGAAGTCCCTACCTTAGATGGAGTGACAAAACATATCATACCTGAAGGAACCCAAACAGGAACTCAATTTAGATTAAAGAACAAGGGAGTTCCTAATGTGAGGGGGATAGGGAAAGGTGACTTATATTTTACTGTAGAAATTCAGGTACCTAAAAAGTTGAACGAGAGGCAAAAAGAATTACTTAAAGAATTTGCTAAAGAAAGTGGAGGATACCATAAAGAAGAAAAAAAAGGGTTCTTTGGTAAGATGAAAGATGCTTTTGGTAATTAATCAATCACTCAAATGGGAGTGATTGTTTTTTTAAGTTGTGGTAATTCTAAGCTATTTAGGGTATAATATTTTGAGATTCATAAAAAGGATGTGAAGGTCATGAAATGGATTGAGGTTCAAGTTAAAACTACTACTGAAGCGGAAGAAATGGTGGCAAATATAATGTATGACTTAGGTGTAACAGGATTAGCCATAGAAGATCCTAAGGATATATTAGCCTTTCAACAATCCGAAGAAGATTGGGATTTTATAGATCCTAGTCTTATTAGGCAGGATTATGAAGAGGTAATAATAAAAGCTTATTTTCCAGAAAGCGAAGATTTAATAGATAAGATAGAGCTCATTAGAGATAATATTGAAAGGAATATTCATAGCCAATTTGATAAGCCTTTAGGTCAGGTTACCATAACGGAGGTATATGAAAAAGATTGGGCAGAAAGCTGGAAGAAGTACTATAAACCAACTAAAATTGGAGAAAGGATAATTATCAAACCTACCTGGGAAAAATATCAAAAAGAAGATGAAGAATTAATAATTGAACTAGATCCTGGTATGGCCTTTGGAACAGGAACTCATGAAACGACAATTATGTGTATAGAAACATTAGAAAAATATGTAAAAGAAGGTCATGTAGTATATGATATAGGAACGGGTAGTGGAATATTGAGTATTGCTTCAGCAAAGTTAGGTGCTAAACATGTAATAGGAGTAGATTTAGATGAATTAAGTGTTAAGGTATCTAAAGAAAATGTAAAACTCAATGGAGTAGATCATATAGTAGAGATAAAAGCAGGGAATTTGTTGGATGCAGTAGAAGGAAAAGCTGATATTATAGTATCCAATATTATAGCAGAAGTGATTGTAGAGCTTATAGAATTCCTTCATAATCATATAAAGGAATCGGGGATATTTATTGCATCGGGAATAATAACTGAAAAGATAGACATGGTGACTCAGACACTAGAAAACAATGATTATCAAATAATAGAAATAAAAGTTATAGGGGGGGATTGGGCTACTATAGTGGCTACAAGAGTAAAAGGGGGGGAATAAATATGCACAGGTTTTTTTGTTGGAGAAGAACAAATATATGAAGAAATAATAGAAATCCTTGGGCAAGATACAAAACATATTAAAGATGTTTTAAGATTGAAAGTTGGGGGGGATACAATAGAAATATCCTCTAGCAATGGAATTTATAGATGTAATATAGTAGAAATATATGATAACAAGATAGTTACAAAAATAGTAGAAAGTTTTCAAGGGAAAAATGAGCCTCCTATTCATATTGCATTATATCAAGCCATAGCTAAAGGGGGGGATAAAATGGACTATATAATTCAAAAAAAACACGGAAATTGGAGTTAAGGAAATTTATCCTATAATCACCAATAGGACCATTGTAAAAATAAAAGATAAAAAAAAGGAGCAATCCAAGCTAAATAGGTGGAGGATGATAGCAGAGGAAGCAGCAAAGCAGAGCAAAAGAGATTGTATACCGGATGTCCTAGATATAATGGACTTTAAACAGATGTTGAACAATCTAAAGGATGAAAAGAACATATTAGTACCCTATGAAATGGAGAAAAAGGTTGTTTGAAAAGTATATTAGGTAATATAGAAGGCAATAAAATCAATATAATAATAGGGCCAGAAGGCGGATTTGAAGAAAAAGAGATACAACTTTTGAAATCTATTGGTGGACAAAGTGTAACCTTAGGGCCAAGGATTCTAAGAACTGAAACTGCAGGCTTAGTAGTATCAACTATTATATTGTACGAGCTTGGGGGGGATATAGGAGTGATAAGATGGGAAAAGTAGCTTTTTATACTTTAGGCTGTAAAGTAAATCAATATGAAACAGAAGCTATGGAAGAATTATTTGAAAAAAAAGGGCTATCAAATAGTGGAAAGTGATGAGGTTGCAGATATATATGTAATAAATACATGTACAGTAACCAATTTAGGGATAGGAAATCTAGACAATTTATACGAAGAGCTAAAAGATCCAACAAGAATTCAATCATTGCTGTAGTAGGTTGCTATTCTCAAGTGGCTCCAGATGAGGTAGGAAAATAGAAGGAGTAGATGTGGTTATAGGAACAACTCATAGGGATAAAATAGTAGATTTATGTGAAAAAGCCATTACAAACAATGAGAAGATAAATATAGTAAAGGATATAAAAGGATACAAGGATTTTGAAAATTTAGATATAATAAATGTAAAATCTAAGACTCGAGCTTATATAAAGATTCAAGAAGGATGTAATCAATTTTGTAGTTATTGTATTATTCCTTATGCTCGAGGACCCATAAGGAGTAGGAATTTAAAGGATATAATAGAAGAAACCAAAAGATTATCAGAAGCTGGTTTTAAAGAAATTATATTGACGGGGGATACATGTGGCTTCCTATGGGAAGGATTTAGGGCCTCTTACTTTACTAGATGTAATAGAAGAAGTGGCAAAAGTAGATGGTATAGAAAGAATACGTTTAAGTTCTATAGAACCAACTTTAATAGATAGCCTATTTATGGAAAGAGCTTTAAATACAAATAAGCTTTGTGACCATTTCCATTTATCATTACAAAGTGGTTCAGATACTGTTCTAAAAAGGATGAATAGAAAGTATACAACTCAACAATATAGGGAAATAGTAAAATTAATAAGAGGTTATATGCCTAATGTGGGAATAACTACAGATATAATAGTAGGTTTTCCTGGAGAAACGGATATGGAATTCCAACAGACTTGTGATTTTGTAGAAGAAATAGGGGTTTTCAAGAATTCATGTTTTCAAATATTCCCCTAGAAAAGGTACTCCGGCAAGTAGATTTAAAAACCAAATTCATGGAGATATAAAAAAATTATCGTTCAGATAAGCTTATAGCACTAGGAAATAAACTTATGAAGGATTTCAATAAAATTTTAGGCAATAGTTTAGAGGTACTGTTTGAGGAAAATAGCAAAGATGATATGGGCTTTATGGAAGGATATACCACTAATTATATAAGGGTTAAGGCTAAAGGAGAGGATTCTATTAGAGGGAAAATATTGCCTGTAAAAATAATTGATATAGAAGGGGGGGATATTTTAATAGGAAAAATAGAGGAATTTTAAGATTTGTATAGAATATAATATATATAGAACTGTGGTCTAAATTTATACAGATGGATAAAAATGGGGGGGAGGTGAGAAGGTGACAGATTGTATATTTTGTAAGATTGTAGACAGAGAAATATCTAGCGATATCATATATGAAGATGATAAAATTATCGCCTTCAAAGATTCAAATCCTCAAGCACCAGTTCATTTTTTTGGTAGTGCCAAAGGAGCATATAGAATCTACAAATCATATAAGTGAAAAAGATATAGAACTAATAGGCCACATATTCTTAATTATAAAAAAAACTTACAAAACAGCTGGGATTACATGAAGAGGGTTACAGAATTGTAAACAATTGTGGAGAATTTGGAGGGCAGACTGTCTCCCATATTCACTTCCATGTATTAGCTGGACGTCAACTTTTATGGCCTCCAGGCTAAATACTGGTTGCAGAAACCATAAAACTGATGTATAATTATTTAGTGTCGTATTCCGCTTGCCATAGGTAGTATGGGAGCACTCTTGCATTGGAAGAGGGGAGGGAGAAGTCGATGGCAGAAATAAAGGTTAGAGAAAACGAATCTCTTGATGATGCACTGCGAAGATTCAAAAGGCAATGTGCCCGTTCAGGTGTTCTTTATGAATATAGAAAAAGAGAACATTATGAAAAACCAAGTGTAAAGCGTAAGAAAAAGTCAGAAGCAGCTAGAAGGAAGAAAAATAAATATTAATATATTTTTATAAGAAGGTGGATTTATGTCCATTAAGGAAAAACTTACGGAAGATTTTAAAACTTCCATGAGAAACAAAGATACCATTAGGAAAAATACTATTACTATGGTTAGGGCAGCTATAAAACAAAGAGAAGTAGATGAACGAATTCAGTTAGAAGATGAAGAAATAATTGATATTATATCAAAACAATTAAAAGAGAAAAAAAATGCCATTGAAGATTTTAAAAAAAAGGGGAACGACAAGATTTAGTAGAATTGACTCAAAGGAGATAGATATTTACTAGAGTATTTACCTAAACAGCTTACAGAAGAAGAAATTGAAAAAAATTGTAATTGAAACAATAGATGAAGTAGGAGCCAAGACCATGAAAGATATGGGACTAGTTATGAAATCCGTAATGCCAAAGGTAAAAGGCAGAGCCGATGGCAGTATGGTTAGTAAAATAGTAAAACATATAGGATAAACCTGGGTTTACCCCAGGTTTTATTTATATATATATCAATATGAGTAATGCAAAAGTATATTTAACTTATATTTTAAATCCTATAATGTTTTCCTTGTATAATATTTAGGGTATTAATATAATGATAATAGGAGGTGAATATGTTGAAATGGAAAAGGCTTGTTATTATATCTGTTATATTTCTTTTGCTATTTAGTATAGTGGCATTAGCTGAGGGTTCTGGAGATGTATATGTAATTCCCATACAAGGAGAGATTAATAAGGCCACTTATAATTATTTAAAATCAACATTAAATGATATATTGGCAAAGTCTCCTAAGGCAATAATATTTGAGATAGATACTTATGGTGGATTAATCGATCAAGCTGAGAAGATTAAGAATTTAATAATTGGACTGGATATTCCAACTATATCTTTTGTAAACAGTAAAGCTGAATCAGCAGGGGTATTAATTACTATATCTTCTGAAAAAGTTGTAATGGCAAATAGTTCCACTATTGGTTCTGCTGAGACTATTCCAAATACAGAAAAGGTATTGTCTATGTGGAGGAGTTTTTTTAAGGGATGTAGCTCAGTTAAGAGGGAGAGATCCTAAAATAATTGAAGCTATGGCAGATACGGATATATATATTGAAGGTATTTCTGAAAAAGGCAAGTTGCTGAATTTGACTAGTAACGAAGCTTTGAAGTATGGAATATGTGATTTGGTTTCTAATGACTATGATGAGATGCTTCAATTTTTTAATATATCTTATGGGAATGTAGTTAAAGTAGAAGAGGGGGGGATAGAGTTAAAACTATCTAGAATATTAGCTAATCCATATATAAGTACATTGTTATTGACTATTGGATTTGTAGGTTTGATTATAGAGGTATTTACTCCAGGTTTTGGAATTGGAGGGACTATAAGTATTATAGCTTTTGGATTATTTTTTTGGAGGGAATATTGTTGCTGGTAATTCCCAGTGGACTTCGTTAGCTATATTTGTTACTGGACTGATATTATTGGTAATAGAAGCAATAATACCAGGTTTTGGATTACCAGGAATATCTGGTATAATATTAATTATAGCAGGAACCATACTAGCTATGGGTACCGTAACATCTGCACTGGTATCCGTGAGTATAGCAATCATAATTACAGCAATAATAACTACATTGCTAATTAAATTCGGACACAAAAGTCCTCATCTAGAGAAAATAGTTCTTAAGACTCATCAAAAGGATGAAGAAGGATATTTAAGTACTCCATCTAAAGATGAATATTTAGGTAAGGAAGGTATTACTGTATCAGAACTTCGCCCTACTGGAATAATAGAAATAGATGGGAAAAGACTGGACGCATTATCTGATGGAAGTTTTATACCAAAGAATACACCAATAAAGGTAGTAAGGGTAGAAGGATCAAAAATATTTGTAAGGAGGTTTTAGTATGGGTGGATCAGCAGTTGTAACTATTGGTATCGCAATACTAATAATTGTTCTAGTTATATTATTCTTCACATTTATACCAGTAGGCTTATGGATAACAGCATATTTTTCTGGTGTAAAGATTGGAATTGGGACATTAATAGGTATGAGGCTACGAAGGGTTGTCCCCCCCTCAAGGATAGTTAATCCTATGATAAAAGCGACGAAAGCAGGATTAACTATAGGGGGGTAGACAAACTAGAAGCTCACTATCTTGCAGGGGGAAATGTAAATACCCTTGTAGACGCTTTAATTGCAGCCCAAAGGGCTAATATACCCTTAGGATTTGAAAGAGCTGCAGCAATAGATTTAGCTGGAAGAAATGTATTGGAGGCTGTACAAGTAAGCGTAAATCCTAAAGTTATTGAAACACCACAAATTGCAGCAGTAGCAAAGGATGGAATTGAAGTAATTGCAAAAGCAAGGGTAACCGTAAGAGCCAATATTGAAAGATTAGTTGGAGGAGCAGGAGAAGAAACTATAATAGCAAGGGTAGGAGAAGGTATTGTAACTACTGTAGGTAGTTCTAATTCCCATAAGGATGTGTTAGAAAACCCAGATTCCATCTCCCAAACAGTATTAGATAAAGGCCTAGATTCGGGAACTGCTTTTGAAATACTGTCAATAGATATAGCTGATGTGGATGTAGGAAGGAATATTGGAGCAAAACTTCAAACAGAACAAGCAGAAGCGGACAAACGTATAGCTCAAGCTAAAGCAGAAGAAAGAAGAGCTATGGCGGTTGCAAAAGAACAAGAAATGGTAGCTGAAGTTCAAGCCATGAAAGCTAAGGTAGTGGAAGCAGAAGCAGAAGTTCCTCTTGCAATAGCCTATGCACTAAAAGAGGGTAATATAGGCTTTATGGATTATTATAATATGAGAAATATATTGGCGGATACAGATATGAGAGATTCCATATCCAAGCTAGCTGAAGACGATACAGATGATGAAGATTAGGGGGCGATAGGTAATGTTCCCAAGTATTTTACTTTTTTTTATATTTATAATTGTAATAGATGTAATTTTAAAAAGTATAAGGGATAAACAAAAAAATTGAACTAGAAAAAGCCAAGAGAAGTAAAAGGAAAGATTTGGAGACTCCTACAAAAATGAAGGATTTTAGACCTAAAGAAGATATGAAAATTGATTATAATATGAGAGAAGAAAAATTAGTAGAGGATAGTACAAAGTATTCTTTAGAGATGAAACCTTGGGATGAACCTCTTTTTCCTCAAATAGATGATAAAAAAACAGCAATAGTATCAAAAACTAAGACAAAAGATAAAAGAAAAAAAATTATCTAGTGAGCAGATTAAAAAAAGATATTATAAAAGGCGTAGTATATTCAGAAATACTACAAGAACCTGTAAGCATAAGAAATAGACGAAAGAGCATGTAGTTTCTACATGCTCTTTTCCTTGTAATACTAAAATACTCCCAAGCATAAAATTATTAGAAGGGAGGATTGTATATGAAAGTAGAGTAGATGATTTAAATACAATATATCAGAAACATTTGAATTACCAAAAGATATAGTACTGGATTTACCCAAGATTATTATGATAGGAGATCTGGAACTTCATATATCAAATCATAAAGGTATTATAGAGTATACTCAGGAAACCCTTAGAATCAACTCAAACATAGGTATTCTTAAAGTTGAAGGAACTAATCTAGAGTTAAAAACTATACTTTCAGAAGAGATAATAGTTACTGGAAATATAGAAAAGATAGAGATAATCAGCTAAGGGGGGGTGGGATTGTGGAGATTATAAAAACATGGAATTATTTAAGGGGGGGATATGTTATTATAAAAGTTGAGGGGGGGCTAACATTGGAGAGATTTTTAAATTTAGCTGCAGCAAAGGATATATATCTTTGGGATATAAAAAGGATAAATCATACTTTATTAGAAATGAAGGTAAGTACTAAAGGATTTAGAGCATTAAAAGAAGTAGTAAGAAAAGTAGGCTGTAGGGTTGAGGTATTAGATAAAAAGGGGGGGATTCCTTTTTTTATTATTATATAGGTTAAAAAAATCGGAAGATGTTAGGATTTGGAGTCTTGATATTTTTCAGCATAATTATTATCTTGTCTTCCTTTATATGGAGTATAGAGATAGTTGGTAATGAAACTTATAGTAATGAAGTAATAATGGAGTTATTGGCAGATGAAAATATTAAATCAGGTATAATAAAATATAATATAGATAAAAATTATATAAGAAGTATATTATTGAATGAATTGGATTGTCTTTCTTTTGTTTCTGTTGATATCAAAGGCACAAGATTGATTATAACCATATATGAACAGGATATACCCCCCTGAAAAATTAGATATAAATACTCCTTGTCATATAGTAGCAAGTAAAAAAAAGGAGTAATAACAAAAGCTATAGTGAAAAATGGCAAAACAATGGTTAGAAAAGGAGATGTAGTTAAAAAGGGCCAAATACTAATATCGGGTATAATAGTAGATGAAAACACAGAAGATAATATTCTCGTTCATGCAGAAGGGGAAGTTTTAGCAAAAACTAGATATTTTTATAGAGTAGATGAACCTTTAATGAAGGTAGTAGAAGAAGAAACGGGCGAAAAGATGGAAATACATGAAATAAAGTTTGGAAAAAAAGGGTATTCAATTTTTTTTAAAGAGGATATACCTTATGAACATTATGTTAAAAACACAAAAGAGATAAAACCTTTCAGTGGCAGGTTTAATTTACCTTTTAAATTATTTGTATATGAATACATGGAAGTAGAAAGAAAAGAAGTAAAACAAAATATTGAGTTTTTAAAAAAAGTCCTCTTATATCAAAGCCATAGAGGAGTTGAACAAACAAATTCCAAAGGAAGCTGAAATACAATTTAAAGATGTAATATATGATGTAAAAATGGTATATTATCTACCTACGTTGTAGTAGAGGTAGTTGAAGATATTGGTCAAAAACAGATAATCAATATGGAATAAAGGAGGCTTGTATTTTGACAAAGGAGAAACAAGAAAGAGAAATAGTTATCAAGGATAATCGAGTTATCCCAGAACTTTTTGGAAAATTAGATGAAAATGTAAATATAATTGAAGAAGAATTAGATGTAGAAATAGTTTAAGAGAAGGAAAATTAATTATTATAGGGGGGGATGGGCTTTCTGCAGAATTAGGAGTAAGACTAATAAATAAATTAATAGAAATAATTGAAAGTGAAAAACTTACAAAACAAAATTTACTTTATACAGTTCAGTTAATTCTAGAAGGAAAAGAGGAAAACATACAAGATTTATTAAATGATACAGTATGTATCACTGCATCAGGGAAAACTATAAAACCTAAAACTCTTGGACAAAAAAAGATATATTGATGGAATAAAACAAAATGATATAGTATTTGGCATTGGGCCAGCAGGGACAGGCAAGACCTATTTAGCTATGGCTATGGCTATAAATGCCTTTAAAAATAAAGAAGTAAATAGGATTATATTAACTAGACCTGCTGTAGAAGCTGGTGAAAACTTAGGTTTTTTTACCAGGAGATCTACAAGAAAAAGTAGATCCCTACCTTAGACCTATTTATGATGCTTTATTCGATATACTAGGATTTGAAACCTATTTAAAACTTATGGAAAAGGGTCTTATAGAAGTAGCACCCCTTGCTTATATGAGAGGGAGAACCCTAGATTCTGCTTATGTAATATTAGACGAAGCGCAAAATACCACTAATGAGCAGATGAAAATGTTTTTAACTAGATTAGGCTTTGGCTCAAAAGCCATAATAACTGGAGATATAACTCAAATTGATTTACCTAAGGGGAAATCTTCAGGTTTAGTATCAGCTTCAAAGATATTATGCAATGTGGAAGGTATAGATTTTGTATACTTAACAAAATATGATATAGTTAGGCATCCCCCCCTAGTTCAAAAGATAATTGAGGCTTATGAAAAATATGAAAACGAAGGTAGATAGACAAGGGGGGCTACCCAAATGAACAGAAAAACAAAGGGGAAAAATAGCAAAAAGGGAAAAATAATTATGAATGAAAGAAAAAAAGAAAACCTATTTAAATGTAATAACACTATTATTATTTACTACAATCCTTTTTTTTATTACAATTCAAAAAGTAGAGACTAAAAAAAATAGATGTAAAAGTTGGAGATACTGCACCTTTTGAGATAAGAGCTACCAAAGAAATTGAGGATAAAATTGCCACGGAGAAATTAAAAGCAGAGGCAGCTAATAATGTTGAACCTAGATATAGATTAAGTCCATCAGTACAGATGACCATGAAAAACAATATTAAGGAATTCTTTGACAAAGTAAGGAAACTTCAAGCTGATGAAACATTAACTCTAAGTAAAAAGGTAGAAGTTTTAGGAGAAGAATCTAGAATTCTCCTTTCCAAAAACGAATATTATATTGCCTTGAGATTAAGTGAAGATGAGTTGGATAATTTTGAAAACACTTTATATGATTTGATTAGTCAAATAATGGGAGTAGGGATAAGAGAAGAGGATTTAGAATACGAAAAGGGCAATATAGAAAAAAACTTTTGAAACAATAGATCTTAGTGAAAACGAAAAAAATTGGGCATAGCTCTTTTAACTAGCACTATACAACCAAATAAGTTTATAGATGAAGAAGCTACAAAGAGGAGAAAAGAAGAGGAAATAGCTAAAGTAGAACCTGTTATTATAAAAGAGCATCAAGTAATTGTAAGAAAAGGGGGGGATGTTATAGATAGTCATACTCTAGATTTAATTAGAGAATCAGGATTGTTGAAGGAAAAGGATGGATATGATAGAAGAACTGTTGTAGGTATTGTGATACTAATATTATTATTGCAGATAATTATATTTGGATACATCTATCTATTCAATAGGGAAGTATTAGAAGGAAATATGCTCTTAATATTAATCATCATAATCACCACTATAATATTAATATCCGAAGGTACCTATAATATATCACCTTTTATAATGCCTGTATCTACAGCTGCCCTTTTAATTGCAATATTGATAGATATAAGATTATCTTTAATAGTTAATATGTTTATAATATTTATTTTAGGTTTTATGTTAAAATTAGATGAGACTATAATTGCAATGTATTTAGTAAGTGGTAGTATAGGAGCTTATATGGTTACTAAGCAACAACAGAGATACAATATATTGATAAATGGGCTTCTAATAGGCATATCAAATGTATTAACTATTGTATCCTTTGGATTGATAAAAAAAGTTAGAAGGTATTGATGTAATAGCTAAAAGCGGTTATGGAATGCTCAATGGTCTATTTTGTGCTGTATTGACAATAGGAACTTTACCCATATGGGAAAATATATTTAAAATTGTAACTCCTTTAAAGTTGTTAGAACTATCTAATCCTAATCAGGTTCTTTTAAAACGCTTGTTATTAGAGGCACCGGGAACTTATCATCATAGCATAATTGTAGGGAATTTAAGTGAAAGGGCTGCAGAAGCTATTGGAGCAGACCCTCTATTAGCTAGGGTGGGAGCTTATTATCATGATATAGGAAAACTTAAAAGACCTTATTTCTTTAAGGAAAATCAATTGGGAATGGACAACCCACATGATAAACTAAAACCCAATATGAGTACTTTGATAATTACTAATCACACAAAAGATGGTATAGCTTTAGCAAAAGAGTATAATATACCAGAAGAGATAATAGATATTATTGCTCAACATCATGGGGGGGATACAACAGTATCCTATTTTTACCACAAGGCATTAAAAGAAAATGAGTCAAAAGAAGTCAACATTGAAGATTTTAGATATCCAGGGCCTAAGCCTCAAACTAGAGAAGCAGCCATAGTTATGTTAGCAGATTCTACTGAAGCCGCTGTTAGATCCCTTAAAGAACCTACTAAAAAAATATAGAAGAAATGATAAGAAATATTATTAAAGGAAAACTCCAGGATGGACAATTAGAAGAATGTAATTTGACTCTTAAGGATTTAAATACAATTGCCAATGCCTTTTCAACCATTATGATGGGAATATTCCATGAAAGGATAGAATACCCAAATTTGGAATTAGATAAAGAAAAAGGAGAGTTGTAGATGAAAATATATATAGACAACAGACAAGAAGGAGTTAACATAGATGAAAGAATACATGAATTATTAGAACAAGTAATTAAAGAATGCCTAATATTAGAATATAAATCTTTAGATTATGAAATAAGTATATCCTTTGTAGACGATAAAGAGATAAAGCAGTTGAATAAAGAATATAGAAATATAGATAGTCCAACAGATGTATTATCTTTTCCTTTAGAAGAGGATGTTTCACTACCTGTACCTATATTAGGAGATATTGTCATTTCTGCTGAAAGGGCATTAGAACAATCTAAAATTTATGGACATTCTTTCATAAGGGAGGTAGCATATTTAACAGCTCATAGTATGTTTCATTTATTAGGCTACGATCATATGGAGGAAGAAGAAAAATCTATTATGAGGAATAAAGAAAAAGAAGTAATGAAAAGACTAAAAATATTTAAAGATGAAAAGTAGGAGAATGTTATGAAGTCTAGATCTTTAATAGAAAGCTTTAACTACGCTGTTTCTGGTATAATATATACCTTAAAAACTGAAAGAAATATGAGAATTCATTTTGTAATATCTATAATAGTTATCTTACTAAGTTTGTTTTTTTTGATTTTTCAAGGGGGAGAACTTTTATTGCTCTTTTTTTACTATATCATTGGTATTTATCACTGAGATGATAAATACAGCTATAGAAAGGACTATAGACTTAATAACGGAAGATTTTCATCCATTAGCTCGAATAGCAAAAGATGTAGCTGCTGGTGGGGTTTTAATAGCAGCAATTAATTCTTTAATAGTAGGATATTTGCTTTTTTTGATAGATTAAATCCCTATACTAATCGAATACTATTTAAGATAAATCTCCAGTTCATTTAACCTTTGTAGCTTTAGTATTGGTAATTTTATCGACTATAGGAATAAAAACCAAACATTATAGAGGGAGAGGTACTCCTTTTCAAGGGGGAATTGTTAGTGGGCATACAGCTGTATCCTTTTGTGTGGCCACTATAATTGCCTTTGAAGCTAATAATATATTAGTCTCTACCCTTGCGTTTTTATGGCTGTTTTAGTAGGAGAAAGTAGAATAGAAGGGAAAATACACACTTTGTTTGAAGTGATATCTGGTGCATTATTAGGTATAATAATAGGTGTACTAGTATTTCAAATAATTGGCTAATGGAGGATAGTATGAAGAAAATAATTTTACTATTAAAGGAGAGATAGTATGGATAGAAAATATTTAATAAAAAGGGCTTTAGAAGCTCAGAAAAAAAGCTTATGTACCCTATTCTAAATTTAGGGTAGGATCAGCTGTATTAACAGAAGATGGAAGTATTTATACTGGTTGTAATATTGAAATATCATCCTATTCGCCAACCCTTTGTGCTGAAAGGACTGCTATATTTAAAGCTATATCGGAAGGTCATAAAAAGATAAAAGCTATTGCAGTAGTAGGAGATTCTGATTATACTTATCCCTGTGGAGTGTGTAGACAGGTTATAAGGGAATTTGGTAAAGATGCTATAGTAATAGTAGCAAACTCTGAAGATGATTACAGAGAATATACCCTAGATGAATTATTGCCCCCCCATAGTTTTGGGCCAGAAGATTTAAAATAGTACAGGAGTGATTATATGTATAAATCAGGCTTTGTAACAGTAATAGGAAGACCAAATGTAGGTAAATCCACATTGCTTAATCACATAATTGGAGAAAAAAATATCTATTATATCAGATAAACCCCAAACTACAAGGAATAAGATACAGTTAGTGTATACAGAAGAAGATTGTCAAATAGTATTTCTGGATACTCCTGGGATTCAAAAACCCAAAAATAAATTAGGAGAATATATGCTGAAAGTTTCAAAAAGTACCTTAGAAGAAGTAGATATAGTAACTTTTATGGTAGATGAAAGTATGAAAACAGGAAGATTAGACAACTATATTATAAACCAGTTAAAGGATATAAAAACTCCAATAATCCTATTAATAAATAAAATAGATAAGATAGACCAACAGCAAATGGATAAACTAGTATCAAAATACGACGATTTAAACATGTTTAGTTATATAATACCAGTATCTGCCATAAACGGAACCAATGTAGATAAGTATGTAGAAACAATAAAAAAATTATTACCAGAGGGACCTCAATATTTTCCAGAGGATATGATAACTGATCAACCAGAAAGACTTATTATATCGGAAATAATTAGAGAAAAGGCTTTGGAATATCTAAAGGAAGAAGTTCCCCCCCATGGTATTTTTGTAGCTATAGACAGTATAGAAAAGAGGGAAGATAAGGATTTAATAGATGTTCATGCAACTATATATTGTGAAAAGGAGTCCCATAAAGGTATTATAATAGGTAAAAGAGGGCAAATGCTAAAGGAAATTGGAAAAAGTGCACGATTAGATATAGAAAAACTATTAGGTAGTCAAGTAAATTTACAATTATGGGTTAAGGTAGAGAAAAATTGGAGAGAAAAGGAAAACAAATTACGCTATTTTGGCTATAAATAGAAAGGTTAAATAAATGCTAACAAAAACAGAGGGAATAGTATTGAAAGAATTTAGATTTAGAGAAACTAGTAAAATATTGACTATATATACCCTAAAACATGGAAAGATTCAAGCCATGGCTAGGGGGGGAGCTTATAGGCCTAAATCCCAGTTAATTGCCAACACCCAGGCTTTTTCTTATAATGAATATCAATTATATAAAGGGAGAAATTTTTATTATATAAACCAAGGAGATATAATAGATTCTTTTTATTCCATAAGGGAAAATATCAATAGATTAATGTATGGTTCTTATTTGTTGGAATTAACAGATTTATCTATTATGGAAGAAGAACCAAATGAAAAATATTTTTTTGTTACGTAAAGGATTATTTGTATTATCTAAATTAGACGAAGATTTTCTTAAATTTATTCTTGCTTATGAATTAAAATATATTTCTTTTTTTAGGCTACAAGCCTTATTTAAATAGATGTGTTAATTGTGGCAGCATGAATTTAGATGTAGTAAAATTTAATATAGAAAAAGGTGGGATAGTGTGTAAAAATTGTTTTTATAAGGATTCTCATTGCGAAGACATGGATTTAAATATGTATAAAGCAATGAAATTACTATTATATACTCCATTAGATGAAGTAATATACCTAAAAATACCTGAAAGTACTACGTTTAAATTACATGCTATTATGGAAAATACATATTAAATAAGATAGATAGAAAAGAATTTAATTCTTTAAATATGTTAAAATCAATGATAAATAATGGAGGGGGGGTATAAAATGGACATATCCTTAGAAAAGATCGATGCCGTAATAGCACGAACTGCTGCTACCTTTAAAGAAGCCAAAGAAGCTTTAGAAAAAACAGAAGGGGGGGATGTAGTAGAAGCTATAATTTTAATAGAAGAAAGTAGAAAATCTTGGACTGACAATATCTCCTATAGAGGAGAACAGATGATTGATAAAGTAAAGGAGATATTAAGAAAAGGTAATGTAACCAGGATTAGTGTTAAAAAAAGATGGAGAAACAATCATGAATATACCAGTAACAGCCGCAGCTTTAGGCACTATAATATCGGTTCCATTAGCTTTAATAAGTTTAGGTTCTGCTATTATTGCTAAATGCACCATAGAAATAGAAAAAGAAGATGGTGAAATAATCAATATAAATAATTTAGTGGATTGATAGTAGATAAGGGATGAATGAACAATCGTATTGACAAGCTATGTATTTTTTGTTAGATTATAAACTATATAGTAAATTCAAATTGGTATGCAATGAAGAAGAAAAAGTCAATATGTATATTAAAGCGAGCTAGGGTTGGTGAAAGCCTAGTATAAAATGTTGATAAAAGGCACTTCTGAGCATATTTTATTGAAGGGAATACCATCAGGTATTAAATAGGGTGGAACCGCGGAAGTAACCTTTCGTCCCTATAGGGATGTAAAGGTTTTTGTATTTATAAATTAAGTAAATGAGGAGGTTTAAACATATGTACTTTCAGGAATTGTATCTGAAATTACTAAACTATTGGGGAAGTAAAGGATGTACAGTATTAGAGCCTTATGATGTGGAAAAAGGTGCTGGTACCATGAGCCCTCATACTTTTTTTAAGAGCCTTAGGACCAGAACCTTGGAAGGTGGTATATGTAGAACCATCAAGAAGACCAGCAGATGCTAGGTACGGTGAAAATCCCCATAGAGTATATCAACATCATCAATTACAGGTAATATTAAAACCATCCCCCTGACAATGTACAGGATACTTATCTAGATAGTTTAAAAGAAATAGGAGTAGATCCTCTAAAGCATGATATTAGATTTGTAGAGGATAATTGGGAAGCTCCCACATTAGGTGCTTGGGGGGGTTTAGGATGGGAAGTATGGTTAGATGGTATGGAAATTACACAATTCACTTATTTCCAACAAGTAGGAAGTATCAATTGTGAATTGGAATCAGCAGAATTAACCTACGGTTTAGAAAGAATTGCCATGTATTTACAGGATGTGGACAATATATTTGATATAAAATGGAATGAAAATATAACATATGGAGATATATTTAAACAAGCTGAATATGAACACTCTGTATATAGTTTCGAAAAAGCAAATATAGAAACCCTTAGAAATCTATTCGATATATATGAAGAAGAAGCTATTAATAATATTGAAGAAGGATTAGTCCTTCCCAGCTATGATTATGTGCTAAAGTGTTCCCATACTTTCAATGTGCTAGATGCTAGAGGAGCCTTATCTGTAACTGAAAGAACTCATTATATATCAAGAGTTAGGTCCTTGGCTAAAATGGTTGCATCTAAATACATAGCACAAAGGGAAAGTTTAGGATATCCTCTATTAAAAGAAGGGGGGGTAGTAGAAATGAATAATAAGTACCTATTAGAAATTGGAGTAGAGGAGTTACCAGCAAGATTTATTGGCAATGCATTGGCTCAACTTGAGAATAATATGAAAAATCTTTTAAAAGAGCAAAGAATAGAATATGAAAGTATTGAAACCTATGCCACTCCTAGGAGATTAGTTCTTATTATAGAGGGATTAGGAGACAAACAAGAAACTATAGAAGAAAAGATAAAGGGTCCTGCAAAAGGAATTGCTTATGATGAAAAAGGGAATCCTACGAAAGCTCTTCAAGGTTTTATGAGAGGGCAAGGAATAGATATAGATCAAATCAGTTTTCAAGATTATAATGGAGAGGAATATGTATATGCTAATGTAGTAAAAAAACGGGAAAATGACAGAGGAAGTATTGTCAAAAAAATATGGCCAATATAATTAAATCTATAGTATTTCCTAAATCCATGAGATGGGGGGGAGGTAAAAATATTAGATTTGCTCGACCAATAAGATGGATTGTATCCCTTTACAACGAAAGTGTAGTACCTTTTGATTTGGAAGGAATTAAGGTGGGAAATATAACTAGAGGACATAGATTTTTAGGTAGTAGCCATATTGAAGTAAACTCAGTAGATGAGTATTTTAAAATCTTAGAAGAAAATTATGTAATAGTAGATCAAAACAAAAGAAAGGATATTATTAAATATGGTTCTGAAAGATTAGCAAAAGAAAAGGGTGGCAATCTACTAATGGATGCTGAATTATTAGAAGAAGTTACCTATTTAGTGGAATATCCTACCCCCCCATTGATAGGAAGAATAGAAGATGAGTATTTACAACTACCAGTGGATGTAGTTATAACACCTATGAAAGAACATTTGCGTTATTTTCCAGTAGTAGATGATAAAGGAAGGCTACTGCCTTATTTCATAACTGTAAGAAATGGGAACGAAAAACATATAGATATAGTTACAAAAGGCAATGAAAAAGTCTTAGGAGCACGCCTTGAAGACGCTAAATTCTTTTATTATGAGGATATTAAGAAGCCTCTAGAAGATTATGTAGAAGAATTAAACAATATAATATTTCAAGAAAAGTTAGGAACCCTATATGATAAAACCATTCGAGTGCAAAAATTGGCAGAAAAGATTGGCAACTATTTGGAAGTAGGGCAGGAAACCAAAAAAATATCGAGAGAGCAGCCTATCTTTCTAAAGCTGATCTAGTAACTAAGATGGTAGATGAATTTACAGAACTTCAAGGGAAAATGGGTATGGAGTATGCTAAACAATCTGGGGAGAATGAAATAGTAAGCTTAGCTATATATGAGCAGTATCTTCCAAGATTTGCAGGGGATCAATTGCCCACTACTACTGCTGGAGCCATCCTTAGTATTGCAGATAAATTAGACACTATTGCAGGAAGTTTTGCTATAGGTATACAGCCTACAGGTTCTCAAGACCCTTATGGGCTAAGAAGGCAAGCCTTGGGTATAATAAATATAATATTGGATAGAAAACTAAATTTGAATTTAGGAGATATAGTAGACTTTGCTTTATATATATACGTAGATGAAAACAGTTTGGTATTTGACTATGAAAATACAAAACAGGAGATACTTGAGTTTTTCAATGGTCGAATAAAAAAAATATATTTAGTGATATGGGTATAAGATATGATATAATCGATGGAGTATTAAGCACAGAAACAGATGATGTATATGATTTAAAACTTAGAGCGGACAAATTAAACGATTATATAGAAAATAAAGGCTTGGAAGAAGTATTGACAACTTTTAATAGGGTTATAAACTTAGGGGAAAAGGCTAGTTCTATGGAAGTCAAGAGAGAACTTTTAGTCGAAGAAGAGGAGATAGAGCTATACGAGGCTTTTAATAGTATTGAAGATAAGGTAATAACTTGGCTAAATAAAAAGAATATGATAAAGCATTGGAACAATTTATAGCACTAAGAGAACCTGTTGATAATTTCTTTGATCATGTAATGGTAATGGTAGATGATGAAGAATTAAGGGAAAATAGATTGAGCTTATTGTCTAAAATAGCTGAAACTATGTTAATGATATGTGACCTGTCCAAGATAGTCAAATAATAAAGATTATGTAAAATTGCCTTTTGTCGTTATAATTGCCGTTTAAATTGGCACTGAAAAAGGGTGGTGATTTCTATTCAATTAAGTGAAAGGCAGGAGAAGATTATAGATATAGTTAAGTACAATCAGCCAATAACTAGTGAAAATATTGCAAAAAAACTAAAATTGACCCGTGCAACTCTCCGCCCAGATTTAGCTATACTTACAATGTCAGGTATATTAGACGCAAGGCCTAAAGTAGGTTATTTTTATACTGGAAAGACTACTTTAAGCTTTATATCAGAAAAATCAAGGAGATAAAAGTAGCGGAAAGGAAATCTGTACCTGTTGTAGTAGATGAGGAGAGTAGTATCTATGACGCAATAGTTACCATGTTTTTAGAAGACGTAGGTACTATATATGTAACTTCCAATGGATATCTTTCTGGAGTAGTATCTAGAAAGATTTTTTAAAAAATGACTATAGGAGGCTTAGATCTATATAAAACACCAGTAGGTGTGATTATGACCCGAATGCCTAATATAGTAGTGACTACTCCAGATGAAATGGTTTTAGAAGCTGCTATAAAATTAATAGAACATGAAATAGACAGCATCCCTGTAGTAGAAACAGTATTAACAGATAAAGGTGAAAAGCCTATAAAATAGTAGGTAGAATTACTAAAACTACTATTACTAGACTTTTTGTAGACCTAGGAAATAATGAATAGGGGTGATATTATGGACAAGAGTATTGCAATATATGTATTATCCGACTCCATAGGAGAAACGGGAGAACAAGTGGCTAGAGCTGCTGTAAGTCAGTTTAACCCCCGATAAGTATGAATTACGGAGATTCCCTTATATAACAGATGAAGAACAGATAATGGAGATATTTGAAGAAGCTAAAATGAGAAGTGTATAATAATATATACCATAGTTATTGAAAAATTGAAAAATTTCATAATAGAGATGGGGAGGAATATGGAATACCTGTTGTAGATTTAATGACACCTGCTTTAAATGCATTGGAGCAAGTTCTTGGATATGAACCTAAAAGGGAATCAGGTCTTATAAGACGGTTAGATGAAAAATATTTAAAAAGTAGAAGCAGTAGAGTTTGCTGTTAAATATGATGATGGAAAGGATACAAGGGGAATTAAAAAGGCAGATATAGTGTTGGTTGGAGTATCTAGAACTTCAAAGACCCCCCCTTAAGCATGTATTTAGCCCACAAGAATTTTAAAGTAGCAAATGTACCCTTGGTACCAGAAGTTCCAGCCCCCCCAGAAGAGTTATTTCTTAAAGATAAAAGGAGGGTTTTTGGGCTTATAGCAAATCCGTTTAAATTAAATGAAATAAGACAAGAAAGATTAAAATCTTTAGGTCTGAGCAATAATGCCAACTATGCAAGTATAGAGCGTATTAAGCTAGAACTTGAATATTCTAAAAAGATTATGGAAAACTAGATTGTACAGTGATAGATGTATCCAACAAGGCAGTAGAGGAAACTGCTGGGATAGTAATAGAGCATATGAAAGAAAATTTTGGTGAAGAGATAATGGATTAGAAGTGTTGATTGTACAACACTTCTTTTATTTCTTAAGTGTCATTTTTATTATTTCAATTGTTTAATTTTATATTAGTGTTTATCTATTTATGGATTTAATATAAAAGAAAAATAATTTCAAAAATGAAGGATTATGCAAATTTATGTTGTATATATATATAGCCACTTAATTTTGTTTTATTGAGTAAAGGCTTAAGGAAGACTGAATCTTTGTTCTATTTTTCTGTAAAGGGGTATGTATATTATGAATATACGTAATCAAATTGAAAATACGAAAGGGATACTCTATCCCCCCCATTAGCTATACTAAGCGAAAATACTAAGGGGAGAAGATTGAATGAAGAAAAGTGTAGTGTAAGAACGGAATTTCAAAGGGATAGGGATAGAATTATTCATTCCAAATCTTTTAGAAGATTGAAGCATAAGACTCAGGTGTTTATTGCACCAGAAGGAGATCATTATAGGACTAGGTTAACCCATACTTTAGAAGTAGCTCAAATATCTAGAACATTAGCTAGGGCATTAAGATTAAATGAAGACTTAGTTGAAGCTATAGCTTTAGGACATGATCTAGGTCACACGCCTTTTGGACATACAGGCGAGGTGGTATTAGGAAAACTAAATCCAAAGGGCTTTAAACATAATAAACAAAGCCTTAGAGTAGTAGAGTATCTAGAGCATAGTCATTCAAGAATTGGGCTAAATCTAACCTATGAAGTAAAAGATGGAATAGTTAAACATACAGGTGAGAATAGACCAGAAACTTTAGAAGGTGAAGTAGTTAGGATAGCTGATCGCATCGCTTATATTAATCATGATATAGATGATGCTATTAGAGCAAATATTATAAAAATGGAAGAATTACCTGAAGATTGCATTAAAAAAAATTAGGTCAATATCATGGAGAACGAATTAATACCATGATATTGGATGTAATTGAAAATAGTTTAGGAAAAGAAAAGATATCCATGGGAGAAGAAATTGGGTACTATACGGAAAAATTGAGACAATTTATGTTTGAAAGGGTTTATTTAAATTCAGCAGCTAAAAGGGAAGAGGGAAAAGCCAAGTATATAATAGAAGAACTATATTATTATTATTTAGATAATTACGATATGCTACCTGAAGAACATAAAAATCTATACAGGGAAAATATATTTTCAAAAGAAGATATAATATGTGACTATATTGCAGGAATGACAGATAGATATGCTGTAAATTTGTTTAAAGACTTATTTATACCAAAAGCTTGGGAAAAATATTAAAAAAAAGAAGGATTATTTAAATTTTTGTCGAATATAAATAAAGTGCTCTTTTCAACAAATGGGAAGTGCAAGGTGGTAATTTATGTCATATGTAATAAGTGATGAAATAATTGAAAAGGTTCGAGAGACCAGTGATATTGTAGATATAGTATCTAGATATGTATCTTTAAAGAGGAGCGGTAATAACTATATAGGTTTATGCCCTTTTCACAATGAAAAAAACGCCATCCTTTACCTTATCTCAGACCAAACAACTTTTCCATTGTTTTGGATGTGGAGAAGGGGGGGGAGATGTTATTTCCTTTATTATGAAAATAGAGAATTTAACATTTCCCGAAGCAATAAAATATCTAGCTGATATACTAGGTATACCTTTAGAGGAAAAGAAAGTTGATAAAACTAGAACAGGATAAAAAAACTATATATGAAATTAATAAAGAGGCAGCTAGGTTTTATTATTACAACTTAATAAACAATAAAGAAGCTTTAATGTATTTAAAAAGTAGAAATATTAGTAAAAATGTATTAAATCAATTTGGCTTAGGATATGCTCTAGATAGTTGGAATAGCATATATGATTATTTAAAAAATAAAGGATATGAAGATTCAGATATAGAGAAAGCAGGTCTCATTGGCAGGAGAGAGATAATTCTGGCTACTATGACAAGTTTAGAAATAGAATAATGTTTCCCATCATAGATACCAAGGGTAGAGTAATTGGATTTGGAGGAAGGGTACTAGACAATTCTATGCCAAAATATTTAAATTCTAAAGATACCTTAGTATTTTCAAAGGGAAATAATCTATATGGATTAAATTTGGTTAAAAAGCATTCCAATAGGGAAAGGATTATATTAGTAGAAGGTTATATGGATGTAATAGCTTTATATAACCATGGAATTAATTATGCTGTAGCTAGCTTAGGAACGGCTTTTACTAGAGAGCAAGGAAGGTTAATTAAAAGATATGGTAAGGATATATACATCTGTTATGATTCAGATACTGCAGGAATAAATGCTACTATAAAGGTTTTAAATATATTAAGAGAAGAAGGGGTAGAGCCTAGAGTGATTATATTACCTTCTGACCAGGATCCAGATGATTTTATAAATAATAATGGATCAAAAGAATTTCAAAATCTAATGGCAAAAGCATTAAACTTTATAGAGTACCAAATATATATAAATAGGCTTAAGTTTAATATAGCTAATCCAGAAGAGAAGATAAAGTTTACGAAGGAAATAGCAAAGGAATTAAGAAAATTAAAAAGTCCAATAGAAAAAGATGTATATATAGATAAGATCTCTTTAGAAACTGGCATATCTAAAGAAGCAATAAAAAAAAGGAAGTATTTGGGGAAAGTTTTAAAGATAATAAGCCAATCCGCAAGGACAAGTATATTAATAAGGAATATAGGAATAATAAAAGTAAAATAATTCCTATAAAGGCTGTATTAGAGCCTGCTCATTTAACAGCAGAAAAAAACTTTAATAAAATTGATGATAGAAAGCTATGAATATTTTGAGCTAATAAAAGAACATCTAAAGGAGAAAGATTTTTTTTAAATTATGAATGTAATATATTGGCAAATATCATATTTAATCAATATAAAGACAATAATCAGTTGACAGGAATAGATACAAACCTTATACTAGAAAAGGTTAAAAACAAAGAAAATATAGATATGGCTATTGTAGAAGAAATCCTATCTAAGGAGATACTTTTTATGCCTGAAGACAAATATGTACTAATAAAAGATTTAATAGATACAATTGAATTTTCAAAATTAAAACTTGAAAGAAAACAGATAACTGAGGAAATACAAAGAATAGAGGCAAATAAGTATAAAGATGAAGCCTATGAGAGCCAGTTCAAATCTCTATGCTTAAGACTAACAGAAATAGACAAACAATTAGAAGCATACTAAATAAAATGCTTGGAAGGGAGGGAGCAGCATTGGAACATAAAAACATAGATGAGGGGGGGAAAATTGAAAAGAATAAAATAGAGGCTGTAAAAAAAATTAATTGAAAAAGGTAAGAAAAATGGTATGTTAACATATAAAGAAATAGCTGATGCCTTGGAAGATATTGAGATAGATGTGGAACAAATAGACGACATATATTTAAGACTAGAGGATATGGGTATAGATATAGTAGGAGATAAGGAAGAGGATTTGCTCCTTGAGTCCGATGATGAAGAAGGAGATGAAGATGAAGTAAATACAGAAGATCTATCTGTGCCTAAAGGCATAAGTGTTGATGATCCAGTGAGGATGTATCTTAAAGAAATAGGCAAGATCCCTCTATTAACGGCTGAAGAAGAAATAGAGTTAGCAAAACGAATGGAAGCAGGAGATGAAACAGCTAAAAAAACGACTAGCAGAAGCTAATCTTAGGCTTGTTGTTAGTATAGCCAAGAGATATGTAGGTAGAGGAATGCTGTTTTTAGACCTAATCCAAGAGGGAAATCTAGGCTTAATGAAAGCAGTGGAAAAGTTTGACTATAAAAAAGGATATAAGTTTAGTACCTATGCTACCTGGTGGATACGCCAAGCTATCACTAGAGCTATTGCTGATCAAGCTAGGACTATTAGGATTCCAGTGCATATGGTGGAGACCATAAATAAATTAATAAGGGTTCAAAGGCAATTGGTTCAAGAACTAGGAAGAGATCCAACACCTGAAGAGATTGCGAAGGAAATGGATATGGAAGTAGAAAAGGTAAGGGAAATTATGAAAATTGCCCAAGAGCCAGTTTCACTAGAAACTCCAATAGGAGAAGAAGAGGATAGTCATTTAGGAGATTTTATTGAAGATGATAATGCTCTAGCTCCTGCTGAAGCAGCAACATATATAATGTTAAGGGAACAGTTAATAGATGTATTAGACACGCTAACTCCAAGGGAACAAAAAGTATTAAGATTGAGATTTGGTTTAGATGATGGAAGGGCTAGGACTTTAGAAGAAGTAGGCAAGGAATTTGATGTAACAAGGGAAAGAATTAGGCAGATAGAAGCAAAAGCTTTAAGAAAATTAAGACATCCTAGTAGGAGTAAAAAGTTAAAGGATTTTCTAGAATAGATTAAAGATTCGCTTTTAAGCGAATCTTTAATTGTAGAAAAATTATTGAAAGGAAGAATCATATGCAATTATCAGATAGATTAAAAAAAGATAGCTAATTATGTGCCTAAAAATACGATAGTTGGAGATATAGGAACAGATCATGGGTATATTCCTGTATATTTGATTAGTAAGAGCATAGCAAAAAAAAGGTAATAGCTACAGATATTAGCCAAAATTCTTTGAATAAAATTATTAATTACGTAAATTCAACAAATCATATGGACAATATAGAGAATATAGAAATACGATTAGGGGATGGATTAGAGCCAATAAGGCCTTTTGAAGTAGATACAGTAATAATAGCAGGTATGGGAGGATTACTTATACGGGATATATTAGATAAGGATAAGACTAAAAGGGATTCTATCACCTATTTTATACTTCAACCTAATATAGCCTCCAGGGAGTTAAGAGAATATTTATATGAAAATAATTTTGAAATAATAGATGAATCATTGGTAAAAGAAGATGGTAAGTTTTATGAAATAATATATGCTAAAAAAAGGAAAATCCTATGTAACTAAAGATATATATTATGAAGTAGGTGAAAACTAATACACAATAAAGACCCACTGCTAAAGGAGTTTATCCATGATAAAATAAAAAGATTAAAAAAATATAATAATAGAGCTAGAAGATAAAAACACCAATAAAGCTAAGGAAAGATATGAAAAGTTAAATAAAGAGATATTAGAGTTAAAGGAGGTGCTAAAAGAAATTGAAAGCTATTGAAATAGTTGGTCTATTGGATAGATGGGCACCAAGACATTTAGTAGAAAAATGGGATAATACAGGATTTCAAATAGGAGATCCAGAAAAGGAAGTTGAAAAGGTATTATTATCTTTAGACTTAACAGAGGAAGTATTTCAAAAGGCATTGGAAATAAAAGCTCATATGATCATAACCCATCATCCGTTGATATTCAATTCTTTAAAATCCATAACAAGACTAAACCCAAAAGAAAAATTAATATATAATATTATTAAGGAGGATATAGTAGTATATAATGCTCATACCAATTTGGATTTAACCTTAAATGGTGTAAATGATACTTTGGCTCAGGTTCTTGAAATTAAAAAAAACCAAACCATTAAATGTAGCTTATGAAGAACCTCTATATAAGTTGGTAGTATTTGTTCCAAATAATCATAGTGATAAGATACGCAATATATTAGGAGACGAAGGTGCAGGCTGGATTGGAAATTATAGCCATTGCACTTATAATATAGAAGGAATAGGCACCTTCATGCCTCAGGAAGGGACCAATCCATATATAGGGAAAACCTATGAATTGGAGAAAGTAGAGGAAACTAGGATTGAGACCATAGTTCAAAAAAAAGATTTAAAAAGGGTACTTAACAAGATGATAAAGGCCCATCCCTATGAAGAAGTAGCTTATGATATATATCCTCTAGTAAATCAGGGTGAGATCTTTGGCTATGGAAGGATTGGAGAAATAGAAAAAAAATTCCATTAAGCAATTATCTGGATAAAATAAAGAAAAAGTTAAAAGTAGATCATCTAATAGTATATGGCTTTATGGAAAAGGATATTAAAAAAAGTTGCAGTATGTGGTGGCAGTGGATCTTCTTTTATTTATGATGCTTATTTACATGGAGCAGATATATATATTACTGGTGATATAAAATACCACGATGCTCAGTATGGACAAGAATTAGGATTGACCATAGTGGATGCAGGTCATTATCATACGGAGAAGGTAATTTTGCCTGTAATAGAAGAATATCTATATGAAAAAAACAAAGGGGGCTCTTCAAATGGAGATATTTGATAAAAGTAGCCCTAATTATGTAGTCTATTAAACCCTTTGGAGGTGGGTATATGGGAACCTTGGAATTATTATTAGAACTTCATAAACATGACAATAATTTAAAGAATATAAATTTAAAGCTAAAAGAGATATCCGATGGTGAAAAAGTCAAAACAATATCTGCAAAATTAGAAAAAAAATGGAAAATAGGTTAAAAGATATAGAAAAAAAGGCTTGAAACTAATCAGCTAGGACTGAATAGAAACGATTTATTACTTAAGGATTTATACTATAGATTAAAGGAAACGGAAAAAGATTTATACGGTGGAAAAATATCGGATTTAAAACAATTAAGCTATTTAGATAAGGAAAGGGAGACTATACAGAAAGAGATTGATAAGAAAGAGTTGGAGATTATCCAACAAATGGAAAAAAATAGACAACTTAAAGGAAGAATTTTCAAAACTTAAAGAGGATTTCAAAGAGTTAAAATTGGAATATATTAATTTAATTGAAGGATATAACCAAACTATTGAAGATCTTAAATTAAAGGCCTATGAGGAGATAAGTGAAAAAGAAAAATAATCCCCAAAATTGAACAAGATATACTTAATGCCTATGTTAATTTGAAAAAAAACAAGAGGATATGCATTAGCGGAAATTATTGACAATAGATGTAGTGGTTGTAATATGTTGTTACCTACTATTGTTATAGATAGGTTGAAAAATATGGGTGAAATAGTATATTGTGAAAACTGTGGTAGAATATTATACATTAATAAACAAGATTTCTAAAAAAATCCTTTGCAAAATCGATAAAATTATGCTATAGTAAATATGCTAAATAAAATGAAAATATTGTTAGATGAGTAAATCGGATGATCGCGTGCATTTTGCATGAGGAAAGTCCGTGCTCCATAGGGCAGGATGCTGGATAACGTCCAGTAGGGGGGGTGACCCTAAGGCTAGTGCAACAGAAATATACCGCCAGTTTATCTGGCAAGGGTGGAAAGGTGAGGTAAGAGCTCACCAGCGATTAGGCGACTAATCGGCTCTGTAAACCCCCCCATCTGGAGCAAGACCAAAAGGGAACACAAAAAGACAGTAGCCCGCTGTTGTTCCAAAGGTAGGTCGCAGGAATCCATTGGTAACAATGGATCATAGATAGATGATCATCCAAGACAGAACACGGCTTATAGATTTACTCATCAAAACTTTTAAAACATCAGCATTTGAGGCTGATGTTTTTTTTACTTATTGTCTGTTTTTTTATTTTTGTTGTTATATACAAATAATTTAAATAAAATTTTAATTATTTTTTTTCTTGACAATTTAGTTTACATCATGTAAACTACAATTGTAGTCTACATGATGTAAACCAAGGAGATGATACTATGGAATATAATTAAGTGAGATGGAAACAGAATTAGCTGAGATAATTTGGGAAAGGGAACCTATAAAATCTTCTGAATTAGTAGATATTTGTGCTGAAGCATTTGAATTGGAAAAATATCTACTACTTATACCATGCTCAAAAGAGTTGAGAACAAAGGTGTGATTATCAATGAAGATGGAATTGTAAAATCAACTATATCTAGAAAAGATTTTTATGCTGGCCTTAGTACTAATTATGTTAAAAATCTTTTGGTGGTTCATTACCTAAATTTATTGCAGCCTTTACAAGAGCAGAAAACTTAGTGATGCTGAGATTAATGAAATTGAGGCCATGATTAGGGCCCACAGGGAGGATTAGCTATGGAAATTTATTTTGAGTGTAGTTAATACTAGTATCGCAGCCTCTATTATTATTTTATTTATTTTAGTTTTAAGATTTTTATTTAAAAAAAGCTCCAAAAAGATTTTCTTATATACTATGGCTTATATTTTTAATTAAATTAATTATACCTTTTTCTTTCGAAACCAAGTTTAATCCTATACCAAGTAAATTTATGAAGTTTTCAAACAAGGCTTATATAGAAGAAAATATTCAAAAGGAAGAAATCATACCAAAATTAGAAGTGGATACAGAGAAGAAACCATAAACCCAAATAATAATAAAACTCTAGAATCTCCTATTGAATCAAAGGGAAAATGCCACTGAATCAAATAAACTTACCATAAAAAAAATAGTCTTCCTTATATTTGGATAATAGGATTTATATTATTTTACTACATGGTTTTATTTCAAATCAAAAACTTAAGAAAAGTTTAAAAGATTCCACTTATATTTATGAAAATATATATGAAAACAAAAATCTAAATACTGCTTTTATCCATGGTATTATTAATCCTAAAATATATATACCAAATTACTTAAATGAAAAGGAAAGAGAATATATAATAATTCATGAGAAAACACATTTAAAAAAGATATGATCATATTGTAAAATTTTTATACTATATTGTACTTTCTATGCATTGGTTTAATCCTTTAATTTGGATAGCTTTTGTGCTAATGGAGAGGGATATGGAACTTTCTTGTGATGAAGCTGTAATGAAAAAAATTGGAAATGATGCAAAGAAAGATTATTGTACAACATTACTTTCTCTGACAACTGGACATAAAATGAAAATAGCAGTACCTCTTAGTTTTAGTGAAAATAATACAAAAGAAAGGGTAAAAAAATGTGTTAAACTATAAAAAAACCAAAAAAATTGGGTAAGTGTTGTATTGATTGTGATTATAGTGGTTTCAGTATTTTTCATATTTACTAGACCTAAAGATAAAGGTGAAGATATAATTAATAATGTAGAAGATGATGAATATGGTCTTTATAATAGGACTTTTAAAGATCCTAGAGATGTAGCAGAAATAATATTTAGTAAAGAATTAGAAAAAGTTAAAGAATATACTCATGAAAATGTTAAAATTGAAGAAGCTAAAATTACAAAATTTAAAAGATTATATTCTTATGAAGGATATTTAGGTAATCCTATAGAAGTATTTACTTTTGAATATATAATAAAAGGAAAAGAATTATTAGATTATCCATTTGTGGATATAAGTAATGATGGTGTCTTAACAGAAGAAAATTTAGTAGGAGTAGGTAAGCCACTATTAGCCTTTTCTATTGCAGATGGTAGATATGAATTCTTGGGCTTTATATTTTATGGTGAATTTTACTCAGATACTAAAGCAGAAATTGAAATAGGATTAAATGAATTATTAGAAAATAGAGGATTAAAAGGACCTGAGATTTTTCCTGGCAATCATATTATAGCAGAATACAAACTTAGGGAAGGGGGGGAACATATAAAATTTTATTGTCTCAACCTGCAAAAACAGGAGTAAAGGGAATATGGTGTGTAGATAGATGGATGGATGAGAATGGTAATATGTATTATAATATCATTCAAAGTGATTTAAGTTTGAAAGAATATTATGCTCAAATTCAGGAACAAGTAGATAATGGTAAAATCAAGACTTATTAGATGGGGGGGAAAAAGTAGCATTAAATTTTATCAAAGAATATTTAGATCATAATTTGCTAAACCTTATATGTTTGAATTTTATGAAAATGCTAGTATAGAGGATTTTTTTTAATTAAACCAACAAATCAATACTTTGGCTATATAATGGAACTGGTAAAATACGATTGGTCAGAAGACTATACTGTTCATTTTGATAAAGCGGAATTTCTCCATAATGTAGACCCTGGGGGGGATTTGGAAAGATTAAAAGAACTTGGTGTCGACCCAAATAAATTAGATAATGGTTTTTATATTCACAATCCTACTTCCTATCCAGATTCTTTTAAAATTGATAAAGATACGGAATTTTATATAATAGATCACAGTACAGCTAAAGCCATAAAGGTAAGCGAGGATGAATTTATAGAACACTATAATAAAAATAAAGATGCATTATATATGTTAGAAGATGAAAGTTTTAAATTAATAAAAGTTATGGAAATATATTTGCCATAGAAAATTAATTTTTAAAACAAGAAATATTTAAAATTTTAAATGTTTCTTGTTTTCTTATATTATTATAAAATATAATTTCCCGACACTAACTTTTTAACTTATTTTAATATTGACTTATGTTCTAAGTGACTTTATAATATGAAGTAGCTTTAAAAAAAATAAAGTCACTTTATATATAATAAGGAGGTATGGGAATATGGGACATGTAAATGTATTAGTAGTATTTGCAGAGGGGGGGTTATTATCTTTATTTTCACCATGTGTACTTACAATCTTACCAGTATATTTAGCCATATTATCTGGTAGTAGTGTAAAAGACTTGAAAGAAGGAGATGGGGGGGATTTAAAAATAGCACTCTTCTTAAAAACACCATATTGTTTGTATTAGGAATATCTACAACCTTTTTCTTATTAGGTTCTTCTTTAAATATAATAAATCAATTTATTAATGTAAACAAAACTACCTTAGGGAAAGTTGGAGGAATAATAATAATATTTATGGGTTTGTTTTATGCAGGTTATTTAAATATACCTTTTCTTCAAAGGGAAAAAAAGTTGAATATGGAAGTTCATGAAATGAAACCATTAACTGCTTATTTATTAGGTTTCACATTTAGTTTTGGTTGGACTCCTTGTGTAGGGCCTATGTTAGCTTCTGTATTGATTATGGCATCCAATACAGGAAGTATGTTAATGGGAAATTTATTAATACTTGTGTATACTTTAGGATTTACTTTGCCCTTTGTAATTATTGCATTATTTTATGATAAATTGTTTGAACATTTAGATAAGCTTAAACTCCATATGGATAAGATACAAAAAGTAGGAGGAGCCCTTTTAATAATAACAGGTTTAATTATGGCATTAGGGGGAAGGGATAATATAGTAGCATATTTTAATAAGGCCAAAGACGAACCTCAAATACAAGAACAAAATATTGCTCAAGAAGAGGGCAAGGATTCAGATAGAGGAAGAATAAATAGAGAAGAAATCAAAAAAAGAACCAGAAGAAGAAAAAAAATAATTGCTCCAGATTTTACTCTTATAGATCAATATGGAAATACCCATACCTTAAGTGATTATAGAGGGAAAGTAGTATTTTTAAATTTTTGGGCCACCTGGTGCCCTCCTTGTAGAATGGAGATGCCCTATATTGAGGAAATATATAATGACAATAATCAAAATTCTGAAGATGTAGTTATAATAGGAGTAGCAGGTCCAAATATTGGGAAAGAAGGAGATGAACAATATATAATCCAATTTCTTAAGGATGAAGGATATACTTTTCCAGTATTATTTGATGACACAGGAAGAACTATGGCTCAATATGGTATTCAGGCATTGCCAAGTACCTTCATAATAGACAAGGAAGGATATATTGTCCAATATATTCCAGGGGGGGCTATGGAAAAGAGCACTATGGAAGCATTAATAGATAGTGTAAAATAGTATTAAATTTCAAAGGAGATGGTATATTTGAAACATACTTACGATTTATCCTGCAATTTAGCTCAAACTTTAAATATATTAGGAGATAGGTGGACTATGTTGGTTCTTCATAGAATATCTAAAGACAAGAATACCTTTAAAGAACTTGAAGAAGCTTTAGCCCCTATTCCCACCAATATTTTATCCGACAGGATAAAACTATTAGTAGAAAATGGACTTGTTTATCAAGAGCTATATAATGAACACCCACCTAGATATGAATATAAAATTACGAAAAAGGGGGGGAAAGGTTTTAACCATGTGTTTAACTCCATGATACTTTGGGCAAATAAGTATTTAGATGGTTGTAATAGGAGTGTATATCATAAAAAAATGTGAAACTCCAGTAGAAATAAAATACTATTGCAAAGAATGTGATGAATATATTGATGATATAGATCTTATTGTAATGGATTCTAAGGAGAATAGTTGAACAATCATTTGCTATAAAAAAAAGGAGGTGGAATGTGGCAATTTCCCCCCCTATATTAAGGAAGTAGGAATAGCTTTGTCACAAAATACATGAATAAGAAATTAGGTAAAATAAGCAATCTAATCTTTTATATAGGTTTGATAGTTGCAGTTTATGGATTATATAGATCTTATATAAATACAAAGGGTCTTCCTCCAGGAGTTTGTCCTATAGAAAACAGTAGGCCAATATTATTTATAGCCATTGGATTATTAATATTATCTACAGTACTATCCTATATTCAAGATATTCAAAATAAGAAAATAGAATAGTATAAATTAAACTGTATCAAAGGAGAGATGATGATGAAGGAAATAACAGATAGTATATTTGATGAAGAAGTTATGGAGGCAGATCTACCAGTATTAGTAGATTTTTGGGCTCCATGGTGTGGCCCTTGTAAAGCAGTGGGGGGGCCAATTTTAGAGGAACTATCCAAGGAATATTCAGATAAGATGAAATTTGTAAAATTAAATGTAGATGAAAACCCAGAAATAGCTGAAAAATATAGGATAATGAGTATACCTACAATAAAAATATTTAAAAAGGGTAAAATAGTAGAAGATTTAGTTGGATTTAAATCTAAAACTGAATTTAAAAAAATTATAGAAAAACATATATAAACCTAATTAAAATAAACCTCAAAAGTTAAACACTTAATTTAACTTTTGGGGGGGTTTTTATTTATAATCCATGTTATATTGAGAACAATCTATTATTATGTTAATATTAAAACGATATGAAATATATTTTGACAAGGTTAGACAAAATAATTTGTAAATATTGTGGTAAAATTTTAGTTTTTAAAACGGAGGTTGCCAATATGGCAGAGAAAACAAGAATCCTACTTATATTAAGTTTTATCATTGCTTTTATAGGAATAATCCCTAATCCTGTAGAATCAAAAAAAATATGGACAAGGTCATACTGCAATTGAGGTGGAATCACCAATTTCAATTTGCTGGTTTTTACGCAGCGGATTGGATGGGCTATTATGAGAGGGAAGGATTAGATGTAGAGATTAGGCCAGGATGGGTAGACGATAGCAAGGTTTTAAATGCTGTGGAAGAAGTATTAGAAGGAAGAGCAGATTTTGGCATAGGCTCTATAGATATTTTATTAGC
>JMBX01000013.1_pt1 | contig 44228 bp, 66 predicted proteins | sample 616521 | NCBI WGS metagenome assembly JMBX01 (sample SAMN02727906, study PRJNA239997) | anaerobic digester metagenome | biome: anaerobic digester; isolation source: mesophilic anaerobic digester inoculated with municipal waste water sludge... | place: Germany: Bielefeld University, CeBiTec ...
GCCCAGCTCCATGGCTCGGTCGCGTTTACCCGATGGGCAGGAAACCAGCAGCCTCAGTCCTTTGGAACTTTTAGACCTTTATTGGAAACAAGACCATAAAAAAAGCTGAAGAACGCGAAGAGCTTGCCAAGCTGGCTGAAGAAATCATCAGCCAGGTGCACGGTGGTGAATCAGCCTGATTATTTTTGGGTTTTCACATTTTTCGATAGGCGTTTGCTTTGAGATATTTGCTAAAAGCTTGGGTTTTATTGCTTGATCTTAAGGTGTGCTGGTTTGGCTTGCTTCGGGCGGAAAAGGCATGGCTTCCACGAATATCTCAACATGGTGAATGTCTCCAGCCATGGAATAAACGGTAATTGAATAGGGCACGTTGGCGGATGTGCTGCTACTCTCAAGGGGTCCATTGCGACGCATTCCCAAAACCGCGCCATTTTCATCATAAGCTACCGCGACGATATTCAGAGACATAAAAAAAGGTGTTTTTGTTTTCAAAACTAATCAAACCTTGCACTCTAGCCGCTTTTTTTATTGTAGAGATAGTCAACTTTTGGTTCGAGTGCTTCGGTTTCCAGGTAACGTGTTTCACCTTCGCCGTAGGGCAGTTGAAAATCAAGTTCGGCAGATACGGTCAGCGTTTCTCCCCACTCGGGCAAAAATAACTGGCGGCAGGTAAACTGCTGTGGGGGGGTGGAATAACGTTGATTAAGGTCGTGGCGATGGTTTGGGCTGTTTTGCCAGTTTCATCACTTAGCGTTATCAAAAGAGAAACATTCTCAAGCGCTTCATCACTGTCATTTTCAATCAGGCTAAAGCAGTAAACAGCCTTGCTGGCATCACGATAACAATAGCTTTTGTAGGTACTAACATGCTCTGGCGCAGGGATTGTTGAGGCAGATACGCCTGGACTTGGCTCATTCTCGTTGCCCACGCCCGGTGTAGGCGTGATGGGGATGATTAACTCAGTGCCGATGGACATCGCGTTGGGTATAACCTGGGGGGGATTTGCAGTTTTCAGGGCTTCAAGCTGACCCCAAAATAAAGCGCGATGCTGAACATATCGTCATTTTTGCCAACTTTGAATGTAATCGGTTCAGGTGTTGCGGTGGGCGAGGGCGAAGGGCTGGGACTGGCGGTATGGCTGGGACTTGGCAGAAAAGTTGGCGTGGCACTGGGCACAGGCGTGAGTGTATGGCTCGGTTCTGGTGGCAGGATAGCAGGGATGTCCGGTTTGGCCCCACAGGAACTCAAAAGAAGCATCAAAATCAGGAAAAAAGTCTTTAAATAATTACGCATGTTCATTAGCTTATTATACTCATTTCGTGCAAGTTGCTATTTGGCACAGTTGATTATATATGCGGGAAAGGCAAATGAGATATCGGAAATAAACTTTGAGTAATTTTATTCGCAAATAAAACAGCCCCGTCATTTTGACGAGGCTGTTGGTTTCAAATGTCCATTATCAACGGCGATTAGTCATTGATATAGACCAGAGGCAAAAACAAATTATAAACGGGTTCCTGCCCACCTTCAGGAATATAAGTTATTTTTACGGTCACAGTCTTTTCGTGGTAATCTTCGCCATCTCTAACGATGATAGTACCTTCGTTTATACCAGGAGCAAGTTTAGTTCGGTCAAAATTCACTACGAGCGTTCCGGGTACGTTGCCACTGGTAGCACCCAGTACAATCCAATTATGGCTGGCTTCGGCTGTCCAGGTTTGGGGGTGTGTCACCACTGATGCGTATGCCTGCGGTTGGCCCGGGTGGGTCATCATGGCGGATGGTATAAACAAGCGATACGGGTAAACTTTAAAATTAGGTGGAGGTGGAATAACAAAGGTGATGTTCACCAGGCCCGCACGTTGTCGTGTGCTGCCATTTTCAGATACAACAACCATGCCCTTGTTAAGCCCTTCAACCAGTTTGGTTTTATCAAAGCTTACGGTGATGGTATCGCCATGAGCACCAGAGGCTGGCTCAATGGTCATCCATTCCACATTTGATTCTGCTGTCCAAGTCTTACCAGCACTCAAATTTACAGTGAATTCACCAGTAGGAAGTTCCTGGTCACGCGCGCTGATGGTAAAGTTGTATTCTTCAGGGTCAATGTAGAACGGCAGTGGTGGTGTGACATCGCCAGGGGGGTGGCGATTACTGCTTGCGGTTGGTCATACTTTCCAGTGGCTTTTGTATCTACTGTTTATAGTCAACCAAGACAATATAGTGGGTGTTAGCCCAGTTGACCACATTTTCCACTTCCATGGTAATGATATAGGTATCTGTAGCTCCATCAGCTAAATAGCTGATATTTGTTTTGGCAGAGCCTCGTCCGATGCGGCTCGTCTTTTGAGCTTGATAATCTTCATAAACGATGGCATGCACCGCGGCGTTATTCGCAGCGGAAAGCAATACACCGCTTGAGTTTGTTACCGTTGCTTTAAAGGTAACAACATTGCCATCACGAGAATAGTTCGCCTGGATGGATGCACCAGCTTGACGCGCCTGTGAACGGTCAACAAGACCAACAATACTGGCATAATCGACACCGGTTTGCCATTCGTGGGTACTATCAATAAACATTTCGGGAACATATTTTCCGCCACCACTTTCTTTTAAGATATTTATACGGTTGGCGGGGGGGTAATAACCTGAGCCCCCCCATTCAATAAAGGCAACAGGTTGTCCAGCATAAGTTGCTGCAGCTTGATCTACTGCCTGACCGGCAGCATCGCAGTAAGGTCAACTGGCGCTGGAAATAAATTCCAAGACAGAGAATTTAACGGGGGGGTTTTGCGCCTCAACTTGTTGTGGCGCTGCCATGCCCATCGCACCGAACACGATGGCGAGGGCTAAGAAACAGATAGTCTTTTAAATAACTTCATCAGCACTCCTTTTTAAGTTTGAATTGTTATCTGCTACATTGTATCAGCAAGATGGCAAATAATGAAAGAGATATCTACATCTTGTTGCTTTTTTTGCTTTCCAAACCATAATTTGACGTATAATTACGTATACACTTTTTATCATGAAAGGAATACTGTCTTATGTCTGAGAAGGAGCTTTTAGAACCCCCAGAACGAACATCAACTCGACATCGTTTGGCATGCTTTAGACTCCGAGAAAGTACTTGAAGAGCTCAAAGTACCCATTGATACTGGTCTGACAACTGAAGAAGTTGAAAGACGACTTAAAGAATTTGGGCCCAACGCGTTGCAAGAACGCGCCGGAACCACTTTTTGGCAACGGCTTTGGGCACAAATCAATAGTTTTGTTATTTGGCTGCTGATTGGCGCCGCGGTGATTTCGGGTATTACCGCTATCATCGAAAAATCTTTCCCCCACCGAAATGATTGCTATTATGGCCATTGTGATTCTTAACGCCATCATGGGTATGATACAAGAATCCCGGGCTGAAGCTTCCCTGGCAGCGCTCAAAAAAAATGGCGTCGCCCGAAGCACATGTATTGCGTGACGGCCACCGCCAAACCGTCCCTGCGCCAGAACTGGTTCCTGGCGATATCGTCTTCGTTGAAGCTGGTTATTTTATTCCCGCAGATATTCGCCTGTTGGAAGCGGTGAACCTTAGCGTCGAAGAAGCTTCGCTCACCGGCGAAAGCGTCCCCCGCGAAAAAGACTGCAGAAGCACGCCTTGAAAAAGATATTCCCCTCGGCGACCGCGAAAACTCAGCCTTTATGGGCACAACGGTTACCTATGGGCGTGGCAAGGGCGTTGTTACCAGCACCGGTATGCATACGCAGTTAGGTCTTATTGCCACCATGCTACAAGCCGTGGAAGACGAAGAAACACCCTTGCAGAAACGGCTTGACCAACTTGGCAAGACCCTGGGCGTCGCTGCGATTATCATCTGTATTTTGGTCTTTTTGGTTTCCGCTGCCCGATTAATTTTCATGCACGAGATTGAACTCGGTGGAGAAGAATTCTGGCGCGAGATAATCAAACTCTTTATGGTCGCGGTATCGCTTGCTATCGCCGCCGTGCCCGAAGGCTTGCCCGCTGTGGTTACCATCAGCCTGGCAGGTGGTATGCGCGAAATGGTCAACCGCCACGCGCTTATCCGCCGCTTAAGCTCGGTTGAAACTTTGGGCTCCGTTACCACCATCTGCACCGATAAAACCGGTACGCTCACCCAAAACGAAATGACCGTTACCAAACTTTGGGTTGACGGTAAATTTGTGGATATCACCGGCATCGGTTATGACCCTGTTGGTGAATTTTATGTTGACGGCGAACAAATTGACCTTGCAAAAACACTGCCTGCTGCCAACACCGCGCTCTGGTAGGAACACTTAACAACGATGCCTCTCTGGAACATGTTGGTGAAGTGGATGGCAAACCCAGTTTCCGCATGATCGGTGACCCAACTGAAGGTTCAATCCTGGTTGCAGCGGTAAAAGCAGGTGCGGTAACAACCGAACTCAACGAAAAATATCCCCCCCGCGAACAAGAAATCCCCCCCTTCGACTCAACCCGCAAACGCATGGTAACTGTGCACGAAATTGTCAACCCAGGTGGTGGTGACATCTCGCCGTACTATGCTGACGAAAACCAACTGGTATACCATTGCCGTAAAAGGCGCACCCGATGTGGTTTAGGCTTATGTACTTATATAAGTGACTATGACAACAAACCCATCCCCTTAACAGACGAAATGCGCAAAAAGTGTTGGCAGCTAACGAGGCTATGGCCGACGATGCCTTGCGTGTTTGGGTGTGGCATATCGCCCGGTAGCCGAAGTGCCTGAGAAAGCTGAAGCAGAACAACTTGAGCATGAACTCATCTTTGTAGGTCTCATCGGCATGATCGACCCCCCCTCACGTCCAGAAGTCAAGCCCGCGCTTGCTGCAGCGCAAACCGCTGGTGTTCGTTCAGTCATGATTACCGGCGACTTCCCCAACACCGCACGCGCTATTGCAGCCGACATTGGTCTGTTGCAACCCGGTCACCAAGTGCTCACCGGCATGGAACTGGATAAGATTTCTGATGAAGAAATGGTTGAAACGGTCAAAATCACCGACGTTTACGCTCGTGTTAGCCCCCCCGAGCATAAGATGCGCATTGTAGAAGCGCTGCGCAAGAACGGCGAAGTGGTTGCCATGACCGGCGACGGTGTGAACGACGCTCCTGCCATCAAGATGGCAGATATCGGCGTTGCCATGGGCATCACCGGTACTGACGTCGCCAAAGAAACCGCCGACATGGTGCTTACTGATGACAACTACGCTTCCATCGTTTCAGCGATTGAACAGGGACGTGTCATTTACAGCAACATTCGCAAGTTTGTTTACTTCCTGGTTTCGTGTAATGTCGCTGAGATTATGATTATTTTCCTGGCTGTTCTGTTTGGATGGCCACCCCCACTCACCGCGGTTCAGCTCTTATGGCTCAACCTGGTTACCGATGGCGCTCCTGCCCTGGCACTTGGTTCAGAAAAAGGCGACCCGGACATCATGCTTCACCCACCACGCCCGACAGACGAGCCAATCATTAACCGTTATATGGTGCGTGGCATCATTGCCCAAACTATCGCTATTACATCAGCAACCTTACTCGCTTTCTATGTTGGCTGGAAAGGTGTTTCAATTTTCACTGGCAGTCTTGCAATGCTCAACTTTGCTGGCAGCCTTGATCTAGGCGAAACGATGGCGTTTGTCACCCTTTCGCTCAGCGAACTCTTTAGAGCCTTCACCGCGCGGTCAGAGTATTATCCGCTCAGAAAGATTGGTGTCTTTAGCAACCGCAACATGAACCTTGCCGTTTTGTTCTCCAGCATCATGGTTCTGTTGGTTGTCTATTTGCCCTTCCTGAACGAGCCCTTCAACACCGTCCCGCTGTCTTGGTTCAACTGGGTGATTATGCTGCCCTTGATTTTCCTCCCATCTATTGTGGCGGAAATTATGAAAGCCATCGCTTATAAAGAGCGTTTATCAGAAATAAAAAAAAGTGCAAAGTAAAGCTTAATATAAACAACTAAAACCTTTAGGAAAGAGCTTGTCAAACAAATTGGCAAGCTCTTTTTACTTAATACAGGATTTTTTTGATACAATCTGAACGTTGATGTTTCCCGTTATTCATCAATTACTATCACTACTGAAAAGGTTGGTCTGATAATGAATATCCCAGAACACAAAATACTAAGAAAGTAAAGAAGAAAAACGCGCAAGGCATGCCTGGTACGCCTACGATTTTGGCAATTCAGCTTATGCTTCCATTATCCTTTTGGCTGTGTTTTCCGCCTATTTTAAAACGTCGTCGTTGGTGGTGCTGAAGGAACCCGATTGTGGGTATCGCGGTAGGCGCTGCGGCGATAATTGTTGCTATACTTTCGCCCATCTTAGGCGCGATTGCTGATGTTGCCCGCTCTAAAAAAAACTCTTTTTGGGCATTTTTACCGCCATATCCATTGCTTTTACGGCAGCACTCTTTTTTTGTTGGTCCAGGCGATGTTGTTATGGCAATGGTATTCTTTATTCTGGCTGAAGTTGGCTATCGGGGCGCGCAGGTCTTTTATGACGCACTGTTGGTAGATGTCTCAACTCCCGAAACAGTTGGCAACATCTCCGGCAAGGGTTGGGCGATTGGCATGCTGGGTGGTATCCTTGCCCTGGTTCTCGTCCTGGTACCCATGCAATTTGCTGGTGAGGTTTTTAAACCTAATCACGCTTTTCTGATTACCGCGGTTGTCTTTTAGTATCATCTATTCCAACCTTCTTGTATGTCAAAGAAAAGCACGAAGTTGTTGAACAACTGCCCCCCCTTGGAAAACTGATTAAGGACTCTTTCCAGAAACTGGCAGATACATTCAAGGAAATTCGTACTTACAAAGAATTCTTGCGTTATATGTTCGCCTTTCTTATCTACAACGACGGCATCATGATGCTGATGGACTTTGCCGCAATTATCGGTGGAACCCTGTTCGGACTGGGCACCGTCGAATTGTTGCTCTTTGTTATCCTTATCCACATTACCGGCGCGGTGGGCGCGTTGCTGTTCGGTCGCATCGCGGACCGTTACAGCAGTAAGATAAGCGTTATTTACTCCTTGCTTATCCTTATTGTCTCCCTGGCGTGTTTGTATTTTGTTGGCGACAGCAAGATAGCCTTTTTTATCATCGGTGCGTTTGCTGGCTTTTCGCTTAGTGGCGCGCAAGCCGTTAGCCGCACCATGGTCAGCCAGCTGGCACCACCAGATAAAATGACCGAATTTTACGGTTTCCTTTCTGTTGCCGGACGTACTTCAACCTTTGTTGGCCCCCCCTGGTCTTTAGCACCCTGGCATATCGCATGAATAACTACTACGAGAACATTGGCTGGGCAACAGAAGCTGCTGAAAAGGTGGTCAATACTGGGGGGGTATTGGCTCAATTATCTTCTTCCTGGTTGTTGGTTTAGCGATATTGTTGACTGTGCGCGAAGTTACTGCCAGTAACCCGATGGTTTATCCGGACAGTGAATAATAAACCGCCGGTTTTCTAAAGCCGAAAAGGAGTTTGTGCTATGAAAATTTTAATCACCGGTGGGGGCTGGCTACATAGGCAGTACAATCGCATCCGCGCTTGCAGATGCTGGGCATACACCCATTTTACTTGACTCGCTCATCACTGGACGGGAAGAATTTGCCAAATTGCACACCTTTTATCACGCGGATATCGCTGACCAGCGTGCTGTACGCCAGATTTTTGAGGACCATCCCGATATTTACGCTACCATTCACTGCGCGGCGCTCATTGTTGTGCCCGAATCGGTGGAAAAACCCTACGAATATTACACCGAAAATGTGGTCAAATCGATGCGCTTCTTCAAACAACTCGCCGACTTGGGTCATCATCGCGTTGTCTTTAGTTCGTCAGCAGCCATTTATGATGTCGTACCGGGCTTTATGGTGCGCGAAGACTCGCCCCCCCTTAAGCCCCCCCTCAGCCCTTATTCCCGCACAAAATATATGATGGAAATGGTGCTCAAGGACTTTTGCAAAGCTTATGGTCTCAATGCCATCGCTTTGCGCTACTTTAACCCCCCATCGGCGCCGATCCGAAGATGCGCACAGGTCTGCATATCCAGTACCCCCCCAGTCATTTAATCGGCAAACTGGTCTCGGTAGCTTTGGGACACGAAGAAGTCTTTAATCTCACCGGCGTGGACTGGCCCACGCGCGACGGTTCCGGTTTGCGTGATTATATTCACGTTTGGGATTTAGCCCAGGCGCATCTCAAAGCCGTTGAAAATTTTGAAAAAGCCATTACCCAGGGCGCGGAAGAAGAAGGTCTACCCTACACCGTCATTAATCTTGGCAGTGGCAATGGCGTGACCGTGAAAGAATTTGTCGCCGCGTTTGAAAAAGTTTATGGCCAAAAAGTACCCGTTGCCATCAAGCCACCCCGTCCTGGCGACGTAGCCGGCGCGTTTGCCAACGCTGACCGCGCAGAAAGCTTTTGGGCTGGAAAGCGGAGCTGCCCATTGAAGAAGGCATCCGCGATGCGCTCAAATGGGGCAAGGTAAGGGATACGATTATTCACTATTGATGGTGTGATGAAATTGAGCGGGGGGGTCAGAAGACCCCCCCGTTTGTATTGCTTATCTGTATTGCCGACAATTACTTTTATTGTCGGTTTTTCTTATTAATTTCTCATCATAATAAATCACACGCCCACGATATTCGTAGGCGTTGTTCACTGCTTATAAGCAAAACATTTAATTCCAGTGCGGTGGCGCGGGGACAGGTTCCTTTACGCGTCCTTTCAGGAACAAGGCAATCAGCAGACCAAACACAAATCCGCCAATGTGCGCCCAGTATGCCACACCGCCTTGCGCGGTGGATACCATGGAGCCCAGCCCACTGAAAAATTGCGTTACAAACCACAATCCTAAAACCAGTACGGCCGGCAAGGGACGCAAGCGCATAAAGAATCCAAACGGGATAAAGGTGTAAACTCTGGAACTTGGGTAAAAGACGAGATAGGCACCCAAAACGCCCGCAATCGCCCCCCCGATGCACCTAGCGTTGGCACAACAGAGTTGACGTTAAAGACAATATGCAAAATACTGGCAAAAAGTCCAGCACCCAGATAAAAAGCAGATAGCCCAAATGTCCCAGGCGGTCCTCAATGTTATCGCCAAATATCCAGAGATAAAGCATATTGCTAATCAGGTGCAACCAGCCAGCATGCATAAACATGGCGGTGAAGAAATTTTTAATCACACCCAGCGAGAAGTTTTGGGTGACTTCAGCTGGGATGAGTGCGTGTTCCATGACGATGGCTTCCGCTTTTTGCGGATTGACAAACATCGTCATAAAGACAATGATGTTAATAGCGATTAATGCGTAATTGACGTAAGGAATACGTTTGGTTTTAATTTCATCTCGAATAGGAATCATCTTACCTCCTATGATTCAGTGGTGGCTTTTGCTTCTTCAATTTCAGCCAAGAGACTTTTTAGGCGCGGATGATCGGCATAAAAGCCACGTTGCTCTTCGGGAATAAGAACAGCGATGCGACACATGATTTCATCCAGCGCGCGTTCCACGTAGTCACGGTTGTGCTCGTTTTCTTCTTGTTCTGGCAAATAAAAGGCTTCACCAAATTTAATGGTGACATCCATTTTGCGCCATTTTCTGATGGCTTTTCCCATATCCGCTGTACCAACAAGCCCTACCGGAATAATCGGCACACCGGTTTTCATGGCAATCAGCACCGCGCCTGGTTTAGCTTTGATTAATTTACCAGAACGCGAGCGTCGTCCTTCAGGAGCAAGACCAACAATCCAGCCTTTTTTTTAAGATAGTCAGCTGTTTCGCGCATGGCTTTAAAATCGCTTTCGCCACGGTCAAGCCATATAACCCCCCCTAATTTTTTTGAGTATCGTACCGAAAAAGAGCGCCCTGCGATAGTTACTTGCGGTCAAGGCAATCACATCTTTGCGTTTTGTGGAAAGCATCAAAAACACAACATCAAGACGGCTGATGTGGTTGGTAACCAGCAAGGCACCATTGAGCGATTCAGGAATTTCAGCATTATAAATTTTCTGATTGCAAAATTTGTCAATCAGTTTTTGGATTATATTTAGCAAGTCATCACGACTGATAGTCATTAGCTTATACACTCCAGTTGGATGTCCCCCCCGCAGGTCTTGTGGCAAGTAAGGTCTTGCCTGATTATCTTTGGTGATTGATTCACGCGGTTCACGCGCAATATTTTGACTCATCATCAAATACGCCACCAACATGGCAACAAAGAGAACGCTCAGGCTGATGTAAACAGCCACATCGGGCACTTCAATGTCAAACTGATTTAATAGCACCGCTTGTCCAACAGCGATGGAATTCCATAAGCTATGCGTAAGTAAAGCGACAATATATGCCCCCCCAACGGCGTATGTTGGGCGTTTTTCGCGCCAGCTTTTTGCCAGTCCCCCCCATCCCACGATCCCGCCTGCAAAGGTATGCAAGAGCAAACCACCGGTTCTGCCAAGGATGAAGTAAAGCCAGTCAGGAAAAGTGGTCATCATCACACCCTGCATGCTATACAGATAGGCTTCAATGAGTCCAAATCCCGCGCCACTCATTAAGCCCGCAATCCAGCCTTCGCGTGGGCTGATCTTGCGGGGTTTAAGGAACCAAACCCCCCCGATTGTTTTGAAGAGTTCTTCAATGAGGGGAACAGAAAACGCGACCATAAAAAGAACAAGAAGAACTAAATCAGAATCTATTGCAAAGTCTTCAATCTGCATTTCAGGATTTATGATTAAATTTTCAAAGATTGCGCCAAAGTCAACATTTTTAAAGAAAAATGCCATCGCTATGGCAAAACAATGGCGAAAATGAAGATTTGCAACAGCAAAATATAGAAAGTACTAAAACTCATGCTAAAGCTGAAGAGCCCGCTATCGCGCTTAACGTTCGCGCCCCAGGAGTCACGTAATCCAAGTTTTAAAATCCAAAGCATGGCAACGGATAATGCCAGGACGGTAATCAGGGGGGGGAGCAAAAACGCGGGAATACGCTTAGCGTTTATTACAAAATATCCGCCCGCGATGAGCAAAGGCAAAATTGCGATGCTAAAATAGAGCCATTTTGTGTCTTTCTTAGGTCGTTTTGTCGAGCTTAGTTCATAATAAACCTGGCGGGTACTGATGGCAGACACTAGCGCAATGCCCGTTAAAAATAAAAAAACCAAACCCCAGTGTCCAAAAGGCGGGAACAGCCTCTCTTAATTCTCTCAGTGTTCCACTTACGGCAACGCCGACAAAACTTAAGATCGAAATTCCAAAAAAGACAAGAACAACAAGAATGGACACCACCAGTTGGGCGGTATCCATCCATGTTGATTTTCTTTGCTTAGGCTCTTGTACAGCTTGTGGGTAATTCACGGCTAATTTTCTTCGATTGTGATTCTGATAATCTTATCACCCTCAAAATCAGGTGCGGGCTGGGCGGAAGGATCGCGCAGTGTGATGCTCTTCAGCACATCTACGCCTTCAATCAATCGTCCCATAATCGTATAGCCACCGTTAAGCCATTCGGCAGGTTCAAAGGTGATAAAGAACTGACTGCCACTGCTTGAAGGTGCATTGGTCTTTGCTACAGCCAACATATAGGGCTGGTCAAACAAAAGCTCGGGGTGCGTTTCTTCCGCATAGGTGTATCCAGGGCCAGACATACCTGAACCAGTTGGGTCGCCTCCTTGTGCCATGAAGTCTTGCAGCACACGGTGGAAAGTTACGCCATCATAAAAGCCCGATTGTGAGAGATACACGAAGGAGTTAACCGCCAAAGGTGCGACGTTGGGGGGGTAAAGTTCAAAAACCATCTTACCCTTTTCAGTTTCCATCGTGGCGATGTACGTTTTTTTCCGGGTCGATAACAAAGGGTGGGCATTCAAACGAAAGTTTTGCCTCAGCTTTCATCGTGTCAACTACCAGTCCAAGAGTTGAAGCATACCAACTTTGTTGCCAGGGATAGCCATTGATAAACAAAGACGGGGGGGTAGCGTTGATGCCTAGACTCAGATGAAATTCGGTTTGTTCGGTTATTTTAATAACTACATCTTCACTGACGACATCAGCACTGAATTGTTCCACATCCAAACCGAGTTCTTCGGCGGCATCGTTTAACCACTCGGTAAAACCTTCAATGGTCAAACTATTCCAGTCTTGTTGTTTTGCAAAGACATGGTCATGCATTTCCCAGAACTTGCCTTGCAGACCAGCAGCTTCGGCAGCCTGTGCGGCAAGGGGGGGAGCTAAATTATGGAATGACAAAGGCAAAGGGCGATAAACCAGGCGTACGTCATCGGGATAAGTTTCAAGCAACTTGTGAGATTCGCTGGCAAAAAGCGCGCAGTAAGGACATTGGAAATCGGTATAGAAAATGATGGTCATTAACGCATCTTCTGAACCCAAAACCCAGTCTTCTTCACTGACTTCAGGAATGTCAGGAATTTGATATTGCGCGCGGACCTCATCAGACAAAGGCGCGAACAGCGGTTCACCAGGCGTACAAGCCATGCGATTGTCATCAGTTGTCAGCGGGTCAGTGCTCGTGCGCGTTAGCGCAAAGACGTCCTCAGCTGATTTACTGCCCAGTTCTGATTCTATGGCGGGGTCAGTAAGTTCAATCTCGATTGGTTCGTCGGTTTCTTCTTTGGAAGCTTGGGTCGGCATGTTCTCGGGAACGGGCACTGTGCCTTTGCATGCGCTAAGCAATAAAGCACCCATCAAGAGAACCAGCAAAAGTTTTGATATTTTTTTTCATATGATCCTTTCATCCGTCCAGGCAAACGCCTTTGTCGGTTCATTTACAATAGTAGCTAACTATATTTTATCCTTTAATCGTTGCAATACAATCTGGCGTAACATAGTTTGCACTTCATCTTTTGGCATTGAAGCGTCCACACGTTGCCAGCGTTCAGGTTCTTCTTCAGCAAGTTGCAAATAACCAGCGCGAACACGCTCATGGAACGAGACTTCATAGGCATCCAGGCGGTTCCATTCGTCAATGCTTTTCTTGCGTGCCAAACCTGTTTTGATATCCAAATCCATAAGCAGGGTCAGGTCGGGTTTGAGTCCCTCGGTAGCAAAGTTGAGCATTGCCCGCAAGCTGTTTAAATCTAAACCATGTCCATAGCCCTGATAAGCCAGGGTCGAGTCGCCATAGCGGTCGCAAAGCACCACTTTACCCTCGCGCAAAGCGGGTCGGATGACCTGCGCCACCAACTGCGCGCGGGCTGCCAAAAAAAGCAGGATTTCTGTGCGGGGCAAGAGTTCCGGGTTGTCCATGCTGGTTAATACCGCGCGGATTTGGTCGCCAATTGATGTGCCACCAGGTTCGCGCGTGCAAAGCACACGATGGCCTTGCGCTTCAAGATATTGTGCTAGCGCGGGTATTTGGCTGCTTTTGCCACTGCCTTCGGGTCCTTCAAGCGTTATAAACATATTAATCTCGATATATTCTCACGTAGCGGTTGGGGTCTTTTCCAAAAGACTGCGATACCAGGCCGTATTCTCTGGCCAGTTCGTGCTGTCTTTTGCGGATGTGGGCAACAGTTGGCTGCAAATCAACATAAGGCTCACCCGCCTGAAGCAAATCAACCGCGATGTCAACCTGGGCCAGGGCTTCGTCGTCTTTTTCACGTTTTTCCTGTGGTGTGGCAAGTCCAAATGTATCCGCCAGGAATTGCTCGATTTGGGGCATTGAGTTCGAGCGGATAACAAAAATGGGCAAACCTTTCGTTTCGGCATCCACGATGGGCTGTAAACGGTCGCGATAGTAGCGACGCTGGGTAAGGAACATGTCCGCGTCTTTCAAATCGCGCACCACACTTACCGGCGCGTTCATGCTCTTAATGGCCTGCAACAAGCGGTTTCGCGCTACGCCAAAGACAAACATTCGTTTTTCGCGACTGTCTTCCAGATTTAAGACAGGGTCTTCTGGGACAACAAAGTCTTCGTAGCGTTCTTTGCGATTCTTTGCTTGTGCCTGTGGCTCGGCAAGTCCTGTCCGGCGTTGGAAAGGTGAGTTTTCCATGTTTTTACCAGCCTTAAGCTTTGGGAAGCCGTAGGCGCTTTGGCTTGACTGGCACGCACCATGCGAATTTTGCCTTTCTCATCGCGATAACGCTCTTCAGGCGCCAGCGGATAGCCACGCAAGATGGTATCCACCGCGCTGGCGATATCGCGGTGCACGTTCAAGCGATTGCGCTCCTGAATTTCAACCAGGATATTGAAAGTTGGGGGGGTGAACGACGTTCCAGCACGGTTTTTTTGCGTGCCCCCGCCGGCGTGCTTCATCATCAGAAAGCGTAACCGACTCGATGCCGCCAACCAAGTCAGAAAGGGTTGGATTCAAAAGCAAGTTTTCAAGCGCGTTACCGTGCGCTGTGCCAATCAGTTGCACACCGCGTTCTGCAATAGTGCGCGCGGCAAGGGCTTCAAGTTCGCGCCCGATTTCGTCAATCACAATAACTTCAGGGTTATGGTTTTCAACCGCCTCAATCATCACTTCATGCTGAAGCGACGGTTTAGGCACTTGCATCCGGCGCGCAGAACCTACCGCGGGATGGGGGGGCACGTCGCCATCGCCACCGATTTCGTTGGATGTATCCACAATGATGACACGTTTTTTTATCCGCCAGCGTTCGGGCGGCTTCTCGCAGGATGGTGGTCTTGCCCACACCCGGCTTGCCTAAAATGAGAATACTCTCGCCGGAATTAACCAGGTCTTCGATGATATCAATCGTGCCATGGACCGCGCGCCCTACCCGGCAGGTGAGTCCGATAACCCGCCCGCGTCGGTTGCGTATAGCCGAAATGCGATGCAGGGTGCGTTCCATACCCGCGCGGTTGTCGGCGTCAAACTCGCTGATGCGACTGGTCACATATTCGATATCATCGTGTTCAACAAAACGGTCCAGCAAACGCACTTCACCCGAAACAAAACGGGCGCTGGGGGGGCAACGTCCGAGATCTAAGATGATTTCCAGGAGATTGTCAAAATCGTTTTTTTTGCCGAACGGCAAGCGCCACATCAACGGGCAAGACTCCCAACAAGGCTTCAATATCATTTGAATTGCCTTGGGCTTTGTTTTTACTATCTTCATTCATCGCCCATAATTTTATCGTATTTGGCGGAATTAAGCATCACATAAAAGCCTGATGTATAGGAGCATCATTAATCTTTGGGAGCCAGTTCTTTTAGGTAAAGCTAATGTGTACAACCCGGCAACATTAATTTTGCGATTCGGCAGAGAAGATACTACCTTCGGCGGGTGATTTTTCGAAGATGGTTTCGCCTGCTTGCTCAGGTTTTGCGTCTTTGATGGCCAGGTGCCGAACGATGAGCGCGCGTTCGCCACTGGCTTGCGCGTCGAGTTTGTCCAGCGCCAAACGAAGCCAGGGCATATAAGATCGCGCGCTGAAGGTTATCGGGCGTCCAAATTCCATATAAAGTTTCCCAGCCAGGTCTTCCAAAACCTCGGGGGGCGGGATGCTTCGGGCAAAAGAAATAGCTGCGCCCAAAGGCCTTTGCTGCCATAATCAAGGTCCACATAACCCGTTAGATTGCCAGACGCATCAGAGATAACCTTACCCAAAACTTTTGACCGCGTCATCGGTTCATACTGGCGTATTCGCGAAGGCACCAAGCTTTGGTAAAGCGTTTTCATGTTCGCATAATCTTTTGCCGTCCAGGTGCGCCATGCGGAACTTTCCGGCGCGCCCAGAACAGGCGCAGACAATGAATAAGAACGGTGACTCGCCCAAACGATAAAATTAGCCTTACGAAAATCGCTAAGGTAGATTGAATCCGTTGAAATATCGCCCATGACGCGTGTGAGTCCCCATGCGCCAATCTCTTTGAGCAAGGCTTCAAGCACAGCCACATTGTTGCTTTCGGCAGGTTCCATTGCGTTTATAAACTGAAGTTGCGCGAAGTCTTCATCTTGCCACTGAACAGCGCGCGCTACAACCAAAGGTTTGCCATCCAGCTCCAGCACGATGCCAGTATGCTTTTGCGCGAAGAGCGTGCTGGCCATGCCCATAAAACTGAGTGGCTCGCCATTCGTCACCAGATGTAGCGTATCGAGATTTTCAAAGGTGTGACTTTGTCTTATCAGATAGCTAAAATCCAGGGCGTTAAGATTGCGTAAATTTGCGGTCATCGTACTCTAATTATAAAAGAAAATCAGCCTGTGAGATAGGGCTGATTAAATAAACTAAGTGGGTACCTGAATGATGGCAGACTACCAGCCACGTTCAGACATACGTTCATTGTCGGTCAGTTCGCCAACCGAGCGGCCAACCATGGCTTCGCCCAAGTTTCGGCTAACCCGTGCCAGCACTTCGGGGTCCTTATAGTGCGTTGTAGCTTCGATGATGGCTTTGGCACGTTTGAGTGGGTCGCCAGATTTGAAAATGCCCGAACCAACAAAAACGCCTTCAACGCCCAGTTGCATCAAAAGGGAAGCATCCGCAGGTGTGGCAATACCGCCAGCGGCAAAATTGACCACAGGCAAGCGACCCAGGCGACGCACTTCCATGCACAGTTCGTAAGGTGCCTGGATATTCTTGGCAAAGGTCATCACTTCATCATCAGGCAGGGAGAGCAGATGGCGGATATCGCCATACACACTGCGCGCGTGGCGCACGGCTTCAACCACATCACCCGTACCGGGTTCGCCCTTGGTGCGAATCATCGCGGCGCCTTCGCCAATGCGGCGCAGAGCCTCGCCTAAGTTGCGACAGCCACAAACAAAAGGCGTGTTAAAAACGTGTTTGTTGATGTGATATTGTTCATCAGCAGGGGGGGTGAGCACTTCGGATTCATCAATAAAATCAACACCAAGGCTTTCGAGAATCTGCGCTTCGGCGATGTGTCCAATGCGACACTTCGCCATGACGGGGGGGATATCAACTGCCTCCATGATTTTAATAATCAGTTCCGGGTCGCTCATACGCGCGATGCCACCAGCCACGCGAATATCCGCTGGCACGCGTTCCAATGCCATAACCGCCACGGCGCCGGCATCTTCAGCGATTTTGGCCTGGTCGGCATTGACCACGTCCATAATCACGCCACCAACAAAGCTTTCAGCAACGCTTTTCTTTTTATCAAAACTGGAAACAGACTTTTCCATTAGCAACCTCCAAATTATTACTTCTTTCATTTCGATTGTACCACTTAAGAACGTTAAAATCCTTAGAGAGACATTAATAATAGGCTTTGCAGAATGTGGCTTGGAAATTCTTGCTTGCTGGGAACAAAAATATTCACCCAAGTTTTCTGGTAAAGAAAATAAACCTGGCTCCTTGCCACGAAAAGGGTTTTTTCTTATAAAAGTTATGCACTCTGATGTATACTTTTACTAGATTAATTAACAAACTGGAAGGATGTTATGACCGAAAAGACCTATACCCAATCCCCCCCATGGAGCTTGAAAGAGCTCTTTGATAGTTTCGATGACCCAAAAATGAACGAGGCTTATATTAAGCTCGAAAAGATGGTTAGCCAATTTGAAGCCCATCGTGAATGCCTTAAGCCCGATATTGAGGCTGACACTTTCCTGGCACTGATTAAAATGCAGGAAGATTTCACCACACTCGCTTATCGTGTGTACGGTTTCGCCAGCCTTTCTTTCGCGGCCAACACTCAGGACCAAAAAGCGCAAATCGCGATGGCACGTTTCCAACAGTTTGCTGCTGAGATGGGCAATCGCACTCTCTTCTTTAGCTTATGGTGGAAGGCGCTTGATGAGGAAAATGCCAATCGTCTCTTAGACGCCAGTGGCGATTATCGTTATTGGCTGGTGCAGATGCGCAACTTCAAGCCTTATACTCTCAGCGAAGCGGAAGAAAAAATCATCAACATTAAGAACATCACCGGTACCAACGCGCTTGAGATGCTCTACGAATCCATTACCAATCGTTACACTTTTAAACTTGAAGTTAATGGTGAAGAAAAGAACTGACCCGTGGTGAGCTGATGAGCCACGTGCGCTCCGCGGACCCTGACCTGCGCGCGCGAGCCTATCAGGAACTTTACCGTGTGTATGGCGAAGATGCCCCCCCTATTTTGGGCCAGATTTACCAAAACATCGCCCGCGACTGGAAAAACGAAAACGTAAGCCTGCGCAACTTTGCCAGCCCGATTACGGTGCGCAATACCATCAATGACCTGCCCGATGATGTTATTGACACGTTGATGGATGTTTCCCGCAAGAACATCGGTATTTTCCATCGCTTTTTCCGTCTCAAAGCGCAAAAAAAATCGGCATGGAAAAACTGCGCCGTTACGATATCTACGCGCCAGTTTCCGAATCAGACAAGCGTTTCGAGTTCAACGAAGCCGCCGCATTGACTTTTGAATCCTTCAATCGCTTTGACCCCCCCAAATTTGCAGAACTCGCGCAAAAGGTTTTCGACCAGGAACATGTTGACAGTGAAGTGCGCAAAGGCAAAATGGGTGGCGCGTTCTGTTCAACCCTGGGGCCCGAACTCACCCCCCCTTGGGTTATGCTCAATTATCAGGGCAAAGCTGGTGACGTTAGCACCATGGCGCACGAACTGGGCCATGCCATTCACTCCTTGATGGCTGATGAGCACAACATCTTCACCCAACATGCCTGTTTGCCCCCCCTGGCTGAAACTGCTTCAACTTTTGGCGAGATGATGCTCACGGACCTGCTGTTAGAACGCGAAACCGACGAAGGTGTGCGCCAGGATCTCTTATTCGCCCAACTTGATGACGCTTTCGCGACGATTATTCGCCAAATCTACTTCGCCATCTTCGAAAAAGAAGCCCACGAGATGATAATCAACGATGCGTCTGTGGATGAACTCTGTGATGCCTATTTGGCCAACCTGAAAGAAGAATTTGGCGATGCGGTGGAGGTATCGGATGAGTTTAAGTATGAGTGGGTCTCCATTCCGCACATTTATGCAACCCCCCCGTTCTATGTTTACGCTTACGCTTTTGGCCAGCTTTTGGTCTTCGCGCTTTACAAACGCTACCAGGAAGAAGGCGAGAGCTTCAAACCCAAGTTCATGCGCATCTTGTCTGCGGGTGGTTCTGTTGCCCCCCCGGTAGAGCTTTTGAAAGAAGTTGGCATTGATGTCACTACTGCGGAATTCTGGCAAGGTGGCTTTGATGTGATTTCGGGTTTGGTGGATAAACTCGAGGCACTTTAATCCATTTCTGTCACAATAAATCTACAAACGAGGCTGTCACCATGCTTTTGTAACAGCCTCGTTACAAAAATCTATGTAAAGTAAACCTAAGTTCGGCTTTTGATATGGTCTTGATTACCAGACATACGGAAGCTTTACAAAGCCTTTTAATAAGGTGATTCGACATAAGATTGATTTGCAGTCAAATCTGCTCTCAAACATATTTGTTTGAAAACAGACTGAATAATCATTGCATAGCTAATAACGGGAGACCATTATGAACAAAAAATTGCTTTTATTCTTTATCATTATTTTGATGATGGTTTGCGCGACAGCTTGTAATATTTCCCAGCAGCCAGCTCCAAAACCCACGCGAATTGAGCCAAGCCGAAGACCGACGCGCGATATTTTTGTGGATAAATCAACCACTAAACCAACTTTATCGCCAACTGCATCTCCTGAAATCATCAAGCCTGAAATCACGACTGACTCTAATTATCCGCCCATTGTTTACACAAAAGATGATAACATCTATGCGTATTATCCCGAATTAGGACATTTTGTGCAGGTCACAGATCGTCGCGCCGAAGCTGAAAACAGCAACTTTGTCGGATACGGTAATTCTCATGTTTCGCCTGATGGGCGTTTTGTGGCTTTTGATAAACAACATACAGGAACCGTGATCATTAGCTCATTGGAAACCGGACAAGAGTGGTCACTCTCAGTGGATGATCCTCTTGACCGTTACAGCAAGACAGTTATCGGATGGGATAAGAATAATTTACTTTATCTGGCAAGAAAAATTGTCAGAGAAGTTGACCAGAACGCGTCCTCAGAAGAAAGTTTTGTGAAAGTTATCTATCGCTATGATCTGCGAGATGATACCCTGTCCTATTACACCGAGTTGCCTGTCGTAGAAACAGTGGATGGTCTTTGGACTACCGTAAAAGGACTTTCAGAAAGTGGACGCTATATTGCTTATACAGTAAGAAAAACATATGAGGTCGGATCAAATCAGATTTTATTAGACGCGGAAACAGGACAGATTCAGGAAGTGAGTAATCATGGCTTGTTCCAAATCTCTAATAAAGAAGATCGTATCGCTTTTGCGAGTATGGCGCGTTTCGAAGAAAACAGAAATATCTATGTTGCCGTCCGTGATATTGATGCTTCCGATGCTGTTTGGTACATAGATAACTTTGATCTTGAGAACACCATATGGGGGGGTAATCCATACTGGTCATATGATGACCGTTATTTATTGATAAGCCAAAGTAATTATGATGATGTATATTCTGAGTTTGACGATCCTTCATCATGGTCAACCAAATGGTGCCCTGAAATGTTAATCATTGACACACAAAACCCAGGTAAAGCAGCGGTTTATTTAACGACTTCCTTCTCAGAGGACGCGTTTTGGAGTTTCGGCGGTTGGTCGCCTTCAGACCACCGACTGGTGCTCATACAACAGATTATGCCTATGACAGGGCTGCAAGACCTAGAAGCCAAGCTGTGGCTGTTTGATTTCTCTGAAATACGGTTCTCTTGATTGATCAAGGCACATTTATTGTAGATGCGGATTGGTAGCTCTAAAAAAAACATAAGACATCGTTTCTTTTGAGGCTATAATTGTTCGTGGAGGGTTTTAAAACCACACAAAGTTTTTAAAACCGATTATTAAAGCTACTGATTATCTGCTTGCAAAACGGAAAATTGAGTTATCGAACAATTAAATCATGGAATCTACGGAGAGGAACATGAAAAGAAAAACATTATTAATCCCACTTGGCATCATTTTTGTTTTGTTTATCAGCACAGCGTGTAATCTTTTGCAGTGGCTTCCGTGGAAATCCACTATATCTGAGCCAACGCAGGTGCAAACCGAGCCTGGCTTAACGGCAGAACCGACTGCTCTTCCAGCTGCTATACCTACATCTGTTAAACCCAGCAAGGCACCAGCAGAGTCCCCCTGCACTCTCTCCCACCGAGAGCCCATCTCCCACAGCTACCCCCATCGCCTGACCCAGAACCTGAGAAAAATATAAATTCAACTAAAATGCAGGATGGCATTTGGTTTAGCTATGACAGCGCGCTTTGGGATGCAAGTGGCGATGCTTTCTTCCCCCCCTATTTGCAATTCAAAAGTGAATCTGACTGCCAGGTTTATCTGAACTACGGCCATGGCATGTCAGAGTTCTTTGAGTGGACAGAAGCTGCCAAGACCATCGCAGGGTTTAACTTTGTGGTCACCGAATGGCGATATACTGGCACGAGAGATATCATCCTAAAGGCCTATCGCTTAGGTGATGATTTTCTATTCACCGTTGAAAACCCACAAGCTACCGCCTTAAGCGAACGCTGTCTTAACGAAGCTGAAGAGTTGCTAAAGCTTTCCGCCCAACAAGGCTTTAATCCGTATACACAACAAGCACCTGCCACCGCTTCGGTTTTACCGCCTATTGTATATTCCAAAGAAGGCAATATCTATGCTTATTTCCTGGATTCCGAAAACATCCTCTCCATAACAAAAGATGGCGGGAAGTACATGGGTGATATCTATGTTCGATACGCCAACCCACGTGTCTCGCTGGATGGGCGTTTGTCGCTTACGAAAGGTTTGACAGTCAAAGTGTCTACATCTACTCCTTTGAAACCGGCCAGCGGTGGTCGATGGATATCGATTTGCCAAGTGATTATTCCAGCGACCATATTATGGGCTGGGACAGGAACAATCGGCTTTATATTTCGCGTGTCATTGGTGTGTGCAATAGCATGGTTGACCCACCACAGGGGGGGCCATATCAATCTAATGTTTTGCGTTTTGATATGAACCAGGAGAAGCTTTCCTACCTTACAAGCCTGAAAGCCGTCGGCACGGACAGTACATCCTATTCGCGTGGCTATGATGTGTCACCCAGCGGGCGCTTTTTGAGTTTCTGGTCAGCTGGCTGTAATATGGGGGGGACGTGCTTAAGGCTGGTGTTTATGACACTGAGACTGAAGACTTGTTTACTTTGGCGCGGAGGGGGGGCGTAAGAGTATCTCGAACGCAGAGGACCAGATGGTCTATTTTAGCGCGGATAAATTCAGGCAAGATCAAAACGTATACCCTGTTGTTTGGGATATATATGATGAGGGCGCAACGGGACTTGATATTTTTGATGAGCGCGGAACGGTTTGGGGGCAATCCTTATTGGTCCTATGACGACCGTTATCTGATACTAAGCCAAAATGCTATCCCGGATTTGTCTGTTAGGGATTATTCCGAGTTTTACTGGTGGGGGGGACTGGTAAACACAGATTTGGTCCTGGTTGATCTGTCAGGAAGCGTTGCCACGTCGGTGAATTTGACAGGAAACTATCCAGGGGCCAAAGACTGGGCTTTTGGCGCGTGGTCGCCGGTGGATTATCGCATGGTCATCATCAATCGACCAGGACGGAGCGATTTCTCAGACTCTTTTGACGACGAATTGTGGCTGTATGATTTTACAACAGACCGTTTAATCCTTATTGATCAGGGCGTTGATATTGAAAGCGCGGACTGGTAAATAGAATTAATAATTATTGTTGCTTAAGCTGTGAATTACTAATATTTCCCGCAAACAGGGTAAAATTATCATGTCGCGGGAATGAGTTTTGAATGTTTTTTTTGATAGCTCACTTGCTATAAGAATGAGTAAGTGACCGATGTGCTCCTAAAATATGTCTGAAGCCGGTCTTAACCGTGCATAATGTGTTGAAAACTATAATATAGCAAATCGTTCGATGAAAAAGGGAGTTGAGAATGAAAAAGAGAAGCCTACTATCCATCATTGTTTTATTGGTCATGCTGACTGTCACTGCATGCACCAGCATCGCTGAAAAAAATAGCGGGCATTATTTTGGCAAATGACGATCCTGAAATAACAGAATCTCCAGATATTCCAGAATCCAGTCCTGAACCGATGGCAACACCTGTTCAGGACCCCACCATAATGCCAACAGATATTCCAGAGCCTATTGAAGAACACGAGCCTGTAATGGCGTCTATTCAAATGGCATCTGACTTTTGGTTTACTTATGACACCCTTAAGTGGAAAGGGGGGGTGGACGAATCTGAATATCAAATACCTCATTTAATTTCTCTCAATGATCCGGGATGTGTTATTTATGTCAACAATGGGCATGGTATGCCAAATTTGTTTGAAGTGACAACAAAACAAGTCACTATCGGAGAAACACAATTCTCGCTAACAGACTGGGTCTACAAAGGTACAAGTGACATCGGGCTGAGATCTTATCTTTGGGCTGATGCGCATATCATATCCGTAGAGGGAAATAATTTTCCACCGCTAAGCCAGCAATGTTTGCAAGATGTGGAGGATGTTTTAACCAGTTCTGAAGCTCTGGATTTCAAACCCCCCTGCCTGGTTTCGAAGCTCTTACAAAAACCGTTCCACCCATCGTTTATGTGAAAAGCTATAATATTTGGGCTTATTACACAGAGACCGGTGAACGCAAGCAGGTAACGCTTGATGGTGGCGAAAAACACGGTAACATCACCACCAGTTATGACGGGCCAAAAGTATCCCCCCGACGGACGTTTTGTGGCATTTCAAGAATACAACAGTCGGTTTGTTTATGTATATAGCTTTGAAACTGCAGAATTGTGGACATCAGAGCCTTATATGCAGGAAGACGATGTCAGAGACAGGGTGCTTGGCTGGGACTCAAACAATCAGCTTTATATTTCACGGCATTTTGGAAACTGCGATTTTTCCAAAATGAGCCAGTGAAAAGACATGTTGTGGAAATTTACATTTTTGACTTCATTCAAGGTCAGTTGAATTATGCAGCAATATTGCCAAACGAGGATACTCACGATTATGCCTATCCACAAGCGGTTGATATGTCAAAAAAAATGGGCGATATATCAATTATGTGCCATCTGGTTGTAGCCGTGGCGGGCCATTTTATCACCTTGTTTACGATACACACACCGGGAAAACCCTGGAAATGTCATCGTGGTGGTCGATGCAAGTTTCAAACGGAGAAGATCGCATCGCTTATGCGGATGGCACTTGGTTTGAGTCTTCAACCACAATTTGGATTGCTGAACAGGAATTACCGGATGGCTTACCTTACTTGCTGAACACACTTGCAGACAGCGAACTTGTTTGGACCTATCCGTACTGGTCTTTTGATGACAAGTATATTGTGATGAGTAAATATTATTTCATCGAAGCTGTTGAAAGTATTATCGGATTGACGCCAAGTGATTTGTCTTTCTTTATAGGTAATGCCAGCCTGGAAATGGTTGAAAGCGGGGGACTATTCCGCGATATCAAAGCCCTTAACTGCGGATAATCCAAAAGATGAAAACTGGATTTTTGGAGCATGGTCGCCGGTGGATTATCGCATAGTGGTTGTCAGGACGCCAAGCTATGATGCAGGTGCCAGTCATTATCAACCCTATGAACTATGGTTGATGAATCCGATAACAGGAGAGCACTATATCATTGACGAAGCTGATTACATTTTGAGCCAGATTGGTAAGTCTTTGAAAAAACAGCTGTTGGTTTAGACAAAGCAATAAAAAAAATCAGGATAAATTTGATAGAATTTCTCACGGCATAATGTTGTGCCGTGAGAATAGTTTAAGAACAAGGACAATGCGCGCGATGCAATCAAAACAAACGGACACAATTGTTCTCGCCGGAGGATGCTTTTGGGGCATGGAAGAGCTATTCAGGCAAGAGACTGGCGTTTTGGACACCGAATGTGGCTACACCGGTGGCGAAAACGAAAATCCCAGCTATCAAAATCACCCTGGGCATGCTGAAGCACTGAGAATAGTCTTTGATACCACCCAAACCAGTCTGTTGAAACTCCTGGATTTCTTTTCCGTATGCACGATCCCACCACGCTAAATCGCCAGGGCTACGACATCGGCACATCTTACCGCAGCGCGATTTTTTACAAGGATGAAACGCAAAAGCAATGCGCGGAGAAGATGATTAATCTCGTCAATTCGAGTGGCATGTGGCGCAATCCGGTGGCGACCATACTCGAACCCCTGGGCACTTTTTGGCCAGCTGAGGACTATCACCAGGACTATCTGCAAAAGAATCCCGGTGGCTACACCTGTCATTATATACGCAAAACTATCCCGACTTATCTCAAGGCGGACTAATCTTTTCAGACTATTAACAGTTCATCAAAAAAAAGATGCTTGCGTTTGTGCAAACTCTTTGCTTTGGTACAATCAATACAGGTTGGGTTGCATACATGATTAGCTTGGTTTTCACTTTAAAGGAAAGCCTTTCCACGATGGCGCAACCAACACTAATATTCTTACAGGAGGACTACCTTGGCTGTTATAAATAAATTTACACAAAAAGCAAAAAGGGTGCTCAGCCTGGCACAATTGGAAGCTGAACGATACAAAACCCAAAAGATTTCAAATGAACATCTTTTGTTGGGTTTGATGATTGAAAAAGGCACCATCGCCAACCGCGTTTTACAGGATCTTGGCGTGAGTGAAGAGGCAATTCGCAAAGTCGTTGAAGAAGAACACAAACCTGATGACGAGATAAAGTCTTACAGTCTTGCCGAAGAGACCAAAAACCTGCTTGAACGCGCGCTGGAAGAAGCGAAATTGGGCGGTGCGTCAATCGTTGGCACCGAACATCTCTTACTCGCCATGGCAACGGATGAGAAAGCACAGGCATGCAGGTGCTTTTGAGTTTAGGTGTGACACCCGAGCAAATCAGACGTCAAACCAAACGCGTCCTTAAGAGCGCGAAAGAAGAACTCGAAGAAAACATTGACACCGCTCCACCTAAAAAGGATGCTGATGCCCCCCCGCTATGGCAGGCGCGCCACGTTTGCCCAGGCGCACACGCGTCGAGAAAGATGACAGCAAAACACCCCTGGTGGACCAGTTAGCCACCGATCTGACCGCGCTTGCCGAAGCGGATAAACTTGACCCGGTCATTGGGCGCGAGAAAGAAATTGAGCGTGTCATTCAAATTTTGGCGCGCCGTACCAAAATAACCCAGCCCTGATTGGCGAGCCGGGCGTCGGCAAAACCGCTATCGTTGAAGGACTTGCCCAGCGCATTCTCACCGGCGATGTTCCCGCATTGTTGCTCGACAAGCGCGTGTTGCAACTGGACGTGGGCTCTTTGGTGGCGGGCACAATGTACCGTGGCCAGTTTGAAGAACGCCTGAAACGTGTGATTGACGAGCTCAAGACCAGTGGCGCAATCGTCTTTATTGACGAATTGCACATGCTGGTTGGAGCTGGTTCAGCGGGTTCGCAGGTTGATGCGGCCAACATTCTTAAACCAGCTCTTTCGCGGGGTGAGTTGCAAGTCATTGGCGCGACTACTCTCAATGAATATCGCAAGAGTATCGAGTCTGATGCCGCGCTGGAGCGTCGCTTCCAACCGATTGTGGTTGAGCAGCCCAGTGTGGATGAAACTATTGAAATTCTTTACGGCTTGCGCGAGAAATATGAAGAACACCATCGTCTGCATATCAGCGATGAAGCCATTGAAACCGCCGCGAAGCTGAGTTCGCGCTATGTCAGTGAGCGTTTCTTGCCCGACAAAGCCATTGACCTGGTGGACGAAGCCGCTTCGCGTGTGCGCATGTACAAAAGCGACACGGCTGTCAACAGCAAGGATTTGATGAGTAAACTGCGTAAAGTCCGTGCTGAGCTCAAGGAAGCCCAGGCGGTTGAAGACAACGACAACATTCTGGCGCTGCTAAAACGTCAGGAAGAACTTGAAGCCAGCCTAAAAAGCTTACAAACTGGTTGGGATCGCGCCAACGCGCCTACCGTTACTGGCGAAGATGTGGCAGAAGTCATCTCGATGTGGACGGGCATTCCCCTTACACAACTCGCTCAGGAAGAAAGCGAACGCCTTTTGAACATGGAAGAAGCTTTGTCCGAGTCGATTATCGGTCAGGAAGAAGCCATTACTGCCATCGCCAAGGCTGTGCGACGCGCGCGGGCTGGGCTTAAAAACCCACGCCGGCCGGTTGGCTCTTTTATGTTCCTGGGTCCTACCGGCGTTGGCAAGACCGAACTCACCAAAGCGCTGGCACGTTTGCTCTTTGGCAACGAAGAAGCGCTCATTCAAATTGACATGAGCGAGTTTATGGAGCGTCACAGTATGAGCCGTTTGGTTGGCGCGCCTCCAGGATATGTCGGTTACGATGAAGCCGGTCAGCTGACTGAAGCTATCCGCCGCCGACCCTACTCGATTGTTGTCTTTGACGAGGTCGAAAAAGCTCACCCGGAAGCCTTGAATATGCTTTTGCAAATCATGGAAGAAGGCCATCTTACCGATGCCAAAGGTCTTAAAGTGGACTTCAAAAATGCCATCATCATTATGACCACCAACGTTGGCGCTGAGGTCATAAAACAGCAGACAAACTTTGGTTTTGCCCTGGCACAGGACGAAGAACTTGAAGAACGTCTGGCATACGACGATATGCAGAAAAACTCATGGATGCCCTTAAGCGTCAATTCCGCCCGGAATTTATCAACCGCATGGATACGGTTATCGTCTTCCGCGCGCTTAACCGTGCCGATATCCGCAAGATTGTGGAACTTGAACTCGGGAAGGTGCAAGAGATGTTGATTGAACAAGACCTGACTATCTCCGCTACCGACGAAGCTTTTGACTTCATGGCTGAAGAAGGCTACGACCCCCCCGAAATGGGCGCGCGTCCGGTACGCCGGGTGGTGCAACAAATGATTGAAGAACCTCTCTCCGACGCGCTTTTGATGGGTCAGTTTGAGGCTGGTGACCATATCATTGCTGAACTCGAAGAAGAAGACGGCAAAAAAAACGGATTGTCTTGCGTAAAGAGGAGCGCATCGGCATTCTCGACGAAGAACAAGAGCCCGAAGCAGAACTTGCGCCGGCAGGAAGCTAACAATGGCTAAAAGTTACACGCGTTACGTTTGTCAGGAATGTGGAAAAACCACGTCACGTATGTTTGGGCGTTGCCCAAGTTGCGAAAGCTGGGATAGCATGATTGAGGAACTGGTAGAGGCAGAGCCTGCCGCCAGCTCAAAACTTATCAGCGTGGTTTGGTGGGCAACTCAAAAGTGCGTCCGCTGGCTGAAATCCAGGGCGCGCAGGAAGACCGTGTGCCCTTGCAGATGGAAGAGTTCGCCCGCGTTTTGGGTGGAGGCATTGTGCCTGGTTCGGTTGTGTTAATCGGTGGCGACCCCCCCGGCATCGGCAAAGCACGCTCATTTTGCAGATGGCCATGGAACTGGCGCGAAAGGATGTCGTGCTGTATGTGTCCGGCGAGGAATCAGAACGCCAGATTAAAATGCGCGCTGACCGTATTGCCACGAAAGATGATGCAAAGACAGCACATTTGCCCAAGAATTTACTCCTGGTAACAGAAACAAACCTTGGCACGATAATGCAACACATCGCTGAGCATAAACCAGCGTTGCTCATCATCGACTCCATTCAAACCATGACCTTGCCTAACATGGAATCAGCAGCTGGCTCAATATCTCAGGTGCGCGAAAGCGCCAGTCAGCTACGCGAAATTGCCAAAACCACCGGGCTGACCGTGTTTATCATCGGCCATGTCACCAAAGAAGGCGCGATTGCTGGCCCACGTGTGCTTGAGCATATCGTTGACACGGTTTTATATCTGGAAGGTGAGCATTTTCAGAGTTACCGGCTTTTGCGGTCGGTAAAAAAACCGCTATGGTGCCACCAGCGAAGTGGGCGTTTTTGAAATGCAGGAACGCGGCATGGTTGAGGTGCGCAATCCCAGCGAAGTCTTTTTGGCGGAGCGCATGGTCAACGCGCCGGGTTCTGCTGTGGCAGTTACCATGGAAGGCACCCGTCCGCTTTTGGTTGAGGTGCAAGGCTTAACCACCCCCCACTAATTTTGGCAACCCGCGCCGTATCGCGAATGGCATCAACTTCAATCGCTTGCTGATTATCGTGGCGGTTTTAACGCGTCGCGTGGGTCTTAATTTAGGCAATCAAGACGTAATTACCAATGTGGTGAGTGGCTTGAAGCTTGAAGAACCCGCGGCTGATTTGGCTGTCGCAACCGCTTTGGCGTCATCCATGCGCGATGTGCCCACACGCGCGGATACCGTGCTAATTGGTGAGGTTGGCCTTTCCGGTGAACTGCGTATGGTAGGGCAAATGCCAACACGCCTGCGCGAGGCCGCGAAGCTGGGCTTTAAACGAGCCATCGTTCCCCGACGCGCGCGTAAAGGCGAACCCTGGCCCGATACCATTGAGATTTTAGAAGCGCGTTCCTTGCGCGACGCGCTCAAACTGGCGTTTGTTGAAGAGGAGAAATAAGTGCCACAGATATGCCCTGAAGTGTATCTGCGCATTTTGGTAAAAAGTTTAATAATGCAGCGCCAAAATAATCAATAGCTTGGTAGAATCAGGATATAGTCTAAAAGACTTAACCATCATGCCAGCGGAAGAAATCGTTAAACGCTACGATTCCTTAGTATAAAAGAAGGTTGCAATGAAAAAGAACATACTCGATTACATTCCCATCATCCGTCGTATTCGACGTAATCACGCTTTGGAACATGCCACAATGCATGTGCTTTCAGAGCGCTATCCAGGCTTGCGAATGATGGGCATTTCAAACCCAAAAGGTTTTCTGATGGTTGCCGACTTGCCCACCGAACTGATGACCGAAGCCACACTGGAGGCTAAGAATCGTTTGAAAGCAGGTGAAACAGATTTGGCAGTACATCCAAATTGCGGATCGAATATCGCCGTTCCCACCTTGGTGGCAAGCATGGTCGCGGGCAGCGTTTTGGCTTTAAGCACTGTCAACGAAAAGAAACCGAAGTGGTATCACTATCTGATTGCCGCTGCGTCTGCTGTCCCCGCCTATTTTCTCGCCCGGCCTTTGGGTCCGATTACTCAAAGTACATCACCACCAGTGGCGAAATTGAAGACACTCAAGTTAAGGGTGTACTAACCCAAAAGGTTTTGAATGGATCGGTTCATAAAGTAGATACTGAGGCATAACAAATGTCTGATTCGTCTGAATCACCAAGTTTTTATCTCTTGCGGGGGGATGACAGCACACGTTTTCGTGAGCTGGTGGCAGGTTTTAAAGACGCTTTAGGCGATCCAGATACCGCCGATCTCAACACCACTCTCTTGGATGGCGAGACTTTGAATATTGACAGTCTGACTGCCGATGTCATGGCAATGCCTTTTTTTTGGCACCACGTCGCCTGGTAATCTTAGAAAATGGACGTAGTTTTTTGACGAAACAGGCCAAAACGCCAAAGACCGCTTTCTGAAATTGCTTGCAGAACTTCCCCCCCAGACCACGCAGTTGGTCGTGTTTGTTGACGACCAAATCATTAAACGCGGTGGCAAAGCTTATTGGGAAAACGTCAAAAGCTATGACTGGGTACTGGAATGGATCGGGCAAAATCCGTCCAGCGCGCAGGTGATGAATTGTTCCCTGCCCGATGTCGCCGATATGCCTGTGTGGATTCGACGCAACTGCAAAGATAAAGGTGGCACGATAGATAAGTCCGCTTCCGCGTTGCTTGCACAGTATGTGGGTAACGACACACTCCGTGCCGGGCATGAAATTGACAAGCTCATCGCCTATGCCGGTGAAGGTGGCACCATCACGACCAAAGATCTTGTTTTACTTACAACGCAAGACCAGGAAGGGGGGGATATTTTTGCCTTGGTGGATGCCTTGGGCGAACGCAACGGCAAAAAGGCGATGGAGCAATTTTTGTTGCTTACCGAAAAAAAGTGATGTCATGGAGCTTACAGGCATGATTCATCGCCAGTTCCGCCTGCTTATTCAAGCCCGCGAAGTGATGGATGAAGGCGGTCGTCAGGACAAAGTTCAGAGTGAGCTCAAGGTATTATCTTTTATAGCAGGCAAGCTTTATAAGCAAGCCGGTCGCTTTTCGATGGCGCAGTTGCTTGATATTTATGCGCGCTTGTTAAAAATTGACGAAGATATCAAAACGAGTGGTATGCCTGGCGTTATTGCTTTCCAGGTTCTGATTGCTGATTTAACTTTATAGCGTATTGAGTGCCTTTACTCAAAATTTTCACGCAATAGATTTGCGTTTTTTTATTAAACTTTTACCCAGTTTTCCTAGCCGTTTGTATTGTTTCTTAGTAGAATAGATTAGATGACAAACACTAAATTATAGCCACGAATGAGGAGGTATTGATGATTTGTCCATATTGCAATACAAACAATAAACCTGGCAGCAATTTCTGCATGGGTTGCGGTAGTAACTGGAGCAAAGTGCTCCTGTTGAGCCCGTTGCGGAAGAAAGTATTCAGGAACCAGTGGGCACAGAGCAAGAAGTTCCCGCGCAAAGTACTGATTCAGACGGGTTTGTGGACGCATATATTCCACCCGCACCTGGGTCTGTGCTCTACTCACCACCCCCCCAGCCGACACACCCCCCCAAACTGTGCCACCACAAGTTGCGCCACAACAAGGCGAATTTGTGAACGCCCCCAGCCAAGCCGGTTTTGGGCCTGGGCAATCAGCGCAGCCAGGGTTTCAACAGGCACCCCCGCCTCCCATATACCAGGCACCTCCAAAAAAAAGAAAAGTAATGCTCTGTGGATTATCCTGGGCGTTGTGGGTGGTTTGCTGGTTCTTTGTGTGATTCTGTTCTTTGCTGTTATTCGACCGATCATCAATCGCACCAAAGACATTATCGAAGGTGAAATGCCAAATGTCATGGAGACAATAATCAGTGAATCTGTCGAAGAAACACCTGAAGTTTTGCCTACTGAAGCTGAAGTACCTCTGCCAACAGAGCCCGCTGGCGGCAGTCTTATTGGTTCAGACACTGTCTGGGAAGGTTTCCCTGCAACAGCGGAAGAAATAACCGCTGAAAATGCCTATCGTATGGAACAAGGTATGCGCTTTGGCGATGGCTACAGTTTGGCGATTAGCTATTCGCCTGATGGCAAATATCTTGCTGTTGCCACGTCAATCGGTGTTGATATCATGGATCCAAACAGCGGACAAAAAGTGAAACGTTTGTTGGATGATGAGCCTGTTTATGATCTCATTTTCGCTCCTAATGGTGATCTTCTCGCATCTACCTACGATGGCATATACCATTTCACCGCCGACAGCTTCGAGTCAATCTCCATGTTTGCTGAGAACGCTATTAATTACGAAATGACCCTTTCAAGCGATGGGAGTATTCTGGCTTCTGACTATTATGACGTTGCCTTGATTTTTAAGAAGACTGGCCAAACATACACTTACTCGCATGAGATCATTGATGGCGAAGATTATTATGTGATTGGTATTTCGCCAGATGGCACCAAACTCGCCTCCGGAAACAGTGATGGCGAACTCAAAATCTGGGACGTCGACTCTGGCAATCTCTTGAAAACAATAAATGCCCACACAGATTACATCAATCAGTTGGCCTGGTCACCTGATTCCAGTTTGATTGCTACAGCAAGTGATGATGACAGTTTGGCGATCTATAATATTTCTTCAGGCGAGAAAGTCTTTAGCAACAGCTTCGACAGCACTAATGGTACCGCAGTGGTGTTTTCCGCAGATGGCACCAAGTTGATAGCAAATGGTGATTATTCAGAAATTGCCGTTTGGGACATTAACGCTGGGTCACTTCTCAAGACTTTCACCTGGGGAGATACGTACTTCACAAACCTTGAGTTGAATACTGCCAACACAAGCATCTTCGCGCGCAATGATTATGGTCAGCTTATCCTTTGGGACTATGAAACCAACCAGCAAACCGAGTTGGCTGTAAACTATATTGATGCCTATTATTCACTTGCGATTTCCCCCCCCGACGGCTCACAATACTTCTATTTGGATAACAATGATTTAAGCATGATGATAGGTGAGAACGGCGAAGTTGTCTGGTCGCGGGTAGATGAGAGATTTGACCAAATGCTGGCGCCGGCTTTCAGCAAAGACGGTACGATGCTGTTGGGCGGTACCTATCATGGTTATTTCAATTTCCTCAAAGCGAACAATGGCACGGAACTTGATTATTTCGATGCGCATGATGACTGGATTCGTGATATCGCGATATCTCCTGACGAGAGCAAAATTGCCACTGCCAGTGACGATGAAACCGTAAAAGTGTGGGATTTCAATACCTTTGAGCTTTTGTTCACACTTGAAGGTCACACTGATTACGTGCGTACAGTAGCTTTTTCGCCAGATGGCCAGTATATTGCCAGTGGCGGTGATGATGAAACAGTTCGCATCTGGGACGCGAACACCGGTGCCAGTTTGCACGTTTTGGAAGGGCACGAAAACTGGGTGTTTGCGGTAGCCTTTACACCAGACGGAAGCATGCTGGGCAGCACTGGCTCGGATGATTTTGTGCTCTTCTGGGATCCTGTTACCGGCAATCAGATTCGTAAAATTAAAACAAGTGTATCTACAAAGTACAGTCTCGAATATACAAAGGACGGCAAAGCGTTTTGGGCACAAGATGGCAGGGAAGTAAAGCTTTATGATATTGAAGATGGTACCGTTCTTGTGACGCTCTCCGGGCATACCGGTAATATTGTTCGCGTGAGAATGAGCGCGGATGGCACTACCCTGGTGAGTGCTGGCTACGATGGTACGATACGCGTTTGGCGTGTGAAATGAGCCTAAACAGATAATAGATTTTGTTTGAATTATGTAAGGAATGTGTTATCATTCCTTGCATAACCCGGGGGGGAGCTCGCAAGGGCTGAGAGGGACCAAAAGTCCGACCCGTAAACCTGATCCGGATAATGCCGGCGGAGGGATGGAGCAAAAACGTTAAACACCCTCCTGGCGAGGGTGTTTTGTTATGAAAAAAAAGAAAAACGTGCAATTTTATTTAGCAATGGCGAAGCGCAAAATCCAGAGCGACTGCAAATTCGCGCGGATGACTATCTCATCGCTGTTGACGGTGGCCTGAAGCATCTTGAAAAACTGGGACTTAGTCCTGATTTGCTTATCGGCGATTTGGACTCTGTTGATTCACAAGATCTCCAAAACCTTGAAAGCAGCTCGGTAGAAGTTCTGCGTTTTAACCCCCAAAAGATGATACTGACCTGGCACTTGCCCTGCGCGAGGCTATAAAGCGTGGATTTCAACGCATCGTCATTGCCTTTGGCTTGGGCGGACGTGTGGACCATCTTTTAGCTAGCCTGGGCTTACTCGAAGTGGCAAAAACCGAAGCCATAGAAATTTACTTTGATGATGGCACAACACGCGTTTTTTTTGTTTGACGACGAAATAACGCTTGATGCCGAGCCCCAGGATTTAATTTCGCTTATCCCCTGGCGCGGTGATGCGCTGGTGCATGAAACCCAAAACCTGGCCTACGCCTTGCGCGATGAATGGTTGCCTTTCGGTACAAGCCGTGGCGTCAGTAATCTTGCCCTTGCGCAAACCATACGGGTCAGTTTATCGAAAGGCGAACTGTTAGTTATTCACACGAAAACAAACGCTGACAAAGCATAGTTGAAAGGAAAATGATGAAAAACTTTTGCTTATACTCACGATATTCATACTGCTCTTCGCTGCATGCGCGCCTGATACAAATAATTTATCAGCAAGTCGGGTGCTGAATGTGATGACGCATGATTCCTTTGATATCACTGCAGAACTCCTGGCGAAATTCGAGCGTGAAAACAATGTCCGTGTCAACATTATCAAGGCTGGCGATGCCGGCAGCGCGCTGAACCGTCTTATCCTGACCAGTACTGCAGGCGCCAGCGAAGCGGACGTTTTCTATGGCCTTGATAACAGTTTTCTTTCCCGCGCCCTCGAAAACGAAATTTTCGAGGCTTATCAGGCGCCTGCTCTGACGCATATTGATGCCAGTTTTCAGCTGGATACATCCAACCGCGCCTTGCCGATTAACTATGGCGATGTCTGCATCAACTACGATAAAGCCTGGTTCGCGGATCATGGACTGGCAGTACCCACTTCGCTTGAAGACTTGACCCTGCCTGCTTATCAGGGCCTGCTGGCTGTTGAAAATCCCAGCACTTCGTCACCTGGCCTGGCGTTTATGATGGCGACCATCGCCCATTTCGGTGAGGATGGCTGGCTTGACTACTGGAGACAACTCAAAGATAATCAGGTCGTTATTGCTGCAGACTGGGAAACCGCCTACTACAGCAACTTTTCAGGCTCGTCGGGCAAGGGGGGGCGCAACCGTTGGTTGTGTCTTATGCTTCCAGTCCTGTCGCGGAATTCATTTATGCTGAAGTTGAACTTGATGAAGCGCCGACGGCTTCCATCGTGGCAGAGCATGCCTGTTGGCGTCAAATTGAGTTCGCTGGCATCGTGAAAGGCACTCAGCAGCGCGCGTTGGCTGAAAAGTTTATTGACTTTCTCTTGAGCAAGGACTTTCAGGAAGACTTGCCCTTGCAAATGTTTGTTTATCCGGTATTGCCGGAGGCCCTTTTGCCCGATGAATTTACGCGGGCCAGCCAAGTCCCTGAAAAACCCGCCACGCTTGACCCTGCCGATATTGCCAAAAACCGTGAGTTGTGGGTTGAACAGTGGCTTGAGTTAATGTTAAGCAACTAAGCGAATGTTTGGTTGGATTATTGAAAGGACATAAAGAGAAGTACAAGATGAAACGCTCCATTTGGCAAACACTATTGTTATGGGTGCTGCCACTCGCGTTTTTGCTGATTTTCTTTTATCAGCCCTTGTTGGCGATCTTCCGTTTGGTCTTTTCTGCCCAGTTTAGTCAGGGCTGGAAATTGTTCAGATGGTCGCAAATCACCAAACCACTTGCTTTTACCCTGTACCAGGCCACACTTTCCACAGTGCTGACGCTTGTTCTGGGCTTGCCCGCAGCTTATCTGTTCGCGCGATTTGATTTTGCAGGGCGCAAGTTTTTGCGGGTGCTGATTACCATTCCGTTTATTCTGCCCACAGTCGTCGTGGCTGCCGCGTTTAACACGCTTTTGGGTCCACGTGGCTGGCTGAATTTAGGCTTGATGTCCCTGTTTAACTTGAGCACACCGCCGATTAATATGCTCAACAGTCTTAGTGCCATTCTGTTGGCGCATATTTTTTTACAATACGTCAATTGTGATTCGCATGGTTGGTTCTAATTTAAGTCGCCTCAGGCAAAACCTGCCTTTGGCAGCGCAAAATTTGGGCGCGTCTCTCTGGCGGGCTTTTAAGGAAGTAACCTTACCCTTGCTGATGCCATCCATTCTTAGCGCGACGCTCATGGTCTTTTTGTTTGACTTTACCAGTTTTGGCGTGGTGCTCATGTTGGGCGGGCCACATTTCTCAACACTTGAAGTGGAAATTTACAACCAGGCTATGAACCGCTTCAATTTACCGGTAGCGGGCTTACTTTCAATCGTGCAACTTGCCTTTACGCTTTTGGTGAGTGTGTTAATCAATCGTAGTAAGCAACCACGTTATGGCAAAGCAGCTTTGGCATCTGAAAGTTCCGGTTTGCGCGAAGCCGAAACACGCTGGGAGAAAATTTTTGTCATCGTCATGGTTGTTGTTTTACTTTTACTGATGGTAACGCCGACCTTGAGTTTGTTAACGCGTTCCTTTTTTACCTTTGACGCGGCGCGGGGGTGAGCGTGGTGAACTAAAAACTGGGTTCACTTTGCGCTATTACCGCGAACTTTTCGAAAACCGGGAGCAATCCCTGTTTTATGTGCCCCCCATTCTCGCGATTCGCAACTCTATGATTTACGCCGGCATAACCATGCTGCTGGCGACGGTACTGGGGCTGATATCGGTTTACGCTATTCAAAAGTCGGGCAAGCTGAGCCGTTTTTTTTGGAGCCCCCCCTTATCATGTTGCCTTTGGGTGCCAGCGCGGTGACGCTTGGTCTGGGCTTTTTAATTGTCTTTGGTGGCACAGTGCTTACCCAGGGGCGTTTTCAGGCGCTCATTCCTGTCGCCCATACCTTGGTCGCTTTGCCCATGGTCATCCGCACGCTTTTGCCTGCCTTGCGGGGAATTCCGGAAAATCTGCGTCTGGCAGCGAAGAGTATGGGCGCCAGCCCTTTGCGCGTGTTTCGGGAAGTTGATTTGCCTGTCCTTTTAGAGCGATTGCGGTGAGTTTGCTTTTCGCTTTTACGATTTCACTGGGTGAATTTGGCGCATCAAGCTTTTGAGCAATACTGCCATGCCCACGATTCCGGTTGCCATCTATCGCTATCTTCCCAACCCGGCGCGTTGAATTACGGGCAGGCACTGGCGATGTCGAGTCTTTTGATGGTGGTTTGTGTGGCAGGCAGTTTGATAATCGAGCAGATTCGTCTGCCGGGTGAGGAAGTGTTTTGATGTTAAGCGTACGTGATATTTATAAAACCTATGAAGGCGCGCCCTTATTGAACGGGCTAAGCTTTGATTTAGCTCAGGGCGAAATCATTGCCCTTTTGGGCACATCAGGCAGCGGTAAAAGCACCCTGTTACGCATAATTGCCGGGCTTGAGGAGGCGGAATCCGGCGCGGTTTACTGGGATGGTGTTGACCTTGCCCAAACACCTGCCCATCAGCGTGGTTTTGGTTTGATGTTCCAGGATTACGCCCTCTTTCCGCACCGTAATGTTTACGAAAATATCGTTTTTGGCTTGCGTATGCAAAAACGCCCTGAAGCGGAGATTGAAAATCGTGGGTGAACGGCTCAAATCAATCCGCATGGAAAGCTTCGCCAAACGACCTGTGACCGAACTTTCGGGTGGCGAACAGCAACGCGTCGCTTTGGCACGTGCTTGGCACCCGACCCGCGCCTCTTGATGCTTGACGAACCGCTTGGCGCGCTTGACCGTGGCTTGCGCGAAGAACTCACCAAGGAACTGCGCCAAACCTTGCGCGACAGCCACAAGCCAGTTATCTATGTCACCCACGACCGTCAGGAAGCTTTTGGTCTGGCGGACCGTTTGCTCATCTTGCATGATGGGGTGATTGTGCAAGACGGCAGTCCACAGGAGCTCTTTGAACGCCCGGCGAACGCTGGGTAGCAGAGTTTTTAGGCTTGGGCAATCTCATCAGCGCGAATGATTTGACGAAAAACGCCATTCAGGAAGAAAAGCCCAAGGCAAGCGACGATGACCGTTGGCTATTGCGTCCCTTCGACGCGCAAATCGGTGAATCTCAGACAGATACCTCCTTTCAATTTGAAGGTGAGATTTTGGATTGTGTCTACATGGGGGAACGATACCAAACAGGGCTGCGTACCGCGCAAGGAACTGTGCTATCCATCGAAACCCCCCCACATTTGTGCGTGATGGGCGAAAAAAATTAAGGTCTACTGGCCAGCGGAGAAAGTTCAATGCCTCAAAAGCTAAACTTACACATTCCAAACCCTGCCAGACAACTCAAAATCATCAAACATCACGCTGGGTCAGAAAAGATATACACCTGGTCTGGTCAACTGCTTAGCGGAACGCCAAATAGTCGCCGTGTTAACGCTTGCTTCAATGGCAATCCTGGCTATGCTGGCAAGGTCTTGCTTGAGCCTGGCGACCGTTTTGTGGAATCTTACTTCACCGACTGCTGGTACAATTTTTTTCCAAATCTATGCCGGACAGAGCAACCTAATAAAATGTCTTTACTTCAACATATCCCGTCCGGCTGTTTTCTACGATGACCGCATTGAATGGGAAGATTTGTCACTTGATTTGCTCGTCTATCCTGATGGTTTAAAGCAACTATTAGATTTGGATGAATTCGCTCTTTTAAACATTGACGAAAAAAACACGCCAAATCTGCTGGCAGACCATTTCTGATCTTGCAAACACAGACTTGACGTGTTTACTTTAATTCGAGCTAAATATTAGCCAGTTTTCCTGAACTAAGGCAGTGAGTGTAGCCATTCAAAGAATGGGCCACAAACCAGTGGGGGGGTGCTGGTAATCATGCCGACCATAAACAAAACGCTTAGAACCACCATGATTATGCTAAATGCCAGCCCTACCCAGCCTAAGACGATACCGGCGATAGCCATGCCCTGGCCTTCCAAAGTGCCGTTGCTTTCGCGGATTTCGTTGCGCGCCACGTAACCGGTTACCAGAGCGGCAATGGCACCGAAAGGCGCAAACTTGAAGTTCAGAATGCCAGCGACCAGGCTGACAATCGCCCAAACGGAATACGATTTTGGGGGGGAGCGGGCGGAGGAGGGGGGGTGGCAAGGTTTGATAGGGCGCTGGCTGAGGCGGTTGTTGAGGCGCCTGATATGGCGCTGGGCCCTGGGGGGAGCCTGCTGTGGGGGGGCTTGTTCCTGGGGGGGTGGGATGTTTGGATCAAAGTTGTTGCTCATAGTTCTCCTTTTTAGTTGAGCTTCCTTTTTGCTTCTACGTTTCCTTACAATCCAGGCGATGAGCCAAATCAGCAAGAAAACGAGAATAACCATAAGGATGGGGGGGCTACTACAGATAGTACGGATATGGCGACCGCTGAAGCGTCTTCGGCGGTACTAACGACGGGCGCGCCCACGCCAGCGGTGCTCACATTGACGGCGGGTCTGACCACAAGCGCTTTTGTGGCGTGGACTGAACCAGCTACCAGCAAACCACAAATCAGGGACAGTACCGGGCTGATATCAGTGATGATGTTCGCGCTGGCAGCGAAGATAATTGCCCCCCCGGCGACTGGGCGAATGACGCTTTGAACGATGTCGTTCACATGGTCAACCGCGGGGGGGACTTTATCAGCGACAATCTCTACAACTGACAGAACGATTAAAACACCGATAGTCCACCAGCTTTCCAAAGCGTCGAAAGGCGAGGCCAGCGTGATAGTGTTGGTGAACTTTGCCAGCAAAGCGACAACAAGCAGTGGGATATAAGCGTTAAGACCCGCTGAAGCTGAAAGACCAAACGCGCCTAATACGCTAAAAATGCCAGTTAGGGTTCCACCCATAATTGCTTTCCTTTCAAATAAGCATTAATCACACTACTATTATAGACTTTCTGTATAAGAAAAACAGTAGATAATCTATGGAATCTTGCTACAGAACAACAGGTTCCCATGTTCCGGTTAATAAATAACGCGTCAGGCTGATAAGACCGATTTGCGCTAAGACCATGACGAAACCCAGCAGTCCCGGCAGAACCAAATCGCGCCATTGTTTGACCGTGTTGTTGCGCTTCAAGATAAAGCTTGCCAGGGTGGTGTGGATGACCCAAAGGGTGAGTAATATGCCAAGCCCCATCAGCAAATTTGATACATAAAAGAAGACCGGCAACTGACTGTATACCGCCCAGCCCACAATGCCAAGTACTGCTATTAATAAAGGAAAGCGATATCCCTTTTCGTAAGCGGAACTAGACAGCCACTTGTGCCACAGGGTTTGGTTGAAGATAGGTGCTAAAACAGAGCCGATTCCCAAGCCAACTGCCAGTCCTGTTATCAAACGGGTGAGATTAGTCGTTTGGTAGAAGCTGACCGATGGCAAAATGAGCCCGGCAGCGGAGTTGAGTCCGTCAAGCGCGAAGGCCAAAAGGCCTGCACCCAGACAAATCAGAATCCAAAGTGGTGGAAATTTACCGTGTTTGCCCCCAAATGAAGTGGGCAATGAGCGTGACCAACGCGCCCAGTTACATCCCCCGCGCAGCGCGCGCAGAGAGGCGATTGAGAATCGCCCAACACAAAGGAACGCGGGGGGGTAATTTGATGGCAAACACTGTAACCCAGCGCGTTAACCTTGCCCCAAAAGCCACTGGGCGTGAACCAAATCCACAGCCCGATTAACACGCAAATCAGCACTAAAGCAGGATAAGCCAAACGCGCGAACGCTTTGGATTATCCTGCCTGGTGGGATCATCTTGTTTCATATCTTGTGACAAGGCGCTATATCGTTTCGGTTAGATACTTATGCGCGACTTTGAGGGATTCAATAATCTCAATCTGCTGTGGACAAAGTGCCTCACAAGCCCCCCACACTCAATGCACTGATCAGCGCGTCCGTCCTTAGGTACCGAAAAACCATAATTGCGCTGGCCGTATGCCTGGAGATTGAACATCATCGCGTCGTTATAGATCGCGAAAATGCTGGGAATACGCACCCCCCCTTGCGGGCAAGGCAGACAATATTCGCATTTTGTGCAGGGTATCGGGCTGCAAGCGCGCATCGCCTGATGGGCGTCGCTAATCAGCTGACGGTCATCATCGCTAAGCTTGCCCACACCACTGCGACCTGCAAATTGAACGTTTTGTTCAACCTGTTCGGGGGGGTAGACATGCCTGAAAGCACCACAGAAACTTCGGGCTGATCCCAAAGCCATTGCAACGCCCACTCGATGTGAGTCCATGGGTGTTCCGAACGGGCAAAAACTTCCGCGACGCTTGGTGGCAAAACGGGGGGCTTGCCAAACCCCACCCCGCAAAGGTTCCATAATGACGACCGCCAAACCCTTGTCCGCGGCCAGTTTAAGCCCTTTTACGCCAGCTTGCTCTTCGATATCCACATAATTGTATTGAATTTGGCAAAGTCCCAGTGGGCATAGCCATTGATGATTTCTTCAAAGACTTCGTAACTATCGTGGAACGAAAAACCTACCGCGCGGATTTTTCCTTCGTCTTTCTTTCTCTCAAGCCAGTCAAAGATATTAAGGCTCAGATAGTTATCCCAGTAGCGTTTGTTAAGCGCGTGCAAAAGGTAACAGTCGATGTAGTCGGTTTGCAAACGTTCAAGCTGGGTGTTGAAGTGTTTGTCTAAATCTCCGGGTTCTTTAACCAGCCACGAAGGCATTTTGGTGGCTAGTTTTACGCGTTCGCGATAACCATCCGCCAGGACACGCCCTACAAAGGGCTCGGACTGCTCGCGGTGATAGCCCCCAGGCGGTGTCAACGTAGTTCACGCCATTGTCAATGGCGTAACGCAACATCTTCGCTGCGGTTGGCTCATCAATTTTACTGCTGTCGCCATCAATAACAGGAAAACGCATCGTGCCAAAGCCGAGTGCGCTCACCTTCCAGTCTAATTTTCCAAAATTCCGATATTCCATTGAGCACTCCTTTACTATATGACTTGGTTTAATTTTACCCGTTTATCCCGTATGGTGACGGTGATTTAGCATAAGCTTCTTATCCGCTTTATTAACTTTGTTCTTAGCGCGCAAATTTCGTTCCCCCGGTTTGTAAAACCTTTATCAGATGTTTTTCTCTTATGCAAAAACCTGATGATAAAGCCTTGATTCGAGTGGTTGATTGTGGTTTTTTTGATAAAATGAGTGCAGGAACGATTGAATCAGCAAAGTGTTTGCTGAAAAGAAAAAAAGGAAGTTATGGACTCAAACAAAGCAATACCTGAATCTGAAGAAAAGCCCACGCCATCAAGCGCGGAAAAGCCACGTTCCAGTCGTGGGGGGGCGGTTTCTCCACCCTGGAGTTGGCAAATTAAGCTGGTTGTGGTCGTGCTTCTGTTAGGGGGGGGCGCCATCGCTCTGGCAGTAAAATACAACAATTATCTGCAATTGTTTCTCACCGCGATGTTGATTTCTTTTCTCATCCAGCCTGTTGTGCGTTGGATACACAAACATACCAAAATGAACTGGAAGCTCATCTCAGCCTTGCTTTATTTAATTATCCTCGGCTTGTTGGTTTGGGGTCTGTTTAGTGGCGGACGTGGTTTGGTGGGGCAGATTACAGGCTTGTTCAAAACCTTGCAGGAAAATGTGGGGGGCATTTACAGATTTCCTGGCGGGTTTGTCTAATCAGACTGTTCATGTTGGGCCATTGGAATTCAAAACACCCGATATTAACACCAAATTCATCACCGAAAAATCAATGAATTTGTTCAGCCTTTGGTTGGCGAAATTACCAAGAACATGGGCAGGATGCTGGGTTCTGTGGGTAGCTTTTTGTTCAATCTGGTTACCGTTATTCTCGTCTCATTTTTTTATCACCGCCGAATCCGGTGGGCAGAAAAAAACCTTTCCTGAACATTAAAAACCAGGAGTTCAATTACGATCTTCGCCGAATGGGGCGGGAAATATCGGGTAACTTCAACGCCTTTTTGCGGGGGGGCACTTTCACTGTGGTTCTGATCGCCATTGTCGTTTACTCCGCTTTGCTGGGCGCGCTGGGTGTGCCCTATTACTTCCTGTTGGCGGTGATTGCCGGCTTTGGGCGCTTCATCCCCTATCTGGGTGCCTTTATTGGCTGGGTGGGTTTCGCGATTGGCGCGCTGATTCAAAACCCAACGCCATTTGGCTTGACGCCTTTTGTGTACATGTTGCTGGTTTGGGTGTTTCGCTGTTTATTGATGTGATTTTGGATCACCTTGTTACCCCCCCAGCGTGATGAGTGAAGCGCTGGACGTGCACCCCGCGGCGATTTTGATTTCGGCTTTGGTGGGCGGGCAAATGTTTGGCCTTTTGGGCGTCATCCTTGCCGCGCCGGCTTATGCCGTGCTCACCCTTCTGGTGCGTTACCTGGTGCGCAAACTGTTTGATGAAGACCCCCCCTGGGAGGGCATGGTTTGTTACCGCAAACCGCCTGAAGCTGGGGGGGTGATAAAGTTTTTACGCAAATGGGGGGGTAAACGCTTTTGGCAGTGGACCGAAAAACCCCGCCAGGCGATTAGCGCCTGGTTTGTGAAACTATGGGGGGGCAAGATTGCAGGCTTCTTTAAAAACTCTTCGCTAAACTGCCAAAATCCAAACGCAAAAAGCAGGATAAGGGCAAAGAAGAATCTCCGGACCTTGATTCTGACGGAAAAGCGCAGGAATAATCCCGGTCAAAAAGACCGGCTTTCCTATCCGCCTTGCATTGCGATATAATTAGGCAAACGACAAACAAAGGAGTAAATTATGACTAACTCACAAGATCCTATCACCAGCACGATCGCCGAAACCGAGAATTATCTGGCATGGAAAGCCGAAGAACCCGATGGCGAAACAACCTATCACCTTGAACTTAATAATGTCACCCTACACTTCTTTAAGGAAGAATGGGACGAAATTCTGCAACTGCTTGAAATCATTGTTGACGAAGAACTCTAGTTTTAACGCCTGACATTGAAAATAGCTCTTAATCAGCCAGCCCAGAGTGTTAGGGCTGGCTTTG
>JMBX01000014.1_pt1 | contig 43701 bp, 69 predicted proteins | sample 616521 | NCBI WGS metagenome assembly JMBX01 (sample SAMN02727906, study PRJNA239997) | anaerobic digester metagenome | biome: anaerobic digester; isolation source: mesophilic anaerobic digester inoculated with municipal waste water sludge... | place: Germany: Bielefeld University, CeBiTec ...
TCTAAAGTCTCTTTGGAAGGTTCAAGTTTATTAATTTCCAAAACTTCACTAAACATGGTCATCGCATTCTTGTAAGTACGGGCTGTATTATCACTTCGGGAAAGCGATACAACGTCCAAGTAGTTTTCAATTGTTTCCTGGATTGTTTGACTTGACTTGCTCATACAGTAATTATATGCCAAATAATGACAACTTGATGAACTCATTAACGAATGTAATCAACTTTTTTTATGCAAAAAAAAGAAGTGGAAAGAAGAAAAACAGGAATTTCCAAGTTTTCATAACAGAAGAATAAAGCTTGTGATAATGATACTTATCATAACCATAAAGCATGAAATCGCATTTCCTACGCATAAACCCAAAACTGCTTACCCTGCCCCCCAGCTTTTACTTCCCGGTGAATGAAACAGAAATCAAATTTAACAATGAATAATAATAAACTTGCGAAAACACAATTGCAAAGGAACGTGCAATCCCTGCAGAGAATAAGCTAATGCGCAAAACATTTAACAAAAACCTGAAAGAGATGCTGACACGGAAGCATGACGGGATATAGCTAACCAGCTTGTTTGCGCAAAGCAGCGTAAGCGCCTATCCACGGTTCACCAATGCGATTTTTAGGCGAAATCTGCACCTTGTTCAGTTTCTGACCCACTACAATCAATTCTGACGCGATTTGCGCCCAGTCTTTCGCCAAAAGCGCGTCTTTCAAACGCTCAGAACTGTCTAGGACCCATTCCCATTCCATGCGAAAGGCGTCTGCTTTGACCCAGTAATCACGTTTTTCCCATGCTGTGGCACTCGCATCGACCGATTCAGCAATTTTATTCAATGCCAAAACCACAAAAGCTATTTTATCCAGGCTGTCATCATCTGGTGCCCCCCCTGCTCCATGAGCAGACGAATTGCCAGGACGATGCCACGCGATAATCGATTGCGCAGCGTTGTGCCTGATTCTTGATTTTTAATTGCCATAAGTCACCATAGTTTCGTAATAATTTCAGCCGCTATTATACACAAGTCATTAGCTGCAACAAGTTTGTAAGCACAAAAACGACAAGTTCTTTATGGACGAAAAGTACTTTTACTTGACAATAGAACAGTTGTTCTATATACTTAAAGCATGAAATCAAACGCCCTAATGCCGGTTGAATTGCCTCTGCAAAACAAGATTTTGTTTTGCTTGGACAACACGCGCTGACTCATAAAATGCTGGAACTTACCGCAATGTTATGCCTGAAACAAACTGTAACCGTGCTGGATTGCGGTAATCGCGCTGATATGTATGCTGTTGCACGCCATTTGCGCCCGTTCACCCACGATCCGGTTGCCGCCCTGGGCAGAATTCGTCTCTCACGCGCTTTCACAGGCTATCAGACTGTGGCAATGTTCGAAGCTGCCACCAGCGCGCCCTATAGCGACGCTGTGCTTGTTTTGGACATTTTACCGACCTTTCTCGACGAAGACCTTGAGCTTGAAGACGCGCAACGCCTGTTTGATCGCGCTTTAGACTGCCTGAATGCGCTTAGCAGGCACGCGCCCGTGGTAATCAGCGCCAAACCCATCCCAACCATCGCCCGCGAGCGCGGAATGCTCCTTGACGCCTTGCGTGAACAAGCAGATTTCTGCTGGGAAGAACCCCCAAACTTTGTCCGCTATTGCGATGCAAAGCAGTTTGTTTTCGTAAAACAGGACAGAATACAAGATGGGACGCACAATCGCATCAATTACGCAAACCTGGCAACAAGAAGAAGCCGCGCTAAAACGCTTTAAACGCGCTTTGCGTAAAGAAGACCAAATTCTTTTGGACGAACTCCTGGTGCTTTCGCGTTTGCACCTGGCGGAAGCTTCCTACGCGTCAAATCTCTACCCCCCCTGGATATGTACCTGATTGCCATTCTTCTGGAAGTTTACAAACAACTGAAAGCAACCCAAAGGGCCTTAAATGATGGCGTTGACCCCCAAAGAAGAACTTGACGCCAGCAAAGAAAACCGTTTTATCGCTCTTTTAGATGCAACATTTAGCGCTATGCAAACCGAAACGCAAAGCAGTCCGGTAAAACAACAATCATTCACCAGCAAATTGTCGAATCAGGCAAGCCAAGCGAGATTTGCTATGACGAATTTCAGGAAGCGCCATGAGCCTAAAGCGTTTCACCGGTTGGCTTTTGGATCTTTATCTCGATCCGCAGAACGGTCTCAAACTGTGGTTCATCTCCGCGGAAGACGACAGTCGGGTCTGTTTTACACAAGCTTTCCCAGTTAGTTTCTTTGCATCGGGAGAAAATCAACGGCTGCGCGCGTTGTGGAAGCGTCTTGACAAGCAGGAAGGTGTCATTAAGCTTGTCCGTACGCAAAACGAGATATTTTCCTGAATGACTTCGTGAACGTTTTGCAAGTCGATGTTGATAGCCCAGCCCGACAAACGCAAATTTTCCGCACGCTTGAAAAGGATTTTACAGATCTTACCTGGTACAACGCCGATTTAAGCGTCGGCACACGCTATTTGGTACATTTTGGCGCATTTCCCCCTGGCTTTATGTGAGCTTCAAGTCAACGAAAACGGACAAATTCATGATATCAAAGTCTGCAACAGCCGTTGGGACATTTTCCCTGCCATGCCACCCTTACGGGTTATGGAAATCACGCCTAACAGTGATCCCATACGCAGCAAAGTGCGCTATTTGCGCGTCCGGTCTGACCGTTTTCAGCATGAAATTGCCTTAGATGAAAACAGCGTTTTTCTAAAAACATTACACGACGTCCTGCAAAGCTACAACCCCCCCGACATTCTTGTTACGGACTGGGGGGGCGACAGCTGGCTTATTCCATTTTGATGGCTGAATCGGAAAAGCGAAGCATTCGCCTTGACCTTAACCGTGACACTGGGCGTCCAGTACGCTGGCAAAAAGAGACAACTTACTTTTCTTATGGACACATCGTTTATCGTCCTGAAGAAGCGCATCTGTTTGGTCGCTGCCACGTGGATCGAAAATCCGCGATGATGTGGTCCGACTACAGCCTTGCAGGCACGCTGGAGATGGCCAGGGTTACCACATTGCCCATCGAAAAAGCCGCGCGCGTCTCCCCGGGCAAGGTATATCCGCTATGCAAGTCATAACCGCGTTGCAACGTGATGTCTTGGTGCCGTATCAAAAGCGACAGATTGAAGCTTTCAAAACCGGTATGGAACTCATTCAATCCGACCGCGGTGGCATGGTTTATCAGCCCAAAGTTGGTCTGCATATGGACGTGGCACAGATTGACTTCATCTCGATGTACCCTGCTGTTATCATCAAGAGTAATATCTCACCCGAAGAGCCTTTGCCAGACCTGCTTGAGCCAGTTAATGCCGAATTAGGACTTGTACCAGCTACATTAAAGCCTCTGTACGACAAACGCGTTGCCATCAAGCTAAAAACACGCGAATATCCCCCCCTCAATCATCCCCCCCAGCGTGCCATGCTAAAAGAACGTGCTAACGCGCTTAAATGGCTTTTAGTAGTATGTTTTGGCTTTTTAGGCTATAAAAATGCGCGTTTTGGACGCATTGAAGCACATGAAGCAGTTACCAAGGGCGGTCGCGAGCTTCTTTTGCGCGCGAAAGAAGTCGCCGAAGAAGAAGGCTTTGAAGTCTTGCACATGTACGTAGATGCCCTATGGATCAAAAGAAAGGCTGCAATCGGCCTGAGCACTTCCGCGATCTGATTACGCTCATCAACCATCGCACTGGGCTGGCAATTAACCTTGATGGCATTTACCGCTGGCTGGCGTTTTTGCCTTCAAAGACAGACAGTCGCATCCCCCCCATTGCCAACCGCTATTTTGGTGTTTTTCAAAGTGGCGAGATAAAACTGCGTGGCATTGAATCACGCCGACGCGACACACCAGCCTGGATTGCTGGCGTTCAAAAGGAAATGATTCGGATATTAGCCCGGGCAAAGACACCTTCGGAACTTGAACAAGGTCTGTGTGACGCCTTTAAGCTTTACAATCAGGCGCTTGACATGCTAAAGAACGGAGAAGTTGATTTGCATGAGCTGGTGATAAATGGCAAGGTTAGTTTTGCCTTGGAAACCTACAAAGCGACCACCCCCCCATCCGTGCGCGCGGCACGTCAAATGGAAGTGGCTGGCATGACGATTAAGCCCGGTCAACGTGTGCGTTTTTTTTGTACACCAGGGGGGGAGAGCCGGACGTTTTTGCATGGGATTTGAGCACAAGTCCAGACCCTTCCCGGTTGGATCTGGCAAAATATATTGAACTTTTAGCTAAAGCTGGCGCTACTGTCCTGGCACCCTTTGGCATTGAACCAAAATTGATGCTGGAATGGAGCCAGCGTGGCGGCATACAACTCCCACTCGCGTCAGCATTGTGTTTCTTTGGTGATGATTAGTGAAGTATTTGAGTTTTATATGTAAGTGAATATTGTTTGTTATTATGGCTACGCGCATTAACGTGATATGTCATACCATAGGCGTAAAAAGAGACTGCCATAATGACAGCCTCTTGACATTTTTTAGTTTATATTTTTATTCGGCCTTGATGCTAACAGGCAAAAATATGTGGTAGTCATATACAGGAGGTTCTTCCGGCTTAGGAACACTTGCGGTAGCACAATTCAGCACCTCGGAAAACAAATTCCATCAGTTTCTATTGCCTGTATTTGGTAAAAATACGGTGTATCATATTCAATTTCAAATCAATGTAACTTGTTCCAGTTACGTCAGCTAATACTTCCATTTCTCCAGCACAAGTCCTAGTACCACGGTAAATACGATAGGTATCAGCGCCTTGCATTGCAGTCCAGCTTAACTTTATGCTATCTTCCTGTGCAGTCGCTTTTAAACGAGGATTACCTTCGAAACACTTACCCATCATCCCTGCCATACTGGCAACAGTGCCACACCAGCTTGGGTAATTCTGTGCGTGGCAGGCAAGTACATATTTTGAATCAAATCGGTAACTTTATGGTAGTTAGGATTTTTGTCCTGAACACCATTACATCCATAGGAAGGAGAGTGTTGGCCAAAGTTTTCTAATATCTCAACCGCCCCCCCAACATTGATGTCCCAGAAACTGGCATGATCAGAGGCACGAATGGCTTCATGTGTGAGATATTCCACCTTGACACCTAAATTGTAGTTACTGTTTACACTTGTAAAGCAACTGCCCACAACATTCGATTCTGGCATAGTGCTACATGTAACTCCATACAATAATCCCGGTCTGCGTCATATCCAAACATATCCAGGTTTACGACACCAAGCATATTATCACTTTCGTGTTGAAAATCTCTCGCATATGCCTCGCTGCCATGCAAACCTTGTTCTTCACCAGTAAAGAAGATAATTTTTATCGTGCGGTCAAATTTATAGTATCGGAAAAGACGAGCAGCCTCCATCAAGGCAGCAACACCACTGGCATTATCTTCAGCGCCAGGTGCGTTTTCTCTTGGGTTATTTCCATCATAAACAACGCTATCAAGATGAGCAGTCATCAAAACCTGTTCATGCGCATTAGGTCCATGACCTGGAATTGTGAGTACAAGATTTTAGCACCAACCGCCTCAATTTCTATCGGTTCAGGGTCAGGAATTGTCCTATCCAGGTTCTTTGGAGCATAACTTTTAAATGAGTAATCATGATCATGCAGAGTTACACCAGGTACAAATCCTAATTTTATGAGCTCCTGGGTAAGATACGGATAAGCTTTAGCGTTTTGGTTAGCAGGGTTGAAAAGTTCCGATGTGTAGCGTGTCGTTATGGTGTATTGTTCGCCGTCAATAACGACTGGATTTTCTCCACTAAGGTCACGAATCCACTTTGCGACGCTAGTTTCAGTAATTTCATCAAGAATTTCTTGGATATCACTGTTTTTACCGCAGTTTACATTTGTTTGAGCTGTGGTTGGTTTGGGAAATATTGACAGAATCAATACAAGCGAAATCAGGACAAGGACGAGTTTGGTCTTTTTCATCAGTTTCCTTTTCTAATAATGTTTTTTTTCGACACTTAGCTTTTCGATAGCGAAGTGATTATCAAGAAATCTAAAAACTTATTTCTGAATAAGTTTCGCTTAAAGATTTCTATTAGCATGGATTATACTCGCGTATATATATGAATTCCACGAAATTCGCACCAAACAATGGTTTGGTTTTTAAAATTGACAGAAACATTATTTATTGACGTTCCTCAATCAAACGCTTATAATTCACGCCCGAGGGGGGGAAGTGCTGGAATTGGCAGACAGGCATGACTTAGGATCATGTGCGGAGACGCGTGAGGGTTCGAGCCCCTCTTTCCCCACTTCTAATAAAGTAGCAATATTGAGGTAAATTTTGAAAACAACTAAAACATACACAGATGACCATCAGGTTAAAATTACGGCTGAGTTTGAGCAAGAACTGCTGGAACAATATAAACGACGAGCTGCCCGCAAAATCGCAAAAAGCACGCGTATTCCTGGCTTTAGACCAGGAAAAGCGCCTTACCACATGGTATTGAACCACGTCGGCGAGACCAGTGTTATCCAGGAAGCCATTGACCTGCTTCTGGAAGCAGAATATCCCAACGTTCTGGACCAGGAAGAAATCAAGCCATTCGGCCCCGGCAACCTGGAAGAAATCAGCAGTTATGATCCACCTACCTTTGAATTTATTGTTCCCCTTGAAGCGGAAGTCACCTTGGTTGGCGATGACAAACTCGACAAAGAATATGCACCTGAAGCTGTGACCGAAAAAGAAATCGAACAGGAACTGGAACGCATCAAGCGTAATTTCGCGGATGTCGTCCCCCCCGCTGACCGTGCCGCCCAAGAAGGCGATATCGTCTATTTGACCCTTACTGGCACTGACAAAAACGCTGAAGGTGATGACGCTATAGTTGTAGAAGACTCGCCATTGCAGTTACTCATCGAGGCAGAAGACGTAAAACGACCCAGCGAATGGCCTTTTGAAGGTTTTGGTCGTGAGTTTATCGGCAAGAAAGCGGGTTCAAATTTCACGCTTGAGCATATTTACCCAGAAGACGCCCGTGATGAGTCCCTGGCAGGTAAAACCGTGGAATTTGCCATAAACCTTCAGGAAGTTAAAGAACTCAAACTCCCAGAACTTACTGAAGACCTTCTAAAACAACTTGGCAATTATGAGAATGAAGAAAGCTTGCGCGAAGATATTCAAAAAGCTTTGCAAAACCGCAAGAACGCCGATTACGATGAGCAATATTATTCTGGTCTTGTTGATGAACTGCGCGATAAATCGACGATAAAATATTGCCCACAACAACTTGATGAAACCGTAGAAGATATGCTGCACCAGCTGGAACATCAGCTTTCACATCAAGGTATGGACCTTGAGCTGATGCTAAAACTTCGCAAACAAGATAAAGAAAGTTATATTGAAGAAGAAGTCAAGCCTAATGCGGTAAAACGACTTGAGCGCTCTTTAATCATGAAAGAACTCACCCGCAAACATGAACTAAAAATCGATGAGACTGCTCTAGAAGGCGAAATCCAAGTCGTTATATCAGAGTTGATACACAGTGGTCAGCTTGAAGATGTAAAAAAAACAACTGGGTAATAAAAAGTTTTCGGAACAAGTAACATATGAAGCTATTGACCGCCTATTGAGCAAAGCGCAATTTGAACTCTTGAAATCTCTCGCTTATCCCGACATTATCCAGGTGGAAGCCCCTAAACCTAAAAAGGTATCGGGCAAATCAAAAGCTACCAAGAAAGAAGACGTGGTTGAAGCTGAAATCAAAGAGGATGCAGTAGCTATCGAGACTGAAGAAGAAACTAAGGAAGAAGTGCAAGATTAAACATTGTTCTTACATAAGCTTGCTATGCTATTAGCAAAACAAGTTAAGGAATAAATATGAACCAAGCAAGTAATCTAGTCCCGATGGTCGTTCAGCCAACCGCACACGGCGAACGGGCATACGACATCTACTCCCTGTTACTCAAAGAGCGCATCGTTTTTGTGGGTTCGGCTATCAACGACCAAGTCGCCAACCTAATCGTTGCGCAGTTGCTTTATCTCAACCAAAGCGATCCTGATAAAGCCATCCAGATGTATATCAACTCACCTGGTGGATCGATTTATGCCGGGCTGGCAATTCTGGATACCATGAACATGATTAGCAACCCTATCAGCACAGTTGCTGTGGGCGTTACAGCGAGTTTTGGTACCGTTTTGCTTGCAGGTGGCACCAAAGGTCAACGTTATGCCCTGCCCCACGCTACCATTCATCTCCATCAGCCCTTGGGTGGCACGGAAGGTCAGGCATCGGATATTGAAATCATGGCCAAAGAAATCCTGCGACTTAAGTCTTCTCTAAATGATTTCTTTGCTGAAGTTACCGGTCAACCCCTGGAAGTTATCCAGCGTGATACAGACCGCGACTTTTACATGACCGCCCAACAAGCTTTGGAATATGGCTTAATCGACAAGGTGCTGGAACCACCTAAGAAGTAACATTTTTCATGCTTACGGATCGATTCCCGCAGCTCAAAGGGCTTATTCTCGACATGGATGGTGTCCTTTGGCGCGACAATGAAGCTATCGGCAATTTGCCCCAGATTTTCGATACCATTAGAAAGCTGGGGGGGCTTTCTTTCGTTTTGGCGACCAATAATTCCACTAAAACGATTGATTCATATCTAGACAAACTCAATGGATTTGGCGTAAAACTTGAACCCTGGCAAGTCCTCGGAACAGCACAGGTCACGCTCGAATATCTAAAAAAAAGCACTTTTCTGCTCAAAGTAAAATATACGTGCTAGGCAGTATAGAAATTAAAAAGCTATTCTCGTCTAACGGTTTTCATATCCTTGAGCTTGATGAATGTCCTAAAGCAGACGCCGTTGTTGTGGGTTTAGATAAGACCGTTGACTACGTAAAATTACGCTATGCCAGTCAGTTAATACGTAAAGGCGCGCGCTTTATCGCCACCAACACTGATGGTACCTTTCCTGTTCCAGGCGGTTTTATCCCAGGTGCTGGCACGATTGTCAAAGCGGTTGAAGTCGCCAGTGTAACAAAACCTGTTATTATCGGCAAACCAGAACCCTTCTTATTCGAAAGAGCGATGCAAGTCATGGGCACAAAACCTCAAGAAACCATGGCTGTAGGCGATCGTCTTGAAACAGATATTCAAGGTGCTCATAATGCAGGTATCTTAAATGCTCTGGTTTTGTCAGGGGTCGCTACAATCGAAGACAGTAAAACACTTTCATTTGAAATTGACCTAATTGCAGATAATTTATGGGAGCTCCTGCATGTCTAAAGCTTTCATTTACGACCTTACCCCCTTAGAACTTACAGAAGCCTTGAATGCACTTGAACAACCCGGTTTCCGCACAAAACAACTTTTACAGGGCTCTACAACAAGCTCTACCAGGATTTTAACGCGTTTGATGCTATCCCGAAATCTTTACGTGAGGCCTTAGACAGTCAATTTGATATTGCTCCGTTAAAGTTGCATAGCACAGTCTATTCGAAAAACAAAGATACTGAAAAGGTCTTGTTTGAGACACACGATGGGCATCTTATCGAAACAGTCCTGATGCGTTTTGAACGTCGCAATACCCTTTGTATCTCTACTCAGGTTGGTTGCCCGATGGCTTGCGTCTTCTGCGCAACCGGTCAACAAGGTTTTGCTCGTAATCTAAGTATGGCGGAGATTCTTGGACAATTCATTCACTTTCAACGTGAACTTCGTCAAAAAAATGAAGCTTTACGCAATGTCGTGTTTATGGGTATGGGAGAACCTTTTTTTAAACTACGAAAACGTCTCTAATTCTCTATATGCTTTATCGGATCCTGAACGCTTAGGTGTTGGCGCGCGTCATATAACCGTCAGCACTGTCGGTGTTATCCCACGAATTGCTCAATTTGCTAAAGATCACCCACAAGTCAACCTTGCGATTTCACTCCACGCGCCAGATGATGCCTTGCGAACTAAATTGTTACCCGCAAACAAGCAATTTCCACTAGATAAGCTGATGAAAGCCTGCCGCGACTATGTAAAAGAAACAAACCGAAAAATCACATTTGAATACGCGCTTATAGACCAACTTAATGACACAACAGAGCATGCCCATGCGTTCGCGAAACAACTCAAAGGCATCTTGAGCATTGTCAACTTAATCACACTTAATCCAAGTAAGGAATATCCATACCCTGGTTCATCTACTATGCGAGTACAAAACTTCCGAAATGTATTAGTTAGCCATGGTGTCCGGGTAACCGTGCGATTAAGGCGTGGAATTGAAATCAACGCCGGCTGTGGACAATTAGCCGGTGCCATCAAGTCAAATGATATAATCTAATCTATGGAAAACATATTTAACAAATGGCGAGAAAGTCTTAAGAAAACCCGTAGATGTTACCTTCGGTAAAATCGCAACTTATTTTGGTGCAACTGAAATTAATGATGAAAGCTGGGATCGCTTGAAGAACTCCTCATTCAAGCCGATGTTGGTGTTAAAACAACACTTGATTTGATTTTCGTCGCCCAACAAATTGTTGACAGAGAAGGTCTGACCAAGACGGAACAACTCAAGTCTGTTTTGAAAGATGAAATGAGCAAGCTCATTGTCCAACCTGAAGAACCCGATTTAGACACATATAAACCAACGGTCATCATGGTAGCTGGCGTAAACGGTTCCGGAAAAACGACGTCTATCGGCAAACTTGCAGCGCGCTATAAAAGATGGGTAAATCAGTTCTTTTGGTAGCGGCGGATACTTATCGTGCCGCAGCAATTGATCAGCTTGTTGTATGGGCCAAACGCGTGGATGTGCCTATCATCACCAGTCAACAAGACAGTGACCCCCCCGGTGCAGTCACCTATGATGGTATCAAAGCTGCCATTGCACGTAACATTGATGTTGTTCTCATTGACACAGCAGGTCGTCTGCACACTCGCTTTAATTTGATGGAAGAAATCAAGAAAGTCCATCGTGTTGCTGGTAAAGCGCTTGAAGGCGCGCCGCATTATTCCTGGATTGTTTTGGATAGTACCACCGGTCAAAACGGTTTACATCAAGCTGAAGCTTTTAGTAAAGCCGTGCAGCTCAATGGTGCTATTCTGGCCAAGTTAGACACTTCTGCCAAAGGTGGCATGGTTTTGGGATTAGAGAGCAAATCGGTTTGCCTGTCATCTACGCTGGACTTGGCGAAAAGGTTGAAGACCTGGAACTTTTCGACCGCGCAAACTTTATTGAAGGCATCTTCGCAGATGTTAATGGGGGGGCTAAATAATGTCTGACATGATCGAACTTCTGAAAAGACTAGAAAACCAAATATCTGTTCTTCAGGAGCATCTTTGACTTTGCAAGCAAGAAATCTCAATTAGATTTACTTAGAAAAGACGCTGAATCCCCCCCTGCACTGTGGGATGACCCCCATCTCCGCGCAATCGCTAATGAAAAAAATAGCATCGCTTGAACGCGATGTTAGCACTTGGGTATCAATCAACGATAAGGCAGTTGGTCTTAAGGAATTAATCGAGATTGACGATGGCAGCTTTAGCGATGAAATTAGTCGTCAACTAGACCAGCTACAAAAAGAGCTTGATCAAAAGGAAATCGATCTTCTTCTATCTGGCGAGTATGATGAAGGGAACGCCCTGCTAACCATTCATGCTGGTGCTGGGGGTACGGATTCACAAGACTGGGCTGAAATGCTTGAACGAATGTATTTGCGTTGGGCAGACAGTCAGGGCTTTAAAACTGAAATACTGGACTTGAGTCCTGGTGAAGAGTGTGGCATTAAATCTGTCACCGTTTCTGTTGAAGGACAATTCGCCTATGGTTACTTGAGCCAGGAGATAGGTGTACACCGCTTGGTACGCCTATCACCTTTCGACTCCGCACACCGCCGGCACACATCTTTTGCTTTGGTTGAAGTTTTACCTGAAATTGAAGATAACGCAGAAATCATCATCCGGCCTGAAGATATCACCATAGAAGTCTACAAAAGTTCAGGCGCAGGCGGTCAAAATGTGCAGAAAATATGACCGCTGTGCGTATTATTCACCATGAAACAGGCCTTGTTGTTACATGTCAAAATGAGCGATCGCAAACCCAAAACCGTGAAAGCGCCTTGAAAGTCCTACGTTCCCGTTTGTTCCGTATGCAGGAAGAAGCACGCGCGGATACGGTATCTGAACTTAAAGGCGAATTCAAAAAAAATGGAATGGGGGGGAAATCAAATCCGCTCGTATGTTCTTCATCCCTATCAGATGGTCAAAGACCATCGCACTGATTATGAAACTGGTAATACTCAAGCTGTCTTAGATGGCGATATCAGTGCTTTTATTGAAGCAAGTTTAAAACATAAAGCTCAGTAATCTTTCCAAGTCACTGAGCTTTTTCCTGTGTTTTCGTTATTGTTAGTCTAAAATTTGGGTAAGTTCAATGACTTTAGGATCTAATGTTTTCACCTTACCAGCTATCATTTTGTATGGTGTTGTAATGATATTATTCCCATTCAATCCAACCAGCACACCAAACTCTTCCCGGTCAATGGCTTCAACTGCGCCATGTCCAAGTCTGCTGGCAAGAATACGGTCGTAAGCACCAGGCGCGCCACCGCGTTGCACATGTCCAAGTGTTGTTGATCGAATGCTAAAGCCCAAACGCTCTCTATTTTCAGCGAAATATTCTGTTAATCGGCTGGCATTATATTCAGCACCTTCTGCAGCTACAATAATAGCATGCGCCTTGCCCTGTTCATAAGCCTTGTGTAGTTCTTTGGCTAATTGTTCCGGGTCAGTTTTGACTTCAGGTAAAGTGATTGCTTCTGCGCCACCAGCCAAACCTGACATAAGCGCAATATAACCACAATTGCGTCCCATAACTTCAACGATAAACGCACGTTGATGCGATGAAGCAGTAACCTTTAGTCGGTCAATTGCTTCCAAAGCAATATTCAAAGCGGTATCAACACCGATTGTAATATCTGAGCCAACCAAATCATTGTCAATTGTTGACGCGATGCCTACGACAGGAAACCCATTTCGTAAAGCGCGTTTGCGCCAGCTTGGGAACCATTACCACCAATCACAACCAAAGCGTCAATACCACGTTGGTTTAAATTACGAATAGCCAGTTCACGTCCTTCAATTGTTTTAAATTCATCACAGCGTGCAGACCCTAACACAGTTCCACCGCGATGCATAATTCCACCGACTTCGCGGGTGCCTAATGGTTCCATTGTTCCATTTATTAGACCTTGGAAACCATTGCGGACACCGAATGTTTTCCACCCTTTTGCGACGCTACATCTTACAACAGAGCGTATGGCAGCATTCATACCAGGCGCATCACCACCACTCGTCAATACAGCAATTCTTTGAATCATAATAAACTCTCCATTATTGTTCTTTTCCTATTATAATTCACACATCAACTATTTTGGAGATGAAAATGACAAAAGATATCTTGGTTTCAATAATGAGTGATGATTTATTTTCAAGAAACTGGATGTCTTTACTCGTTGTAAGAGACTGGCGTACCCGATTAGTTAGCGAAATGAATTGCCAGGCTAACCCTTATGTAATCTTAGACCAAGACAGTTTGCGTTGTGATTTCCTGTTGGTAGACCTGGACACACTTAGTTCAAACCCTTCATTACTTTCAACCCTGAACAATCAATCTGGTTTAGCCAAGAAAATTAGAATAATTGGGATTGGCTCCAGAGCGGAAAGCCGATTTCTAAACCGCATCAATCCAGATCTTTTTAGCGGTTATCTTATCAAAGATGAAATCGGGAATGCCATGTGCTGGGCAATTACTTTCGCTTCTGACAATAAAAATGTATTTACACCAAGTACATACAATCTTGCATGTGAACTTGATTTTGAACACGCTCATGAGAATATTATTCTTAAAAAAAACGCATCCAGGAAGGTATTACCGACCGGCAAAAAGAAATTGCGCGTATGGCGATTATTTATTCGATAGGCAGACGGGATTTGGTTGACGAGCTCAAAATCTCTGAACAATTGAGTTATGGCATGGTCAGTGAGCTTTATGACAGATTTGGTGTTGCAGATTTGTTGTCTGGAGAAGATACTTCTCAGCTCCTGCTCCAGAATGACCCAAAAATAACTAAAAAAATTGAATAGTATTATTGAAGATCTTGGTGAAGGTAAAAAAAGCCCGCGATTTAGAGACGCTGGCTTTTCACTTATTAACAATGCCGGTCAGATGTGGCTACGCGCAATTACAAGACTATCTCACCCATCGCTAATGTCTTCCATCGTAATTTTATAAAAATTTATTTAATGCTCTTTCGAATATACTAAATTTTCCAACCATATAAGTGGCTACGCGCATTATGTTTAATCGTTGGCGCACAAGATGGCGCGCGCTGGCGCGCCTTCCCGACCAGCCAACTTCAATGGCAGACAAATAAGATCATATTTACCCGGTTGAACCTTATACAAATTTATTCCTTCCAGTATAACGATCCCTGCTTCTAATAATTTTACATGGGTTGTTTCTGGGTCAGTGAAAGGCGCGATAGATAAATAATCAATCCCTACTAACCGACATCCTTTTGACACTAAATAATCTGCGCCACAAGCGCTAAGTGCAACAAAGTCTTCCCTAAAATCGTTTATATTTTCAGCCCAAAGCCGACTGTTTTTTGTTTTAAACAGAATCCTTTCAAAATTTTGCATTTCTTGATTTTCTAAAATTTCATACGTAATCAAATTGACGTCTTCCGGAACCTCAACCACTTCGACAGATCCCATCAAAACCGTTAAATCTAAGCTGTCCATATCCCAGCCATCTTCAACAAAATGTTTTGGAACATCAATGTGCGTCCCAGTATGTAACCCAAAACTTAATTCACTAATGTTCGCGTGGCCATCTTTGCCTATACGTGCCATCCAATTAATATTTACTTCTGGATCGCCAGGCCAAATGACCATACCGTTTTTAATTTCCATTGATATATCAATCAAGTTCATATCTTCACCATACATTTCTTTACTTTATTTGATTTTATCAAATTTTATTTCATACACATCGTTACATTATCGCACAAGCAGGTATTTAACAATTTTAATTTACCCATTAAAAAAAAGCTCATTGCTTCAGCTTTTAAGAAAAAAATGAGGCCTTTTGTTTAAGTCCCCATTTTTTTACGCTTGAATGATAGAATAGTTTAATATCACATTCATGGCAGGAGGATGTATGGAATTTCACATTATTAGTTCCGCAAGAGACAAATATGCTTTTGATGAACAATTGTTTGCTTTTGATGGCAACTTTGTTTTTGTAAATTTTCAGGCTGTGCGTAATTTTACGCAAAAACTAAACGATTTACGCGAAAACCCTGATGATCCAAGCAGCTATATTCAACCTGCGCAAATTAACGCCTTAGGCTTGTTAGACGAAATCTCCCATATCATCTTCAAACGGTATTACGAAAACATGGTAAAGATTTACAGTCAGCTCTTTTTGATGCCCTGGAAATCGAATTAGGTTCTCAAAGACTAAAGAAAACATTACTCAGCTATGGAGAACTTTTCCCCCGCATTGGAAGTATATCGCGGGAAAATCGCAACGATTGATTATTATCGTGACGAAACAAAAGGAACGCCAAACGCTTATCTCATACTTGAAGAACTTATTCTCACTTGGCTACTTAATCAAAATCCTGCTGCTAAACCCTACCAAGAACTGTTTACTGACCATTTCTTGATAAAAAAACACCGATTATTCACAACTAATCTTTTTGGTTACGGAATTTTTCAAAGAACAGCCACCTTTTGGTGCCGATAACCTAGACTTAATCACATTCTTGCGCCAACCAGCAATCCTTTTCCTAACTCACTCAATGATCAGCTTGAATACATTTCAAAACACTGGACCGAGTTCATTGGCGAACGTTTGAGTAAATTATTGAGTGCCATTGATCACATTGCTGAAGAATCCAAAGCCTTTTTCATCCATGTTCCTTTCCGAGATGAATACGCTCCTACTTACCTGCCTGATTATTCCGCTTCTTTCTGGGCAGACCAAAAACGTGCTGGCGATCTTGAGAACGCTGAAAATTACAGCCCTGACAGTGATTGGATGCCTAAGGTCGTGATGATTGCCAAAAATAGTTTTGTCTGGCTAAGTCAGCTTTCCAAGCAATATCAAAGAAACATTCAATATCTAAGCGATATTCCAAATGAAACACTTGATGAATTAGCCGAATGGGGGGGTTCACCGCGTTGTGGCTTATTGGTCTTTGGGAACGGAGTAATGCGTCCCAAACTATCAAAAAACTTTGTGGAAATCCCGACGCGGTCGCATCAGCTTATTCGCTTGACCGTTACGATATTGCCCAAGCCTTAGGCGGATATAACGCCTACAAAAACTTGGCAGACCGATGCGCTCAACGCGGTATCAGGTTAGCTTCAGATATGGTACCAAACCATATGGGTATTGATTCGGACTGGGTCCACGACCATCCCGACTGGTTCATTCACCTTGAACATCCCCCTTTCCCTGTTTACAGCTTTAATGGTCCGGAGCTTTCCAGCGACCCTAAAGTTAGCATCAAACTTGAAGATCATTATTATTCTCGAACTGATGCTGCTGTTGTCTTCAAACATTACGACCATCGTAATGGTCAAACACGATATATCTATCATGGTAATGATGGCACCAGTATGCCCTGGAACGACACCGCGCAACTAAATTATTTGAATCCGGAAGTAAGGGAAGCAGTCATTCAAACCATTTTACATGTCGCTCGTCAATTCCCGATTATCCGTTTCGATGCTGCCATGACACTCACCAAAAGCACTTCCAGCGCCTTTGGTTCCCGCAGCCAGGGACCGGCGGCGACATTCCTTCCCGCGCTGAACACGCCATGAGTAAAGAAGATTTTGATAAAGCCATGCCCGAAGAGTTTTGGCGGGAAGTCGTTGATCGAGTGGCGACAGAAGTGCCCGATACCTTGCTTCTCGCTGAAGCATTTTGGCTGATGGAAGGCTACTTTGTTCGTTCGCTTGGCATGCACCGCGTTTACAACAGTGCCTTTATGAATATGCTTCGTAATGAAGAAAATGCGAAATATCGCCAACTCATTAAAAGCACTCTTACCTTTGACCCCGAAATTCTTAAGCGTTATGTCAACTTCATGAACAACCCAGACGAAAAAAACCGCCGTTGAGCAATTCGGGAAAGGTGATAAATACTTTGGCATTTGCACCTTATTGGCAACGATGCCTGGTTTACCCATGTTTGGACATGGACAAATTGAAGGATATAGCGAAAAATACGGTATGGAATACTATCGTCCTACTGGGATGAAAAGCCTGACCAGGGCTTTGTAGATGCCCATCGACATAACATTTTCCCAATCCTTCACCGGCGAAGGCTTTTCGCAGAGGTCTCCAACTTCAGACTTTATGATTTCAAAATTAACAATGATGAGATTGACGAAAATGTCTTTGCTTACAGTAACGCACTCGGAAATTCAGCAGCCCTTGTGATATACAACAATCATTTTGGAAACGCAGCAGGCTGGATAAAAACATCAGCGCCGTACCTGGTAAAGCATGGCAATGATAATGAGTTACACACAGAGAACCTGGCTCAAGCATTACGATTGCCCGACTATCAAAATGGCTTCTTAGTCATGCGCGACCAAGTAAGTCGCAAAACCTATTTGCGTCCTATGTCAGAAGTTCATGAAAAGGTCTTTTCTTTTCTCTCAATGCCTATGAACGTATGGTTTTAAGCGACTTTTACGTATTGTACGGCGAACAATACGCTCAATTACACGACTATTTGCAAGGACATGGAGTTGATAATCTTGATGCCACACTTGAAGATCTTCGCTTGCAACCATTCTTGAGAAAACTCGACACTTTACTCCATAACTTGTCAAATATAGCTCACGCTCAAAGTTCAAATGATAAAAATGCACTATTAGAACACGCTATAGATAACTGGAAAGAATTAAATAAAGCTACCCGCTCTATTGATGGATTCCAAGTGTTTGAATCAAACAATGCTTTCGAAGATCTTATTCTATACTTAGACACTCTGCGTGGATTGTTGGACGACGATACTTCTAAAGAAAAGCCTGCTTGCACTCAAGAACTTTTAAATCTGATAAACGAAACTCCTTTCGCAGCTAACTATCTGCTTAGCTATGGGTTTATCAGTAGACTTTGTGGTACGGTTGATGACCTGAATTGTGCAAAGCAGACCTTATCGTTACTCTCCAAAGAGCAAGTTCGCACACGTATTTACGAGCATTTCCGCACAATTGGCCTTCCTATAGACAAGATTCACGAATATTTTGTAAACTGTCGCTGGTTAATTGCTAAGGCTCATTCAATGAGCTCAGAAAATCTTTCAAATTCAAAATCTTTCTTTGAAAGGCTTTTGATTAACACTGATTTTAGACAAGCATTAATGATTAACGAATATGAAGGTATTGAATGGTTTAATCAAGAAGCCTTTGAAACAATGCTTTTGCACTTAAATCTTATACCTAGAATCGAACTGCTATCTCAATATCAAGATGACGATACGCTTATCAACGAGCTATCAATCATTGATGAGCTTGTATCGCAGTTTAAAAATGCAGAAAAAGCATCATCTTATCGAGTAGATAAGTTTTTAGATACACTACCCTAGTCACACACGCTGTTCCGCGCGTTCCAGGGTATTTAAAAATATCGTTTCAGCATTCAGCCCAGTTTTAGGGCTATTTGTTTTTCTTAACAAGTCTAGTATTGAAGTGTCAAATTTTTCATTATTTGCTTTCATACAAAGCCAGACAGCTTTAGCTGCATAGGCGATGTTGTTCGCCGGCTCTATTCTGTTAAAGTCGTCAAAGAACCATCCGCATGAAGTAAACATTCTTTGCCGTTCCAGTTGTGCTTCAAGTAATATCGCGATTTTATTCGTATCAAGTTCTTTCCAAAATTCGCCAAAAATCTCTTCGCCGAGTTCATCTACTGTTTTTTTGCCAAGCATTATGTCAATATATCTATGGCGCATTTCCCATGCATATTCAGAATTTTCATAGTATTGCAAATTCAAACCTTTGAATGCATATAAATATTGTTCATCAACCCATTCGGCTATAGCGTTTATCGCTTCACGCATTGGCGCTTTCCATTCAGAACCCGGCGTACAGCCGCAATCATATGCCCACCGTCCTACACCATGCATACAGGACCAGGAACTCGGCTCATCTAACATAGCCCGCTTATTTACGGCATTTTCTTTCAGATATAGAGCGGGATAAGTCCACTGTATGCCAAATTTCGAAGCACCATCCCCCCCTAAAATATACGTCAAGAACAAATCCCTGAATTTTTGGTGATGTCCATAAAGTTCTCCATCGCTTGCTAACACAGTGATACCGTTCTTTTTATTGTGTTTTCCAAACATGTAACGTAAAAAAATCGTCCCCGTTTTCGGTTGCCTTGGGCATAAAACTTATTTTCGTGCTTACTTCGCGATCATATGTAAACACCACAAATGGACTTCGTCCATCAGGTAAATCAACCAAAATGGTCCGTTTTGATTTTGCCCATCTAAAGGCTTTACCTGCCATGGTGCTAAAATTGTAAAACATAGCCCACAGTCTGAAAGAGCACATAAAGTTTCCAAATCAACACCGGTTTCGGCCAACCACATACCATCCGGTGAATGTCCAAAACGATACTTGAATTCTTCAACTCCCCCCCATCTTACCTGGGTGATTTTATCTAACCAAGACTGTAATGGCAGAATGCTGTGATTATAAGCTTGCGCCATCCCATTTCCAGCGCCATACTTATTGAAATTTACATTTTCTTGTTCAACGATGAGTTTTGCAGTTTCGGATACATTTTCAAACATCCAATTAAAAAGAGTTGGTCCTATATTAAAACTTATCTTTTCGAAATTTCCAGCCCGTGCATTCGGTGTGTAACATTCTGCACAAATGCGTTCATTCCAGTTTTTGTATGGACTGGCTCCTCTTTCGTTAGGTATTTTATTGCTAATGGGTTCCTCGCGTGGGGGGGTTGATAAAAATGACCATGGATGCAAAATTTCATCTTTTCTTTTCTTTCTTTAAGTAATCTAGTTGTTGTGCAAATCTTGCTGGATTTATTCCAAAATGGCGTGGCATTGAATCTAAAGATGTGACTCGGTTTTCAGCCAAATATTCAAGCCATAATTTATTCATTGGAAAGTCTTTGGATAACCCTTGCATTAGTTGGGTTAAAATAGCAAGATTTGAAGGAGTTATTCCTATAGTTTTTGGATTTTTTTTGTATGGCATTTGATATCGTTTCCACAATATCTGTAAATGTTAAATGCTCAGGTCCACCTATTTCAATTACACGATTTAGTGTCTCAGGCAAGTCTAAAGACCATATCATGCTTGTCACCAGGTCATCTACCATATTGGTTGGGTTAAGATCTTGCCATCACCCGGCACAAATATCTTCAAGGGAAATTTCCTTATTAAACGAACGATATTTTGAGTAAATGCATCACCTTCGCCATAAACCAATCCTGTTCTTAATATGGTGTAATTTAATCCAGAATTGATAACGGTGTGTTCAGCAATTCCTTTCGCTTTCATTATGCCGAAAGCTGACGCTCTATCAGCCCCCCCTATATGACTTAGATAATAGAAACGATTTATGCCAGTTTCTCGCGAAACTTTCGCAAGTAACTCTATCTCTTTAAATTCGTTTTCAAGTTTTTTTTATCTTTTGCAGCAATTTGTTCGACGCCTGATGTGTGGAAGACGATTTCTACATCTTTCATTGCGGCACGTAGACCCCCCGTTCATCATATGGCGAACTAACGGCAATGTTGACTCTTTCACCAGGCGTAATATATTCAGATTTTGGTTCCGTTGAAATTAACAAACGATAAGGAATACCCAGCGTTTCTAATTGTTTGCGCATTACTGAGCTGATAAAGCCCGTGCCACCAGTTAGCAAAATCATGCGTCAATTATAGCAGAATAATGCCATTTATTTGAATAGCTTTGGCATATTACTTGCACTTATATAGTCACTAACAGATGAGGATTTTGATGTGATATGAACAACAGATTAGGATTTCATTATTTTCAAGACACACTGCATTATCATCTTGAACGTGATTTATCGCAGGTTTTACCTGAACTCAAATCGCTTGACAGCAAATGGTTATTGCTCAAAAGCCCTCACACAGTAGCGATACCAGAAGATTTTATTTCTGAACTTGTCGCTAATGGTATCCAGCCCATTGTCCACTTTGATTTCCAGGTCAACGCGAATGTTAAACCAGAAGATATCCGCATTTTATTGACTCAATATGCGAAATGGGGGCGTTAAATACGTCATCTTTTTTGACAAACCCAATACCAAAAAAAGCCTGGATGCCTGGTACCTGGTCGCAAGGAGACTTGGTGGAACGCTTTTTGGACCGCTATCTCTCATTTGTTAGACTTGCGGAACAAAATGGTATAACACCCGTCTTTCCTGCTCTTGAACCAGGTGGCGATTATTGGGATCTTTCTTTTCTACGCAAAGCTTTCCAGCTTGCCGGCCAGAGACGTTCAATCGAGTTTGGCGCAAATCTCCATATTGCAGTCAGCGCCCAAAGTTTTTCCAATCCTATCAACTGGGGTGATGGTGGTGAAAAGAAATGGCGGGTTCCCAGACCTTATGCTAAAACTGAATTGGGTGAACAAGACCATTTTGGCATTAATACCTACCAATGGTATGCGCAAATTGCCAAATCAACACTCAATACCACGCCAAAATTTATTATGCTTTATATGGGCACCTCTGATGTTATTTCAAAAACAATGGATGAGAACCTTGATTATGAACAACTTTTGGACCTTGTTACCTTTGATACCAGCAACGATAATGACACGTTTTCGATTAACAAAAGCGTTATTGCTTGCCTGTTTTGGCTGATAAACACACCTAAAAACGCACAAAACAAGATACCACGCCGACTACGCTGTTTGAAACTCAGGAACAAACCAAACCAGAGTGGATTGAAGATTTACAAGCAAAAGTTGAAGAAACACAAAAGCAATCCACTGAGCTTAAATTGGCGAATGGATTGGCTGATTGGGTTCATGCAATTGACCACTACCTATTATTACCATCATACGAATGGGGTATTCCGGTAAACACCTTAGACAAAGTTAGACCGATCATTGCTGAAAGCCGTCCAACGATTGGCTTTTCAATTGCTGAAGCATGTAACGCACGTAAAGTTACCGTTTGGAACGAAAATGGTGCTTTTAGCGAAAAGGATATACAAACATTAAGAGAATCAGGATGCATCATTGATGAACATATCATCAACAGTCTTAGCATCTCTGCATAATTTTCAGGAGAAGGAAATGAATATATCATCTGCACAAACTAATCCCATAGGAAAACCCAGTTTACCTAAAATTGTTGTTTTGGGTCTGGGGGGGGTGGTGGCTCAAATGCGATTAACCGCATGATTGAAAATGGCATGCACGACGTTGTTTTATCGCTGCAAATACAGACGCACAGGCACTGGCAAAAAGTTTAGCCCCCATCAAAATTCAATTAGGCCCAAAATCTACGCGTGGTTTGGGGGGGCTGGCGGACAGCCTATCGTTGGTGAAGAGGCTGCTGAAGAAAGTACTCGTGAACTGGCAGAACACCTTCGCGGTGCTGATATGGTATTCCTTACTGCCGGCATGGGGGGGCGGTACTGGCACCGGCGCTATTTCCATCGCAGCCAAAGTTGCCAAAGCCAGCGGTGCCGTTACTGTCTCAATCGTCACCAAACCCTTCTCATTTGAATTAGGTCGTCGACAAAAGAACTCTGAAGAAGGTATCGAAAAGCTAAAGGAGTTTTCTGATACGCTTATTGTTATACCCAACGATAAATTAATCGAAATCGCACCACGCGATCTTCCTCTGGAAATGGCCTTCACTCTCGCTGATGATATCTTACGCCAAGGCGTTCAGGGTATTTCCGAACTGATCACCGAAACAGGCGTCATCAATGTTGACTTCGCACATATCAGAAACGTCATGACCCGTGGCGGCGGTGCCCTAATTGCTGTTGGTCATGGCAGTGGCCCCCCCGACAAGGTTCAACAAGCTATCGATAAGGCTCTCAATCATCCCCCCTGTTAGATGATATCGACCTTTATTCTGCAACAGCTATTATTGCTAACTTCACAGGTTCTGCTGATATGTCATTCAAAGAAATTACTGAAGCTATGCAACGTCTTCAAGAAGCAACTGGTAACAATGCTGAAATTATCCCAGGAATCATCACCGACTCTCGTATGGGAGACAGTATCCAGGTTATTCTTATTGTCACCGGTATTTCAGAAAACAATCCAGTGAATATTCCTTCACTTACAAAAACAAATCAATCACAAGCCAGGCAAGAATTTCAAGATTTCAAATTTGATTTGGATGAACCTGATGAATATGCGCACACACAAGCCAAACAAGATGCCAACAATCAGGAACTTGAGATTGACCCTATTTCTCAATCTATCGACCTTTCCAATGACTTGTCAATCCCAGCATTTTGCGTCGCAGAAACAAATAGCAGGAGTATTTATGGATAACGTCACAATTCAAAAGTAATTAACACGATTTATAGTGAATATCCAAAAACAAGAGGCGGTTCACCAAGAATAAGCCGTCAGGCAAATGGGAGAAATCTATTGGTTTTCTCATTCTTCGATACGCTCCCTGGCAGTAAAAGTATTCAACAAAATCTACGCGTGGTCGTTGATGATCAGGGACGCATCCTTAAAAAGTCAATTTCAAGGGGGTTAAGATGACGGTTGCTGAAAACAATGAAAATGAATTGAAAAAGCTTATTACAGAAAGATTCTTTAGTATATTTGAATCTCATTCTTCTGAATTATCAAAAGAAGAAAAAAATTGCATTTGGCAAAAACTGGCACTTAACCTTATATCCATTGCAAGCATCGGCTTGGTTATTGGATTTTTAATTTCATTTCTCATCTAATGATTCATATCCTCCTCCCTATTCCAGCTTGTTTTACGCAGGCTGGATTTTTTTATTTATCCTTATTATCTGACTTAGGCGTTAATATCAAGTTTTAATGTATAATCATAAAGAATTCTTCTTAGCAGAGGTATGTATGGCTTGGCAAACTAAAAACAATTTTGCAGATTACTGGAAAAATTTAACCATAAACCAGAATGATCTCAATGCGTTAACTAATCATCTTTTTGAAACAGAATCCCCCGCAGTCATTGAGGTCTTGGCAACGGTATTTGTAAACAATCGTCTTAAGGAAATTCAGGCGGAAGAAGAACTCAAGCAGGAAGAAGCCGGCTTTTTCTATCACCCTAAAGAAGAATATCCTGTTGGTACGAAAATCATTTTCCCCGAACTAAATTGGATTAGTGGTGTTGTCGCAGCCACACGTGAAGGAAACAATCCCATCTTTGGTGATTTTTCAGTAATAACAGTTGAATTTGATGATGGCAGTACAAAAGAATTTGCATCTAAACTGGAAGACCACATATTAAACGATAAAACCTATATGAGCGATACCATCAGCGAGATAGATGCTAATTCCATTATGCAGGAATTCGGAGTGCAGATTAAACGTCAGCTTTCACAAGCCTTAGCAAATCAAAACGAACTTGTTTTAATCGGACATTCCTGGTTCCCCAAATCCTTATTAATTGATATTGGTATCGGCTCCTTAAATATTGCTGAAGCCATTCTCGATTCTATGGACGGTGGCCCAATTGGCATTGCTGAACTAATGAAACAACTGGAAATGACTGATGAAGAGAATAAACAGTTGTTAGAGTTTTCGCTCAATTACGCATTGCAAGAAGATTCACGTTTTGACGAAGTCGGTTCAAGTGGTGTATTTTCATGGTATCTCAAACGTATGGAGCCAAAATCTGTTCTCGAAGTACCCCTTTATCTTCAAAGTGACTGTCAGTCACTTGAACGTGAAGGTTTTGATCCTGGCTTAGAAAAATTATTCTCTGAACTTTCTGATGAACTAACCTGGCAAATAGACCCTCATGAAGTTTACGAGCCTGTTAAAAAAAAGTGCGCATTCCCCTTAGTTATCCCCCCCATTGGCGTGCCGGCACCTTGCCCATTACACCTGAAACCTATACAATTTTCCTAGCGCATTACAAAGCGAGCGTATCAAAATTGATTTCCAAGATGAAATTTCTAAAGAGCGTATTCCAGCTTGGGTTGTACGCCCTCACAGATATGTAACCGGTCTGAAAGAATGGTACGAAGACCAGAATTTAATCCCAGGAAGCATTGTTGAAATCGCCAGTACCAAAGACCCTGGTGTTATAAAAATCAGTATTGAACGTAAACGCTCCAACAAGGAGTGGATTAAAACCGTTCTCGTTGGTGCTGATGGTGGCATCGTCTTCGCCCTTTTGCGACAATCTATTTATGCTGGCTTTAATGACCGTATGGCAATCGCTATCCCAGACGTTAAAGGTCTTGACCAGATCTGGGAAAATCGCAGCAAGAAAGAAATACCACTTAAAAATGATGTCACTCGCTTAATGCACGAGCTATCTAAATTAAACAATCAGTCCCATGTTCACTTTGTTGACCTATATGCTGGAATCAATGTTATCAGACGTGTCTCTCCCCCCCAGGAGTTATTCTTTACCCTGGCCGATAACGATGAATTCACACATATAGGTGATAACTACTACCACTTAAGCGCTTCACAATGAGGATACTATGTTAAATAAATTGCCCAGTTTGATAAAACCTACCCTCACAACAAACTTTCATATTGACTTCGATTGGTGGAAAAAAACAAGACCGCAACTGGCGAAATGCACTTGAAAGCTTTCTTTGCGAAGAACACCAGCCTTTTTTTTAGCAGTGCTGAAGGCATAACAGACGCTGATCTCATTGATCCAGAAACTGGCGAAGTAAGTCAAGGCGATCCACTCATTGATATTCTTACCAACCATTGCGCTAAACAAGAAGGCTTTTTGAGTCCAAGTGGTCCTTTAGTCGATAGTATCTTTAAAGTATTCTTAGTCAATAACAATCAGCCACTCAATTCCAAAGAACTAGCAGAAATTACCGGACGTGATGCTGACATTATCCTTAGAACAATTGGAACATTAAGAGTTTACAAGGGTATACGCCCTGTCTAAAAAAAATGTTATAATTCGTCTGTTAAACCAATAAGCCCCCGTAGCTCAATGGATAGAGCGCCGGTCTTCTAAACCGTAGGTTCCGCGTTCGAGTCGCGGCGGGGGGGGTGCACTCTTTAATACGGAAACCTTTTAGTTATCCTAACAAATATGATGATAGGATCGAACCATGAGAAAATGTACCGATTGTAGCACTCTATACGACAATGGCGCAAGAATATGCGAACGGTGTGGAACCAAATTTCCTTATGACCCTAAAGTAACGCCTTTCTCCGAAAGACGAATTGCTCTTATTCTTATCGTCTTTGTAATGGTTGTTTTGGCAGTATTTAATCATTATATAAGCATGCCGATTACAGATACATCATGCTCACGAATCAACTATCTACGGGTTCAAAAAATGCTTCATGATTCACGTGATCGCGTTATGAGAATTCAGGACCATGGCTATATCCCTATTTCAGGCCCATCCATTATCATGCAGGAACGATATTTCATGGAAAATATTAACTTACCCCCCCATGTTTTGAGCCTATTCGTCGGGATATGATTGATTACTATCTCATCATGCACACCGTTACACGCATTAGCTCTTTTGGCGGACACGCTTACACTGTTCCTTTATTGGAAGAAGCTGTTATGCTTCAAAACCGTGTTGACCAAAAAAAATGGAAGAAATTGACAAATGCTTGCCTGATTGTCCCACATCTTTTGTTGAAAGTTTTCAAGCAAGAGAGTAACTTTCAATATCATCCTTTGTTTTAATATATAAGTCACGATAGGAGATAAATGAAATTTTTAAAAAGAGTTCTCGTCATTGCAATCGCCCTGTTTATCGCTGGGCTTGTCATGTCAAATATGTCTGGTTTTGAAATCACCAAAAACGGTTGGGTTCAGTATGCAGTTATGGCAGTAATCCTTGCCATATTAAATGCCGTGCTTCTACCCATATTAAAAACATTATCCTGTGGTGCAATCATCTTAACTTTAGGCTTTTTTTAGTCTTATTTTAAATGCCTTGGTTTTTTGGTTAGCATCTGTCATATCCACTAATCTTCTTGGCGGTGGCATTACCATCACCAAATTTTGGCCGGCATTTGTTGGTTCACTTATTGTCAGTCTTGCAACATCTATCTTTGTTCGTGACGACAATAAATCAACGTCCGGGAATGACGACTAATATCTTAATCTTCTTTCAAACCCACCAAGCAAGTCCTTTCAAATTATCAGGCTTGCTTTTTTTTATTATTTATGTTAGACTTACGCCTGTTAAACAGGAATAAATCCTGAATCTCAACCTTCCGCTCTTGTTAAGCCAAAGGCCACAAGCAAGAGCAAACCCGAGGAAAGGAGCCTCGAGCGCATGCATAAATATGAAACTGTATTGGTTTTCCAGGCAGACCTGGAAGAAGTGGCGTTAAACGCCTCGTAGAAAGCGTAGAGACACTCATCAATAGCGTTGGTGAACTCACGAAAATTGACCGTTGGGGGAAAACGGAAACTCGCCTACCCCCCATCCGCAAACAATTTGAAGGTTACTATGTCTACATGACTTTTGATGGTGAGCCTTCAGAAATCGCAAATATCAAACGAACTCTTGGCTACAATGAGCAAATTTTGCGTTACATCATTGTACGTTTGGATTAATCAGGAGTAATTATGACAGACAATACATCAGAAAAAAACAAGAACAAGTTGAAAAAAATGGAGCGATCAGAACGCTCCGATCGTCCAGAACGCCAAGACCGACAGCAACGAAGTGAGCGACGTCGTTTCGTTTCCCGTCCTAAGTTTTGTCAATTCTGTGCAGACAAAAATCTTAAAATCGATTATAAAAACATCGAGTTAATGGGTCGCTACATCAACGAAACAGGTAAAATCAGACCCCCCCGTCGACAAACCGGAACTTGCGCCAAGCATCAGCGCGAAGTTGCGACCGCAATCAAGAATGCTCGCCACATCGCATTAATCCCCCTTTGAGGGCGACTTTTGGGCTGAGTACTAAATCGGTGATGGATTATGTCCAAGAAACCTAGCTCCCCCCCAACTCTGACAACAAAGAAGCATGTTGTTCGTCAGGAACGCGAAGATCGACAAATTAAAATTGCAGTAACAGTTACCAGCATTGTACTTGGCGTCGTTTTACTGATTGTACTTTTCGCTTTAGTTAACACTTTTATTATCAAGCCCAACACCGTCATCGCCACTGTAGGCGATACAGAAATTAGAGCTGGTGACTTTGACAAAAGTGTTCGCTACAGGCGATTTAACATGCTTAATCAAGCAAGCCAGTATTACAACAATTATGCACAATTCCAAAGCTTCGCTCCCGATTACGCACATCAGTTTTTAGCCGTAGCGCAACGCAACGCTGTAGAACTGAACCAGGGCGATATCATCGGCAATCAAGTTCTCAACGACATGATTGATGATATTCTCATCGCTGAAGAAGCAGAAAAACTAGGCATTAGTGTTAGCAAAGAAGAACTTAACGCCTATATCGAAGAAAACTTTGGTTATTTCGAAAATGGCACTCCAACACCTGCTAATACAGCAACCCCCTTCAATACACCTACTATATCCAGTCAGCAGGAAACCCTGATTGCACTTCCTACTGAAGAACTTCCTGTTGAAGAAGACAATGAAGATGCCTTAGTGCCTTCTGATGAAGCTGAAACTCCTGTAGACGCTGAAGTTACGGAAGAACCTGTTGAAGAAACTGAAGTTGTTGAAGAAGAACAAACAGAACCTACCGAAGAAGCAACTGCAACCCTTGTTCCCACTATCACCCCCCCTTCACCTACACCCTATACAAGACGTCTCTTCGAAAAAGAATATCGAAGCTTCCGAAGTCAGATGGATAAAATCGATATCAGTCGTTCGCAACTTGAACGCATTCTATACAACGCCCTTCTACGCACAAAAGTAATGGAAGCCGTAACCGCAGATGTTCCTGCTGAAGAAGAACAGGTTTGGGCACGTCATATTTTGGTTGCTTCATTAGAAGAAGCTGAAGCCATTATTGAACGCTTAAATGCTGGGGGGGAAGACTTTGCTACTTTAGCAATGGAACTCTCAACCGACGAAGGTTCGAAAATCAACGGTGGTGATTTAGGTTGGTTTGGCAAAGGCCGAATGGTTCCCGAATTTCAAGAAGCATCTTACGCCCTTGAGAACATTGGCGATATCAGCGAACCCGTTAATTCAACGCATGGCTGGCACATTATTCAACTGCTTGGCAAAGGCGTAAATCCTGTGGACGAACGCACCCATGAAACACTAAAAGCGACCTTCTTTGAAGATTGGATAAAAGAACTCCGCGCTCAACGAGATGACATTGTCATCAAAGACAAATGGGCTGAATTTGTTCCTATGAAGCCAGCAATATCACCGAGTTTCTATAATGCAATTATGAATCCCTAGCGGTGATTTATATATCGCAAGAATAATAAATTTTAAAAAAAAGACTGCCTAAATGAATCTGGCAGTCTTTTTTTTATCACTTATTACTTTTGATATTATGAATTCATGTAACTGCTATCGACTTCATCAAGCCTCAAGCTGATTAATTGACTGGCTGAATCTTTCCCCCCCATGGTTACGCCATAGATCACATCAGCAGCAGCAACGGTATTTCTGTTATGGGTTATCAAAATAAACTGTGTTTCCTGGGAGAGCTCTTGTAACAAGTCTATAAAACGCCCCCCCACATTCGATTCGTCCAACATAGCATCAACTTCGTCAAGTACACATACAGGTGTAGGTGACACCTTTAGAAGTGCAAAAATTAAAGCAACAGCGGTTAAACTACGTTCCCCCCACCAGATAACAAAACCAAACCTTGTTCGCGCTTGCCAGGCAATTTTGCTTCAATTTCAATGCCACCTTCAATCGGGGATTCTTCATCAACCAAAGTCAGTCGTGCGCTACCACCATTGAATAAACGTGTAAACATTTTGGAAAATTGCACATTTACCGCATTATAAGTTTCCAAAAAGGCTTCTTTCATCACCTCATCAAGTTCCCTAACCATTGCGTGAATATCTTTTATAGCTAAATTCAAATCTTCAATTTGTGTGGTCAAGTCAGAGTAACGCGTTTTCACTTCCAAATATTCCGATTCAGCATCAATATTCACAGAACCAATTCGTCTCATTTGCGCTTTCTGTTGACGTATCAGTTCTTCTAACCCTTCACTTGGTTTAACTGTTTCTGGCAAAGATTCAATAACTAAATCCGGGAAAGGTAATGGCGTGAAATCTTGTGTGTCATGACGCATATCCATTTCGATTAAACCAAAATCATCTTCAATCCGTGTCTTGAGCGTAGCTAATTTTTCTTCCTGGCGAACAAGTTCCAGCTGTAGCTGAGTAATCTGACGTTCTTTGAATGTAACTGTTTTTTTGTTTTTCTAAATCTTGTTCAGTTAAATCTTCGTAGTGTACTTCCAATTTTTGAAGATTAATTTGTCTTTCCTCGAGTTCTTCCTTTTGCAAAGTTTCATATTCATTTTTTTAGGTTTTCTAATTCATCCCGATAAGTTTGTATTTCTACATTTAGATCTTCAAACAGTTTTTCATTATCAATTTTACGTTTTTTTAATCGTATCTAAGCGTTGCAGGTCATCTTTCAATCGCTTATTTAAATTTTCCACATTATTTTGGCTATGCAACAAAGATTGATTTCGAATTTGATTTTCAGTTTCGAGAAAAACAAATTTCTTTTCAAGCTCTAAAAGATTTGTTTTGCCTTCCTTTTGTCGCAATGCATTCACTTTTGTGTTGAGTGTATCTAATAGTTCTTTGTTTGATATTGTCTGTTTTTCCAAATCATTTAGCGCTAATTTTGTGCGCTCAATAGCCTTATTTATATCTTCTCGTCGATTATTGAACCAGGCTTTCTGTTGTTCAAACTTTGATACTTTCAAACTCTGCTCATTTATTAAAGCTTTTACTTCCTGTAAGGCTTTTATCTTTTCAGATTTGATTCTTTCTAATTCTGCGATATCGTTCTCTTTGGCCTTAATGTTTTCCAGTAATCCTTCTTCTATTGATTTACATGCACTAATTGACTTTTCAAGTTCATTAATTTCTTTTTCGTAAGCTTTTTTTGAAGCGTTGATAGCTAACTTTACTTGAGCTTTGATTTTTACCGAGCATTACCAAGCCATTTTTCATAATGACTTCACCATTTAAGGTCACGATATTAACGCCATCTAATTTTTTTATGTATGTTAAAAGCAATTTTTAAATCTTGCACAATCAAGAAATTGCCAAGCAATGCATCGATTACATCTTTATATTCGCTTGTATTATGTATGGTTTCTGGTGCCCAACCGACAATTCCATCTTCGTTAAATGTTTTAAATACTTCTATCGACTCAATAGTAGATTTTCCTATCAGAGCGACTCTTTCTTTTGTTGAGTCAATAATTTCCTGTAAGTTTTCAGGATTGATAGTATCATTTTCCAACACCAACACATCAATTGCATCACCCAATGCAGCAGTTATTGCTTTTTCATATTTTTCATCAACATTTAACTTGCTAACCAAATCAACAAACTTGGTATTAATTTCATTGGTCCGGCTTTTTTTGTAACAACCTTTTCGCGCCATCAGAAAATCCAGCTAAACTTTCTTGCGATTGATTGAGTAAGCTAAGTTGATTTTTGCTTTATTTAGTTCAAGCTCATATTGATGCATCCTCTTAATATTTGCTTGCAAATCTTGCTGCAATCTTGTCATTTCCTTTTCAATCAATTGATATTGTTCTTCTGATTGATTTACATCCAATTCTTTTTTTTGATCAATATTTCATGGAGTGATTCTTGTTCATTTTTAAGTGTTGCTAATGTTCCATTCAATTCTTGAATCATCTTTTCCGTTTGGCTTAGCTCCGCTTGGTTAGTGAGTACTCTTTCGTTCAATTCACTCTGATGAGAACTCAACTGAATACCTTTTTTCTCCTGATCCAGCAATTGGCTTTGAAGCTGATTCCGTTCTGATGCAATTTTATTTTGATGTGTTCTCGCTTCTGAAAGTTTATTCTTTGCTTCCTTATATTCGCTTTCAATTGTTGCAACATCATGTTTTAGTCGTGATGTTTCAACTAACACACTTTCCAAATTTAATTGCCCTGCTTTTACGGTTTCATCCAAGGCAACCAAATCCAAATCCAACTGAGCCAAAGTCGATATAGTGCTTTGTTTGCGATTTTCCAGTATTGCAATGTTTTGATTAGCCTTTTGTTGCAATTCCAGATATGCTCGCATTTGTTCGTGAACTTGGCTGATTAGTTTCCGGGTAAAATCTATTTCTGCTTTAATTTCATCTAACGCTAGTTTCTCATCTGCAATTTGTTTCTGACTTATTTCTCTGTTCGCGTTGGCCACTCGCAATTGTTCGCTAAGTGTATCGACTTCATTTTTAGCCACAGTCCAATGATATCCATACCACTCCAAAAGATTAGCCCGCAAACTTTCTTTTATTAATTTGTATTCTGTGGCACGCTGGGCTTGCCTTTCTAAATTTCGCAATCGTGGTCTAATCTCATCACTAATGTCCATCGCACGGTCAAGATTTCTATTCGTGGTTTCCAACCGTCTAAGTGCTTCTTCTTTTCTTGAACGATACAGACCTATTCCCGCTGCTTCTTCAAATAATTTGCGTCTTTCATCAGGTTTAATGGATAATGCAAGGTCTACCAAGCCTTGTCCAATGATGGTATAGGTTCTGTCACTTAATCCAGTTTTTGCTAATAATTCCCCCCCAAAATCTTTCAGGCGAACACGCTGATTATTAATGAGATAGTCATTTTGGCCATCACGATACGCGCGTCGGGTAAGCACAACTTCTGCGTAATCAATCGGCAGCCAATTATCTTGATTGTCAAAATGGATGGAGACTTCAGCCATTCCCGCTCTGGCACGGCTATCAGACCCAGAATAAATCATGTCTTCCGTTCTTTTTGCGCGCAATAGTGAAAAACTTTGTTCGCCCAAAACCCATCTAATAGCATCCGCAACGTTTGACTTTCCTGAGCCATTTGGGCCAACAATTGCTGTAATACTAGCAGGAAAAGCCATCTCGGTTTCTTTAGCAAAGGTTTTATAACCCTGCATCTTAAGTTTGCTTAGTTTAATCATTAATGAATTCCTAACATTTTCAAACTATTCTCAGCTGCTTTCTTTTCTGCAGCCTGTTTTGTTTTCCCTTTTCCAATGCCCATGCGCCGTCCATCTACAATTGCTTGTATTGAAAATACACGGTTATGATCAGGACCGCTTTCTGCCAGTAACTCATATACCGGTGATTTATGCCCGTTGGCTTGTGCCCACTCTTGCAAACGGCTTTTGGGTTCAAGGTCAAAGCGATCCATTATGGTTGCTTCTTCTTTGTCCAAAAAAAGGCTCTACCAATTTACGCACCGTGTCCATGCCTTGGTCAAGATACATAGCCGCAACTAAAGCCTCAAATGCGTCACATAGTACGGAGTCTCTTTCACGTGCGCCTGTCATCTCTTCACCTTTTGAAAGCAATAAAGCAGGGCCAATTGCAATTCCGCGAGCATATTTCGCTAAATTTTCCGTCCTTACCAGTAAAGCTCGTGCTTTCGTCAGAAACCCTTCTGGTTTATCAGGAAAGCGTTTATAGAGCCACTCTGCAACAAGTAAACCTAATACAGCATCCCCCAAGGAATTCTAAACGCTCATTATCTTCATTCATATCTTCATTTTCATTTAGATAAGAGCGATGACACATTGCCCTATGAAGTAAGTCCATATTATTAAATTGTGCAGGTAATTTTTCCAGGAGTTTTTGCTCTGCAAGCGGATCGGTCATTTTTCCTCGTCTAGATTTGCAGATACGTTTGATGTCAATGGCTTAACAGCAAACGCTTCTTCAAATCAATTTTACTGTACTTAGATTTTAGCCCATTTCCACTTAAAATGAAAACGACATCTTTCATTTCTTTATATATTTTTAAATCAGAAGCTGAGAAAGCCCCCCCAAACCATAGCAGCAGTTGGCTCCACATAGAAACCCATTTCAGCCAACTCAATCTGGCTACGCGCAACTTCATCTTCATTTATAGCCAAAAGCTTGTCGTAATTGTCTTTTAGCTTTGCTATTATTTCACCAGCTCTTACAGGTTTACTTACCGCTGTACCATCCGCAATGGTTTCTAAAGCATTATCAAATGATATGCCCTTCCACGCACAATACACCGGCGCACAATTTTCAGCTTGCACACCTATCATCGCTGGTCTTTTTTTCTCCAATTGCGTCTTCAATCGCTTCAAAACCCATTAAAAGCCCTAAAAACAATGAACCATGTCCAATAGGAGCAAAGACACCGTCTGGCATTTTTCCTAACGTTTCATAGATTTCGTAAGCAATTGTTGCATACGCAGCCAGCCCAAATGGTAACCAGGCATGACTGGCATACGGGATTCCTGTGTCAATATGTTGTTTTTCAACAGCTAAAGCAGAATTGTTTCGTTCTCCTTCTATTTCCATGATTTCAGCACCGCTAAATTCGATTTGTTTACGTTTAGCCCCCCCAGAACTTCCTTCAGGAATAAAAATATGGCTCTTTACACCTGCTGCAGCAGCGTAATGGGCTACTGACGCGCCAGCATTGCCAGACGAATCTTCCAATATCTCGTTAATGCCTCGGGCTTTCAGAATACTCATCAACATCGCACTTTGTCTGTCTTTAAAGGTTCCGCTCGGATTAAGATGTTCGCACTTAAAATATAATTTTTGGTTACGTCCATCTACTGGGACCAATGCAGTTGCTCCCTCACCTAAATAAAACGGTCTGGATTCTTCTTCCAAGCCAAAAGCAGAGAGATATTTCCACATTCCAGGTAAACCAGTTTTATGGTAGTTTTCTTGTTTATATTGCAGGCCACACATACTAAACACCCCCTTCACAATCACAGCGAAATGGAAGCCCTTTTTCAGGGTATGGTGAACCACAATTCATACAATAATATTGAGTAGCCATCTCCAGGAATTATATCAAGATACTGGTGTCAATTAACCATTTCAAGCTATAATAAGGCCCATGAGTAAATTATGGCACCGCGCCTCTGATAATTACGAAATCGAAACCGAACTCTATTCCGGTCCACTCGATTTGCTTTTAGACTTAATCCAAAAAGCTGAACTGGATATCACCAAACTTGCTCTGGCCAAAGTCACCGACCAATTCCTGGCTTACGTTACGCTCCACAAGGACGTTGATCCTGATTTTAGTTCGGAATTTCTCGTCATTGCCAGTAAACTTGTTCAAATTAAGTCCGAAGCCATGCTTCCCCCGTCCACCCATACGCATGGAAGATGAGGAAGATGTTGGAGAAACGCTTGCCCGCCAACTCATCGTTTATCGCGAAATCAAGAAGGCCAGCCAATGGCTTTCCGAACGTTTTGACCAAGGCCAGCGATGCTATCTTCATCTCGCTCAGTCTTATCCGGTAAATGTTCAGCTTGACCTTTCAAACATTGAAATTGCCGACCTTATCAAAGCTCTCGAACAAATCGCTATCCAGGAACAAAGCATACAAGATGGCGCCACAATTAGCATTCCGCGTCTTACCTTGCGCAAGAAAGTGCAGGAAATAATTCGAATATTACGCCAGGATTCGCAAATCCGTTTTTCAAATCTGCTGGGCGAACAGGCCAGTCGTTTGGATTCCATTGTGCTCTTTTTGGCGATACTGGAACTTGTCAAACAAGAAATGATTTCTACCGAACAGGAAGGTCTCTTTTCTGATATCACACTTCAGGCAAATGACAAACTCTACCACGTCATTGAGAATGAAGTGCAAATTGAAGAACTTTAGTTTATACATGAAACTGATTTTTATGCCTTAGTCTCCTTTCATTACAATTCAATGTTCCTTATCTAAGAAAACTATTAATACGTACTTTTTTTTAAACTTTTTGTATACGAATTTTGGCGTTTTTTTCATTATCAGTGTTATAATTTTTTTGGATTAATATTATGGACGAAAAAGAAACTAAATACGAAGAAATTGAGACTGCTGAAGCAGCCGTTACTGACGACGGCTCAAACGCTGATGTAACACAAACAGACGAAAAAGATAACAAAGGCGTGGGTATCGCGCTGGCTGTTGTTGCAATAATTTTCGTCATCATCATCGCAGGTTCCATCATTCTTGCCAAACAGAACCCTCAAACCGTTGGCACCGTGCGCGATATCTTTGTCATTCTCATGGCACTCATGTTAGTTGTCATTGGTGTTGCTTTGGTTATTATTATTCTTCAGATATCAAACCTTATCAACATTCTCAAAAACGACATCAAACCCATCCTTGACAGTGGCACAGATACCATCAATACACTCAAAGGCACAGTCCGTTTCCTGAGCAATAATCTCAGCGAACCGGTTATCAAACTCAACGAATCCTTGGCTAGCCTCAGACGGGTCGGTCAATTATTCAAAATATTTAAAAATTAAAAGTTAGGAGATAAAAATGTCTGAAAGAAATGAATTTGGAACTTTCATCCTGGGTTTCACCATCGGCGCATTAGCTGGTGCTGTTACATCCCTGCTGTTAGCACCCCAAACTGGCGAAGAAACCCGCCAACTCATCAAAGACCGCGCGATTGAACTTAAAGAAAAAGGCGCGGAAAGCTACGAAGAAACCAAGCGTAAAGCTGAAATCGCTTACAAAGACGCGGTTGCCAAATACGAACAATTTGCCGAAACCACCAAAGAAAAAGCTGCTGAATTTGGTCAACAAGTAAAGACTAAAGTTGATGAAATCGTTCACCCGGCTGAAAAAGCTGTTGAAGAAAATTAAGCAAAACCTTTTTTTCAAGCCACTTAAGCTAACATTTAGCACTTGTTTTTATAAAAAAATTAAAAAGCACTGTCAACAAGCGTAATGACAGTGCTTTTTAATTTCATAATTTTTATCCTCAACATGGTTGTAAACGCGAATTTAGGACGAAAATTTATGGCATACCAACAACAATCTAAAAGCCTTCCAAACAAAATTCGAACCCACATATTTTTTTTGTTGGAGCAATATAACCAGTAAAAGTCCTAATATTTCCCAAAAGAATTAACCGTTTTAGCGTTTTAGACTTAGGCCTCCTTATTTCTTTGTATCGCAAATTTAGTTTAATTACACTATCTTGAGTCAATCTGATTTTTTTCTGTAGGATTACATGAGATGTTTGGACAGTGAAAAAAAAGCTTGACTTATAAAATTGCTGTGTTATACTCTTTGCTACTCGGGGGGGGCGTGGTGTAGCGGTTTAACATGCGGCCCTGTCAAGGCCGAGATCGCGGGTTCAAATCCCGTCGCTCCCGCCAAAAAAAAGCTGTCCTTTGGGACAGCTTTTATTTTACAGGGAATTATGCGATTCTTTTCAGGCTATGGGCTCACAGAGCCTTCATCATTATTATTTGTAAATTATTCAGTTTTGGCTTGCTGTTTACTCACCAGATTTTGTTTTGTATTCGAAACCTTATCTTCTTGAGAAAAGTCGACTTTCCATTCAAAGAGTTGTCTAAGACGTTATTTTCATCGCGTATCTTAAGTGTCATATCCAAATCTGACATATCCAGTTTCGCCTCATCCATGATTTTTCGCGGATAATTTCGGATTTCGTCGGTCGTCTGCACTATTTCCTGGAAAAGAATGTTTTTGCTCAATTTGCGCATGGCGTTCCCAAGCTTATGCCCCCCCACCTCAACAATCCGCTTTGGTCCAAGTGCCAGTAAGGCGATAAGTAAAATAAGCAGCAGCTCCAGGGCACCGATATTAAAAAATTCCATTGCTCCCTAATATCAGCTTATTTATCTTCTTTGGCAGAATCTATTTCTGCGTCATCCTGATCGGTTGTTTCACTGTCTTTACCTTGCAAACCTTCTTTAAAAGCCCGAATACCCTTACCCAGTTCACCGCCTGCTTTGGCAATACGTCCCGCGCCAAAAAGAATAACGATAATCAAGACAATGATTAATACTTCCCAAATTCCTAATTGTGGCATTTAAACCTCCGTTGTAGTTTCCGCTTTTGTTTTCACGCGTTGTTTTTCTGCGATAGCGGCTAATCCAATACTCAATAAATATAATACAAAAAGCGGTATCATGAAAATTGCCATGTTCACAGGATCACTGGTTGGTGTGATAACCGCTGCTAAAATTGCTATAACGACAATCGCCACCCGCCAGCCTTTTAGCATCACTTTGGCTTTAAGCAAGCCAAACCTTGCCAAAACATAAACAATAAGCGGCATTTCAAAACTTATACCAATCCAAAAAAAAGCAGATTAGTTAAGAAACTGAAATAGGATTTGACCCTAATCATAGTATTTATTCCCAAAATGCCTATTAAAAATTCAAGCGAAGCAGGGAGCATAATAAAATATGCGAATGTGACGCCCCCCCAAGAAACATCAGCGTGGCAAAGGGCACAGCTATTAATATCGTCTTACGTTCCTTCTCCGTCAGTCCTTTCCCAACAAATCGAAATAATTGATAGAAAATCCATGGCAAAGCCAACAAAAAACCTGCCAAAAGCGCGATGCGCATGTATACGCCAACACTCTCAGTAACTTCAATAGCGTGAAGCTTTTCAAGGCCACCAATCGGCGTTGCCAAAAATTCAAGAATCGGTTTAACAAAGAATGCAGCCACAACCACACCCACTACAAGACCAATCAATATTTTAAAAAGCGTTTTTCGTAGTTCTTCAATATGGTCTAGTAAACTTTGTTTTTCGTCAGTCATAGCCATTCATTCTCATGAGCTGTTAGATTTTTGACAGTTTCCAGCAAAATAGCTACTGCCAAGGTCATCGCACGTTCATCAATATCAAATTTTGGATGATGATGCGGATAAGCAGTGCCATCAAATTCTTTCCTGGCACCTACCAGCAACATCGCCCCCCCGGGAACTTGATTCAATATGTATGCAAATCTTCAGACAAATTTGTTCTATATTTATCATCAACAATCACATTTGCTTTGTCTACGCGCAGCTCTTTCGCTATTTGACGGCAAACCATGGCGACTTTCTTATCGTTTACAACTGGAACAGTGCTTTCTTTGAACGTAAGATTGGCATGCCCCCCCCAAACTGCCGGGAAATTGTATTTACAATTTCAGTTATCCCTTTATGAAGCGCTTTTCGCATATCATCATCAAACCAACGGGCAGTACCAGCCATTGTGACCTTGTCAGCAATGATGTTTCGTCTGTCACTGGCTTCAAGTTGTGTCAGAGTCACCAAACCTGTTTGGTAAGCTGTATCGTCACCTGGATAAACATCTTTTAGTGCATTTATTACCTTGGCAGCGATATAAAGCGGGTCTATAGTCAAATCAGGTTTCGCAGCGTGGCCACCCTTTCCAAATATTTCAATTTGAATATCGCTGGAACCAGCCATCAAAGGCCCATCAGGTATGCCCAACCAGCCATTAGCTTGTTCAGCCCAAAGATGTACTGCCAATACATAATCAACCGAGATAGCATCAAACAAACCATCCGCAATCATCGCTTTCGCGCCTTGGCCAATTTCTTCGGCTGGCTGGAAAACAAAATAAACTTTACCGGTAATCTCATCAGGATTTTGCGCCAGATATCGGGCTATACTTAATCCAATTGCCATATGCCCATCATGTCCACAGGCATGCATTGCACCTTTGTTTTGCGATTCAAAAGAAAGCCCGGTTTCTTCCGGAATAGGCAATCCGTCCATATCAAAACGCAACAGTATAGTATTTCCAGGTATCCCGCTATCAAACACAGTTGTCAGGCCCGTGACGCCTACGCTCCTGCTTACTTTATAGCCCATGCTATTAAGTTCTTCAGCAACAAAATCACTTGTGTGAATCTCTTTAAAAGCAAATTCTGGGATTTTATGAAGTTCCCGCCTCATCTTGTAACAGTAATCAGTTATACCTTGTGTATTATTTATTACTGACATATAACTCAATAAAATCTATTGCCGAATTTTTTTTAGCACTAATGTTTTAGCGTTTGTTATCTTGCCGGCGTTGACTTCGCGGTTTCCGAGATGGCTTTTGTTCACGGTTCTTGGCAGGCTGATTTGCAACTGGCCGATCTTTACTTACTTCATTTTTTTTGAAGCTGTGCGTACTGAGTTGCGCCTTTGTTCCTCGAATAATTGCGCTTTCCACCATCTTCGCGTTTTTTTTGCGCTGGGGCATTTTGCGTTGTTTCCGGTCCTGGCTTTTCAGAATCAGATCGAATAGTTTTAGCTCTTTCTTTTCTCGTACCTTCTCGTTTTGTCTGTTTTGAATTCCGTCTGCCTTTTGGTTTTCGTTCAGGTTCAATATTAAGCAACTCAACATCAGAATGATCTATCTTGTATTCATCAGGAATGTCATCAAAAACGACTGGCTTAACTTGCAACACGCCCGTTTCAAGTTCTTCCTGCGTAAACTGACGGGGTCCAATTTCAGGAATATTAACAATGACCGAACCTCTTAAGGGCAAAACCTGGGTTACCCGACCTTCGCCCAGTGGTGTCATTACTTTCTTTTTCCGCTTTGGCAATTCCTGAAGCGCTGCTTCATAGGTTTCGTTTTCATAACGCAAGCAACATCGCAAGCGACCGCAGATGCCTGTAATCTCGGTTGGTGTTAGCGAAATATCCTGTGCTTTTGCCATCTTAATGGATATTGATGTAAATTCAGTTAAAAACCGTGAGCAACATCGCTTTTCAATGCCACAGGCACCAAGTCCTGATATCATTTTTGCAGCATCTCTGGGGGCCTACCTGACGGACTTCCAAACGGGTGTCATTAAAATTATAAGAGATATCGCGCAAGAAGGAACGAACATCAAACTCCACGTTTTGCTCATAAGTCAGATAGATAGTCATTTTTCCGCCGTCGAGAGTATATTCAGCATCAACGGCTTTAATTTCGCCAAATTCGCCTTCTCTCAAAAAGCGATTTATTATGTCAATGGCTTCTTTAGCTTTTTGCTTGTAATTTTTATAGCTTTCAAAGTCTTCTTCAGTGGCCAATCTTTCTACTTTAAGCACATTTGGCCCATCAATTTTGGGGTCGACGTTTAAAGCTGCTACGGTACCCAGCTGTAAGCCCCGTGATGTATTTACAATAACAGCGTCCCCCAAGAGAAATTTGGGCTTCTTCTGGGATAGAAAAGTGATAATGTTTACCAACAGGCGTAAACTGTACGCCAATAATCTTTAAATCTTCCATAATTTAAATTATACTAGATGCCTGCGACTGTTTCCAAAACTTCAATTTCCCGGAAAGAAAACATGGCAAAAATGATTTCATATTAACTAAATGCCAGATATATTTAAAAACTGGCATTCAAGAAATCTCATATATAGCTATAACTGATCTGCTAGCCTACTCCTCCAAAAGCGACAATACCTGCGGCAAAAGTTGTTTTTACGTGATACAACACCTTCCGCCAAAAAGGTACCATCACGCAGTATCCGGTATGGCAACTCATCAAGTACTAATGGTTGATCAACCATCAACAAACGACTTGAACCTTCCACAACGTCTGTAATCATTAACATGGCAAAGTCAAGCCCTTTTTCATCACGATACTTTATGAGCGCGCGTCTTAGCTGTCCTAATACATCTCCAAGATCATATACACCAGCAACTTCAACCTGAGATATAGCGAATTTTACGCCAGCAGTTTCATAAGTTTCACATCACCATTCACTATATTGTCAGGTTCACGTGTAAGCAAGCCAGCGCCGGCACGAACGACCTTTTCGCCATAGCTTTGAACAGTCTCATTTCCAGTGGCGAACCTGGCACAAAGCCCATCGTCCCAGAGTTTGAGCAACTTCTTTGTCACGTGGGGTTGTTGTTGGTGATTGAAATATCAAGGTGTCTGAAAGCAGACCTGCCAGAAGCATGCCAGCAATTGCTGGTGGCGCGCTTAATCCAGCTTCCACAATTTGCTCGGCCACCAAAGTCGATGTGCTTCCCACAATATCGACCGTAAATTTTATAGGCACATGGGTTGGACGGTTTCCAAGACGATGGTGATCTAATATTTCCAGCAATTCGGCCTCTTCCAACGACGCAATCGATTGTTGTGGTTCGTTGTGGTCTACTAAAATGACTTTGATACGTGGTGGATGCAATAAATTGTTTTGGCGAACGACACCCAAATAGCGTCCTTTTTCATCAACAACCCAATATTCAGTATATTCGTGACGTAAAAGACGGTTTATAACGTCTTTGATACGCGTTTGTGGTTGAAAACGAGGGATATCGGTGTTTGCTGCTTCCCGGCTTGGAATATCCAGTAGTTCGGATATGGTCATATCGCGAAATCTTGGATGTGGCCCGATAATACGTCGCAAAAAAAATCAAAAACACTTTTTCCAGTCACCATACCATAAGGTGTTCCGTCCGCATTAACAATCGGCGCAATGCCACCGGTGCGGGTTAGAATCGCCCATGCTTCATTCAAAGATTTATCAGGCGTTGCAACATCGTAACGTTTGGTAACTGATTCAAAACGTGGTGACGCGTCAGTTAGTAAAATGGGTTGTTCCAGGTTAAGCGTTTTGAGAACCCACGCAGTTTGCAGGTTTACCGAACCAGCACGACAAGCAACCGTCGGCAAATTATCCCGTTCGCGCAAAAGCCAGGCGTAACCTATCGCTGCCGCAATCGAGTCGGTATCAGGATTGATATGTCCAGTTACAAAAATTCTATCTGATCTGTTTATTGTGTATCCACTATACTGCATGGTTCTTCCTCAATCTTTAGTTAAAAAGCCAGGATTTTAGCCTGGCTTATAAAAAAAACCTTATTTGGTGTCAGTCAACTCATAGAGTTCCACAAGTACGCCATTGGCCGCTTTGGGATGAATAAACGCCATTTTCTGCCTGGGAGCACTTGTGGTTCTGTGTTGATAAGGCGCACGCCCTGTTCTTTTAGTCGATTGAATGTTTCATCAATATTTTGAACTTCAACGCAAAGATGATGCATGCCCTCACCACGTTTTCCAGATAAGCTGCCATACCCGTATCATCACGGGTCGGTTGCACCAATTCTATTAAGCTGTCACCGATAGGAATAAAGGCAACTCTGGAGGCTTCGGATGGTACTTCTTCAATGTAGTCGAGTTTCAAACCCAGTTTACTCTCCCAAAAGTCTAACGCGGCTTCTATATCTTTTACTGCAATAGCGACGTGGTTTATTTTTTTTATGGTCATTTTCTCTCCGTTAAATTTATAGTTTTGTCAGTTCTTTAAGCTTTACAAGAAACTAGGCGCGCGATATTCGCCCCCCCAAACCTGGCGTAAGCGGCCGCATATTTCGCCCAGGGTCAGCTTTCCTTCTACACATTCAATAATGATGGGCATCATATTCTCGTCGCCTTTGGCACAAGCTTCAAGTCGGTTAAGAAGGTCTTCAGCCTTGTTGTTGTCGCGTGATGCCCGTAATTTTGCCAGGCGTTCGCGTTGTTCCAGTTCAATAGACTGGTCAATCTTGAG
>JMBX01000015.1_pt1 | contig 42951 bp, 65 predicted proteins | sample 616521 | NCBI WGS metagenome assembly JMBX01 (sample SAMN02727906, study PRJNA239997) | anaerobic digester metagenome | biome: anaerobic digester; isolation source: mesophilic anaerobic digester inoculated with municipal waste water sludge... | place: Germany: Bielefeld University, CeBiTec ...
AATGGATGTGGATAAAGCCATAATTGGAGGTACAGGCGTATACGATGCTGGCGGAGAAGGCTATAGGGAAAAAGTAAAGACCAAATATGGAGAAGTTGAAATGGATATTTTAAATATTAAAGGGGGGGAAGAGATTATATTTTTAGCTAGACATGGGAAAAACCATTCGGTGCCACCTCATCTAATAAACTATAGGGCTAATATGATGGCATTAAAGGAGATGGGGGGGTAAAATATATCTATTCTACCGCTGCTGTAGGTTCTTGTAATGAAAATTATGAACCAGGGGGGGATGTAGTGGTTATAAAGGATTTTCTAGACTTTACCAAGTCTAGGCCAGTAACTTTTTTTTGAAGGAGGGGGGGAAGAATCAGTAAAACATGTGGATATGAGCGATCCTTATTGTAAAAACCTTAGGAGAAGGTTTTGCGATTTTGCTAAGGACCAGGGATTGGATATAAAAGGAGAAGGAGTATATGTGTGTACTGAAGGTCCTAGATTTGAAACGGCTCAGGAAATAAATATGTTTAAACAATTAGGTGGAGATGTAGTAGGAATGACTAGCGTACCAGAAGTAATATTGGCTAAGGAGTTAGGTATATGCTACTCAACCATTGGAATAATTTCCAATTGGTGTACCGGGATGAGTGGAGAGATAACATTACATGATATTCAAGGGGGGGTAATGGAAAAGAACAAAGAAAAGATAACAAATGTATTTATAAAAATATTCCTAATGGGATTGGATCAATCCCATTGTAATTGTAGTAGTGCTATTTTGGAATTGTAATATTTAAAATAATTCTTGACAATTATAAAACCCACTGATACTATTAAGTTAGAAAATTGAATAATTAGCTCATATAATTCTCATAATATGGTTGAGAAGTCTCTACAAAATGACCGTAAATCATTTGGCTATGAGCGAAAGTGTACCTAGGGTTCCGAAGATTTATTTTCTTGTCTGGTCCAAGCGGTACAGATATTGTAGTGTAAAATATTACACCAGTATTACACCGAAGGGATAAAAGCCCAGTCGGGTAGGTTTCGCTTAACCTACCTGACTGGGCTAAATTTATTTTTAAGGAGGTGTCCCTTTTGGGATATAAAAGGGTGTTTGTAGAAAAAAAAGAGAAGTTCAATATAGATGCAAAATTATTGCATAGGGATGTTAAAGAATATTTAGGAATCAAAGATTTAAAAAGGACGAGGATAATCAATATATATGATTTTATCCAAGTATCCAATGAGGATTATGATGCAATAGTTAAAAATATCCTCATAGATGGGGGGATTTGGATTATGTATATGAAAGGATCTTTCCAATAGATAAAGAATCAAAATATTTTAGAGTAGAATTTCTTCCTAGTCAGTACAATCAAAGGGAGGATGCACTATTTCAGTCTATAAGAATATTATTAAGAAAAGATATAAAGGTAAAACATTCTTTATTATTAGTGTTTGAAGGCATTCAAGAAGAACAATTAAACAAGATAAAAAAAATATTATATCAATCCAGTTGAAATGAGGGAAATAAGCTTAGACTATTTGGATTCTAGGGATGAAAAAGTTGTAATAGATGGAATTGAAAGGGTAGATGGCTTTATAAATATGACTGAAGAAGAAATTGCCCAAATCAAATCAGAATATGAGCTGGGACTGGATATGGAGGATATACTATTTTGCCAAAGATATTTTAAAGAGGAGGGGGGGAGATGCCCAACTATCACAGAATTAAAGCTGATAGATACCTATTGGTCTGATCATTGTAGACATACAACTTTTATGACGGAATTAGATAGTATCCAGTTTGAGGAAAACAAATATAAATCATTGATAGAAGATGCTTTTAAAGAATACTTAAAGTCTAGAGAATATGTCTATGGGAATAAACAAAAACCCATATGCCTAATGGATTTAGCCACTATAAATATGAAGGAGATAAAGAAGAAGGGATTGTTAAAGGATTTAGAGGAATCGGAAGAGATAAATGCAGCTAGTATAGAAATAGATGTGGATGTGGATGGGGGGGAAAATGAAAAGTGGCTTTTAATGTTTAAAAATGAAACCCACAACCATCCAACGGAAATAGAGCCTTTGGCGGTGCTGCTACTTGTTTAGGAGGATGTATAAGGGATCCTCTTTCAGGTAGAGCTTATGTATACCAAGCTATGCGGATTACTGGAGGAGCAGATCCTAGGGAAAAATTTGAAAATACTTTAATAGGTAAATTGCCCCAGAGGAAAATTACACAGAAGGCTATGGAAGGCTATAGTTCCTACGGCAATCAAATAGGAATACCTGCTGGATTTATTAGGGAAATATACCATGAAGGCTATGTAGCTAAAAGGATGGAGGTGGGAGCAGTAGTAGCTGCTGCCCCAAGAGAAAATGTAATAAGAAAATCTCCTAAACCAGGGGGGGATTTAGTCCTACTAGTAGGTGGGAAGACTGGAAAAGATGGATTAGGTGGTGCTGTAGGTTCCTCTAAAGGGCATACAGAAGAATCCCTGGAAACTGGTGGTGCAGAAGTACAAAAAGGCAATCCTCCTCTAGAGAGAAAAATTCTTAGATTGTTTAGAAATGAAAATGTGAGCAGGATGATTAAAAAAATGCAATGACTTTGGTGCTGGAGGGGGGGTTTCTGTAGCTATAGGAGAGTTGGCAGATGGGTTATCTATAGATTTAGATAAGGTTCCTTTAAAATATCCAGGATTAGATGGTACAGAAATAGCTTTATCCGAGTCCCAGGAGCGAATGGCTGTAGTTATAGATAAAGAAAATTTAGATGAGTTCTTGAAATTTGCCAAGGAAGAAGACTTGGAGGCAACAGTTGTAGCTAAGGTAATTGATGAAGATAGATTGATTATGAAATGGAGAGATAGTACCATAGTAGACATTTCTAGAAAGTTTTTAGATACTAATGGCATAAGAAAAAAAGGTCCAGGTGATAGTAGGGACTCCTAAAGAAGAAAACTATCTAAAAGATAATCCAAATCATGTATATGGCAAGGATATAGAGGAAAAATGGATAAAAACATGAGTTATTTAAATAATGGAAATCAAAAGGGATTAGTAGAAAAATTTGATCATTCTGTAGGGGGGGGAGGAACGGTTTTGATGCCTTTAGGTGGTAAATATAGGCTTACTCCTACGGAGGGCATGGTTGCAAAAATTCCTGTATTCCATGGGAATACTAATACTTGTTCTTTGATGAGTTATGGATATGAGCCAAACTTGTCAAAATGGAGTCCTTTCCATGGAGGTATGTATGCAGTAATAGAATCTTTGGCTAAGATAACCGCTATGGGAGGAGACTATAGAAAGGTTAGGCTATCCTTTCAAGAATATTTTGAAAGGTTGGATAAAGATAAAAAGAGATGGGGTAAGCCCTTTGCTGCTCTATTAGGTGCCTTCCTAGTTCAGAAGAATTTAAATATTCCAAGTATTGGTGGGAAGGATAGTATGTCGGGAAGTTTTGAAAATATAGATGTACCCCCCCTACCCTTATAAGTTTTGCAGTAACCTATGATAAGGTTGAAAATATAATCTCTCCAGAATTTAAAAGGGTAGGAAATAATGTAGTATTGATCCCTCTAGATATAGATGAAAAGGGTATGGTGGATTTTGAACAATTGAATATCAACTATACTAGGATAAAAAAATTAATAGACGAAGGTAAAATACTATCTGCTTCTTCAGTAAAATTTGGCGGTATTGGAAGAAGTATATCAGAGATGAGCTTTGGAAATAAAATTGGATTTAAGTTTGTTTCAAATATAGGTGAAGAACAATTATTTTTGCCTATGTATGGTTCCATTATAGTGGAAATGGAGGAAAACCCAGAAGACTTATTAGGGGGGGATGTGGATTATAGATTATTGGGCAGGACTATAGAGGAAAGGCATATTGAGATAGGAGGTAAAAAAATAGATATAGATCATCTTATAGAAGAATGGACTAAACCTTTGATAGATGTATTCCCTATAGAAGACGGTAAGTATAATCAAATAAGAATCCAATATGCTAACGGTCCAAAGCTATCCTCTAATGTAAAAATAGCTAAGCCTAGAGTGTTCATCCCTATATTTACAGGAATCCATGGTGAATATGATATGGAAAAATCTTTTGAAAGAGCAGGGGGGGTAAGGTAGATTCTTTTGTATTTAAAACCCTAACCCAAGAGGATATAGATTACTCTTATAAGGAAATGGCCAATAAAATCAATCAATGTCAAATATTAGCTATACCTGATGGTGCAGTTTTAGGAAATGAGCCTGATGGGGGGGAGGAAAATTAATAGCCAATGTATTAAAGAATCCCTATGTAGAAGAAGCCATAATGGATTTATTAGAGAACAGGGATGGATTAATATTGGGAATAGGGAGTGGATTTAAGGCATTGGCTAAATCTGGACTATTAGCTGATGGGTTAAATATTACCTACAATAAATCTGGTTACCATATATCAACTATGGTAAATGTAAAGATAGTATCCAACTTATCTCCTTGGTTTAGCAATGTAAAAGTAGGAGAAGAAGTGGTTCTACCTTTATCTACTAGAGAAGGCAGAATAGTATTAGATGAAAAGGGGGGGATTGATAAATTGATACAGAAGGGACAAATTGCCACCCAATATGTAAATTACAATCCTACAGGTTCCATAGAAGGGATAGAGGGTATAACTAACTTTAACGGAAGGGTATTGGGAAGAATAGCTAATTCCGATAGGACTGGGATTGGATTATATAAAAATATAGGAAAAGTTGAAGAGGATAGGATATTTAAAGCTGGAATCTATTATTTTGCTTAAAACAAGGAAAATAAGTAGAGTAACATACAATATATTAATTTATGATGATAAGGAAAGGGTGTTTTATATGAAAGTTGCTGTTGTTATGGGAAGTATATCAGATAAGGAAGTAGCAGACAAATCCGTTGAGATACTAGAAAAATTTGATATAGACGTAGAGATGAGGGTTATTTCTGCCCATAGAACCCCTTATGAAGCTATGGAATTTGCCAAGAAGGCAGAAGATGAAGGTATAGAAGTAATTATCGCTATTGCTGGAAAGGCAGCCCATTTAGCTGGTGTTATAGCTGCTATAACTCCCCTTCCAGTGATTGGGTTGCCTATAAAATCATCTACTATGGATGGTATGGATTCCTTACTATCCATAGTTCAGATGCCAAAGGGAGTGCCAGTGGCTACTGTAGCCATAAATGGAGGAGAAAACGCAGGATTATTGGCTGTGCAAATATTGTCAGTAAAGTATCCTGAACTACGGAATAAATTTAAAGAATATAAGATAGAGATGGCTAAACAGGTGAAGGAAATGGATGCTAAAGTAAAAAAAAGTAGACTGAAAGGATGAAGGCCTTTGTCAGGAGTTTTTGGAATATATAGTAATAAAAATAAAGATGTATCTAGAATTATATACTATGGATTATATGCATTGCAACATAGAGGACAAGATAGTGCTGGAATTGCTATAAATAACAATGGATATATAGATTATCATAAGGATTTAGGATTAGCTCAGGAAGTGTTTAATAATGATGAATTAAATAGATTGAGAGGAAATATAGGTATAGGGCATATTCGCCAATCTAAGGTTGAAGAAAATACCATTGCCAATGCTGAACCATTAGTTGTTGGATATAAAAAAAGGTGCATTGGCTCTAGCTTGCGATGGTGCTTTAATAAATTTTAACGAATTAAGGGGGGGAAGAATGGAAGATGGAGGTATTATATTTCAAACTTCTACTGACACGGAGATTATAGCTAATTTGATTGCCAAATACCACGAAGACGATATTGAACAAGCCATAATAAGAGGAGTAAAGGACATAAAAGGTTCCTATGCATTGGTTGCAATGACCAACGATAGATTGATTGGTATAAGGGATCCCTATGGCATGAAGCCCTTATGTATAGGAAAACTAGGAGAAAGCTATGTACTATCTTCGGAAACCTGTGCTCTAGATACTATAGGGGGGGAAAGTTTATAAGGGATGTAGAGCCTGGAGAGATGGTAGAAATAGTAGATGGAAAGCTTAAATCCATTAATACCAAAGAACCCCAGGATAAAAGGATATGTTTGTTTGAAATCATATATTTTGCACGGCCTGATAGTAAATTAGACGGAAAAAGTATATACCTAATACGACGAGAAGCTGGAAGAAATCTTGCTAAAGAATGTCCCCCCCAGGATGGAGATATAGTAATATCTGCACCAGATTCAGGAACAGTAGCAGCTATAGGATATGCAGAGGAATCAGGGATACCCTATGATGAAGGCTTGATAAAGAATAGATATGTAGGTAGAACTTTTATAAAACCAACTCAAGAATTAAGGGAACAAGGGGGGGTTAGAATAAAGCTAAATGTGTTAAAGGAGAATATTGAAGAAAGCGGATTATATTAGTAGATGATTCTATAGTTAGAGGTACCACTATGAAGAGAACTGTATCCATGTTGAAGGAAGCAGGTGCTAAGGAGGTACATGTGAGGATATCAGCTCCACCAGTTATTCATGGCTGTAATCTAGGTATCAATACATCTAGGGGGGAGATAATTTAATAGCAAAGGGAAAGACTATAGATGAAATAAAGGAGATAATAGGAGCTGATTCCCTATGTTTTTATCTCTGACAGGTCTTTTAGAAGCAACAGGGGGGGAGAGGATATATATTGTACTGGTTGTTTTAAAGGAGAATATCCTTTTTGAGAATAGATAGAAGAAAGGAGAAAAATCATGACTATAAGCTATAAGGATGCAGGAGTGGATAAGGAAGCAGGTTATAGACAAGTAGAACTTATAAAAAAAATATTGTAAAGAGAACTCATACCAAGGATGTATTGACAAATATTGGTGGATTTGCAGGATTGTTTAAATTGGATACGAATTCCTATAAGGAGCCAGTATTGGTTTCTGGAACCGATGGAGTAGGTACAAAGGTGAAGATTGCATTTATGATGGATAAACACAATACCATAGGAGAAGACTGTGTAGCTATGTGTGTAAACGATATATTATGTCAAGGTGCAAAACCTTTATTCTTTTTAGATTATATTGCTACAGGCAAATTAATCCCTGAAAAGATGGCAGATATAGTAGAAGGTATTGCAAATGGGTGTATCAAAGGAGAATGTGCATTGATTGGAGGAGAGACAGCAGAAATGCCTGGTCTATATAAGGCTCATGAATACGATCTAGCAGGCTTTTGTGTAGGAATTGTAGATAAGGAAAGGATAATAGATGGTTCCAATATAACAAAAGGGGATATAATAATAGGGCTTCCCTCCTCAGGAGTTCACAGCAATGGATACTCCCTTGTACGGAAAGTTGTATTTGAAAAAAAATAATATGGCTATAGATGAATTTATACCTGAATTAGGGACTACCATTGGGGAAGAATTATTAAAACCTACTAGAATATATACAAAAACCGTAAGGGCTTTAGTGGAGAATTTTAATGTAAAGGGAATGGCCCATATAACTGGTGGTGGGTTTTATGAGAACATCCCAAGGATCATTCCCGAAGGACTAACAGCTTGTATTCATACTGATAGGATAGATACACCAGAGATATTTAAATTGATGCAAAATGGGGGGGAATATACATATAGAGGAGATGTATTCTACCTTTAATATGGGGGGGATTGGAATGGTAGTGATAGTTTCTAAAGAAGAAGCAGAAGAAATATTAAATCTATTGGAAGAACAAGGGGGGGAAGAAGGTGTTTTATTAGGAGAAATCGAAAAAGGTCAGGAGAAGATAGTGCTATGGTGAACATAGGAGTTTTGATTTCTGGAAGGGGGGGATCCAATCTTCAAGGGATTATTGATAATATTCATAATGGGAAAATAGATGGGAATATAAAGTTGGTTATATCCAATAGAAAGGACGCCTATGGTTTGATAAGGGCTAAAAAAAGCAGGTATAGAGACTTTATATTTAGATAGGGGGGGGAAATTTTCAACAGAAGAGGAATACAACAGAAGGATTATGGAGGAATTTATTAATCGAGATGTAGAATTAGTAGTACTTGCAGGGTATTTAAGGGTATTGTCCAAAGAGTTTGTTCGTGAATATGAAAATAGGATAATAAATATTCATCCTTCTTTAATTCCCAGCTTCTGTGGAAAAGGATGTTATGGAGAACGAGTTCATGAAATGGTATTGGAACGTGGGGGGGTAAAGGTTACAGGAGTTACTGTTCACTTTGTAGATGAGGGAACGGATACAGGACCTATTATTCTACAGAAGGCAGTAGTGGTAAAAGATGATGATACTGTAGAGAGCTTAAAAAAAAGAGTGCTTCAGGTGGAACACCAATTGTTACCTAAAGCTATAGAACTTTATTGTCAAAAGAGGATATCCATACAAGGACGAAAGGTAATCATTAACTAGAGGTGATAATGTGAAAAGAGCATTAATAAGTGTTTATGATAAGAAGGGAATTATCCCCCTTTGCAAAAGAATTAAACAGATTAGGTTGGGAAATAATATCTACTGGGGGGGTACTTATAAGATCTTGAAGGGAGAGGGAGTAGATGTAGTAGATGTAGCTGAAGTGACCAAATTCCCTGAAATATTAGATGGTAGGGTAAAAACTATTCATCCTAATATACATGGAGGATTGCTGTATAAAAGAGATGATATGAACCATGTAGATAAATTAAAAGAGTTAAATATTAATTCCATAGATATGGTAGTTAACAATCTATACCCCCTTTGAAGAAACTATAAACAAAGTAGAAGTAAATCATGAGGAGGTAATTGAAAATATAGATATAGGCGGTCCTTCCATGATAAGGGCAGCAGCTAAAAATTATGAATATGTAACGGTAGTGGTAGATCCTTCAGATTATGAAAAGGTATTAGATGAGATAAAATCTCAAGGAGAAACTACTTTAAAAACTAGAAGATACTTAGCTATGAAGGTGTTTCAATATACTGCCTATTATGATTCTTTAATAGCCAATTATTTTAATAAATTGGAGTCAGTAAAATTTCCAGACATAGTCACTTTAGGATTTAAGGATAAACGAGAGTTACGATATGGGGGGGAAAACCCCCATCAAAAAGGGGGGGTATTCTACAGGGAAGGAAACAATGTAGAAGGTACCATAGCTGGAGCAATTCAAATCCATGGAAAGGAATTATCCTTCAATAATATAAACGATAGTAATGGAGCTTTGGAGATATTAAAAGAATTTGATGAGCCAACGGTAGTAGGGGGGGTAAAGCATGCTAATCCCTGTGGTATAGGTAGTGGAGATAGTATACTAAATGCCTATAAAAAAAGCCTACGAATCCGACACCATATCTATATTTGGGGGGGAATATTAGCAGCCAATAGGGAAATAGATGAAGAAGTGGCAAAGTTCATAGATGAAATATTCATAGAGGTGGTTATGGCACCTTCCTATACTAAAAAGGCTTTATCCATATTAAGTTCTAAGAGGAATATAAGGGTACTTCAAATCCCCCATATAGAAAAAAAAGAGACTATAATTCCTATGATATAAAAAAAGTTTTAGGTGGAATATTACTACAGGAGAGGGATACACAACTACTAGGGGGGGCAGAACTCAAAGTGGTAACCAATAGAAAGCCAACGGATAAGGAAAGACAAGATTTATTATTTGCATGGAAAGCTGTGAAAGGGGTTAAATCTAATGGGGGGGTACTATTGGCAAAGGATAAGGCAACTATTGGTATAGGCTTAGGTGAGGTAAATAGGATATGGGCTGTACAAAATGCCATTGAAAGGGCAGGGAATAAGGCTAAAGGGTCAGTACTAGCTTCTGATGGATTTTTCCCTTTCAAGGATTCGGTGGAGGCTTTGGCAAAGGCAGGAGTTACCGCCATTATTCAGCCTGGTGGTTCTATAAGAGACGAAGAATCCATAGAAGAAGCAAATAAACACAATATAGCTATGGTATTTACAGGCATTAGACATTTCAAACATTAACCTTTAGGAAAGAAGGGATAATATGAAGGTATTGGTTGTAGGCAGTGGTGGTAGGGAACATGCTTTATGTTGGAAGATTGTACAGAGTAAAAGGGTGTCAAAAGTTTTTGTGCTCCAGGAAATGGAGGCACGGAGGATATATCTGAGAATATAGATATAGATGTGGATGAAATAGATAAATTGGTAAACTTTGCACTAAAAGAATCTATTGATATAACCATAGTAGGACCAGAGGGGGGGCCTTTGGTAAAAGGTATAGTTGATAAATTTAAAGCAAAAGGGCTTCGCATTTTTGGAGCAAATAAGAAAGCTGCTCAATTAGAAGGGAGCAAGGTTTTGCTAAGAAATTTATGGAAAATATAATATTCCTACTGCCAGATATAGAGTATATAGGGATATAGACGAAGCTACTCAAGGGTTAGAAGAGTTTGATTATCCCGTGGTAATCAAAGCCGATGGATTGTGTTTTGGTAAAGGGGGGGTAATAATATGCAATACTAGAGAAGAAGGGTTAGCTGCTCTAAAGCATATTATGGTAGATAAGGCCTTTGGTTCTCAGGGAAATACTATTATAATAGAGGAATATCTAGTAGGGACTGAAGCTTCCTTACTATGCTTTGTTTCTCAAGGTAAGTTATTTCCTATGGAATCGGCTAAGGATTATAAGAGAATATTGGATGGAGATAAGGGAGATAATACTGGAGGAGTAGGGTGTTTTTCTCCTAACCCTTTGATAGATGAAGATATGAAAAGGATTATACAAAAGGGAATATTAAAAAAATATTGAGAGAGGTTTGGAATACGAATATCTAGACTATAGTGGAATACTATTTATAGGACTTATGTTTACTCAAAGAGGACCTAAGGTATTAGAGTTTAACTGTAGATTTGGGGGGGATCCGGAAACAGAGGTATTGTTACCAAGGCTTGAAAGAGATATAATAGATATTTTTCAAAAGACTATAGATGGAAATTTGAGGGAAGAAGATTTAATATGGAGTGAAAAACATTGTGTTACTGTAGTGGCTACATCCAAAGGTTATCCTGGAAGATATGAAATAGGTAAGGAAATACAAGGATTAGACAATATGGATAGGGATATTATACTATTCCATAATGGAACCAAAAGGGTAGGGAATAGGCTATATACTAATGGAGGACGAGTCCTTTCATTAACTGCATTAGGGGGGGATACTTTGGAAGATGCTAGGAACAAGGTTTATGATAATATAAATAATATCAAATTTGATGGAATTTATTATAGAAAAGATATTGGAGAAATATAGATTTGATAAAACCCTTGTTATTCTGAACGTAGGGGGGGAGGATTTACCCTTTAAACCCTAGATTCACTCCTTACGTTCAGAATAACAGGAAATCAAATAATATATTAAATTTTTTTGTATATTCCTTTTATCTTTTTACATTTGTTCTCACTTTATTATCCATATTTAGTGTAAGAATCCCTAGCACTACTAATATTAGTCCCATTAATAGATTAAGAGTAAATTGTTCTCCTTTTATAAACATTGCAGAGAAGATGGAACCAAATATTGGTATAAACAATCTATATATACTCACCTTTCCTGGAGGGTTATACTTAAGTAGCATGTACCAAAGGGTAAATGCTGCTGCAGATATAAAAGCAGCATATAATAGTAGACTAAAGCTAGCTATATTAAAGTTTAAACCATGGCCCTTTAGGCCAATTTTACCGATTATTAAAAGTAACAGTGAGCCAGAAAACATCTGTCCACCAGATAGCAAAATGGGTTAATGTCAGCAGATATGGTTTTCACATACATAGTTGCAATAGTACTTAATAGGGCAGAAATGAGTAAAAAAACCTTCCCCCTATAAATTTAAAGCTTAAATCTAAATCCTTACCTAGATTTATTAGGATTACTCCACCAAAACCTAATATAAGGCTTAATACTCTGCTAATATTTAACTTATCTTCTGCATATATAAAATGGGCAGCAATAACAGTAAAAAAAAGGTACTTCCTGATTGTAATATTGCGGACTTAATTCCAGAAGTGTTGGCTACTCCTATATAGAAGAAAAAGTATTGCAAAGAAGTTTGCAAAAGTCCTAATATGATTATAGGTTTTATATAATCTTTCTTCATATGGATCTTTTCTTTAATGAGTATGTTTTGAATAAGAAATACCATTATAGATGCTATGAAAAACCTTAATCCTGCGAAGTATACTTTAGAATATATATCTGCTGGTTGAATTTGAAGCAGTTCATAGCCTATTTTTACTACAGGAAATGCACTTCCCCATAGAGCAGTACATATAAGGGCTATAATTAAAATATTGTGTTTTTTTTAGTAAAAAAAGTTGTCCATTTGTTTCTCCTTTCTATAATACATTTATAATGTATACCATATTTAAGCTACCCAATTTTAATATTTTGAAACATACTGATAATTAGTAACAAAAATTAGAATTTTCTATTTCTATATGAAAAACATTATATTCGATCCTAAAATAAGGGACATAAGAAATTATTGTAATTATAGGGGGGGAAATTTATAGCTCTTCCTTTGTTTATAGAAAAAAATTTATGGGTAAATATAAATTAGCTTAATAAACAAACGAAGGAGGAATTAGGATGTTAGTTGGAAGAACAGTACCAAATTTTAAGGCAAAAGCTTATCATAAGGGTGAAATAGTAGATATTAATCTAGAGGATTACAGGGGGGGAAAATGGGTAGTACTTTGTTTCTATCCAGGAGACTTCACTTTCGTCTGACCTACAGAACTGACACAAATAGCCGTTGGCTATGATACATTACAATCTTTAAATGTTGAAGTAATATCTGTATCAGTAGACAGTGTATTTTCACATAAAGTATGGGATGAAATAGAGTTATCCAAGATGGTAGATGGAGGTATACCTTATCCAATGGTGTCTGATCCAGGTGGAAAGATCGGGCAACTATTTGATGTTTACGATGAAGAAGAAGGAGTAAATATTAGAGGTAGATTTATAATAGATCCAGAAGGTATAATACAAGCAGCAGAGATATTAACATCTCCTGTAGGAAGAAATCCTGAAGAATTATTAAGGCAAATAAAAGCTTATCAACATCATCAAAAAAACAGGGGGAAGTAATACCTTCTGGTTGGGAAGAAGGAGATCCTACTTTATCTCCAGCTCCTGAACTAGCGGGTAAAGTATGGGAAAAATGGAAACCAAAAAAAATAAGGGAAATTTTCCCTTATTTTTTTTAGTTAAATTTTGTGATTATATTATAGTAATTTACATCATTAAATAATAAACTATTTCAAAAAAAATCTAATTTATTTGATATAATACTATATAGTTGAATTTATTATAATAACATATTAAGACAATATAATAAAAAAAGTCGAATTAATTCAAAATGTTTTTCAGGAATAGAATACCTACTAGAGTACATACTATCTATGTTATAATGAGGGCATTTCATCTATGATTGATATCAATCATAGATACAAATATCACTTTAGAAGGAGGAATAATATTGAAAACAGATGTTCAAATTGCTCAAGAAGCGAAGATGTTACCTATTACAGAGGTGGCAGAAAAATTAGGATTAGAAGAAGATGATTTAATACAATACGGTAAGTATAAGGCAAAAATAAAACTAGATGTACTTGAAAAATTACAAGACAGAGAAGATGGAAAATTAGTTTTGGTAACAGCAATAAATCCAACTCCTGCTGGAGAAGGTAAAACTACCACTAATATAGGTCTTTCTATGGGGTTAAACAAAATAGGTAAAACTGCCATAACAACCCTTAGAGAACCATCCCTTGGACCAAGTTTTGGTATAAAAGGTGGTGCTGCTGGTGGTGGATATGCTCAAGTAGTACCAATGGAGGATATAAATCTTCACTTTACTGGAGACTTCCATGCAATAACTACTGCACATAACTTGATAGCTGCTCTATTAGATAATCATATACATCAAGGTAATGAATTAAATATTGATCCTAGAAGAATTGTTTGGAAAAGGGTTCTAGATATGAACGATAGAGCATTGAGGAATATAGTAGTAGGTCTTGGTGGAAGACCAAATGGTGTGCCAAGGGAAGATGGATTTGACATAACAGTAGCCTCAGAAATAATGGCAATATTTTGTTTATCAAAGGATTTAGAAGATTTTAAGAAGAGAGTTGGAGAAATTGTAGTAGCTTATAAATACGATGGTAGTCCTGTGTATGCTAAGGATTTAAATGCAGAAGGTGCTGTTGCGGTACTTATGAAGGATGCAATACATCCAAATCTTGTACAAACATTGGAAAACACTCCTGCATTAATCCACGGGGGGGACCTTTTGCTAATATCGCCCATGGTTGTAATTCCATGTTAGCTACACAAATGGCTTTGAAACTTGCTGATTACACTATAACAGAGGCAGGATTTGGTGCTGATTTAGGAGCAGAAAAATTCTTTGACATCAAATGTAGATTTGGCGGCTTAAAGCCAGATGCAGCAGTGATAGTAGCTACTGTAAGAGCATTAAAATACAATGGGGGGGGAGTTAAAAAGGATAAGTTGGGAGACGAAAACCTAGAGGCATTAAAAGAAGGGTTTGGAAATCTAGAGAAGCATATAGAGAATATAAATAAATTTGGAGTACCTGCAATAGTTGCTATAAATCAATTCCCAACGGATACAGAAGCTGAACTAAATTATGTAATTGATAGATGTAAAGAATTAGGTGCAGAAGCTGTATTATCGGAAGTTTGGGCCAAAGGTGGAGAAGGAGGAATTGAGTTAGCAAAAGCAGTAGTCAATGTATGCGAGACTAAAGAATCTAATTTTGCTCCACTATACGATGTAGAAAGCTCTATCAAGGAAAAAAAATTGAAAAAAATAGCTACAGAAGTTTATGGTGCAGATGGTGTAGATTATACTAAAGCTTGTGAAAAACAAATAGCTAATCTAGAAAAGCTAGGCTTTGATAATATTCCAATCTGTATGGCAAAGACTCAATACTCTTTAACAGATGATCCAACTGTACTAGGAAGGCCAGAAGGGTTTAGAATTACCGTAAGGGATATTAAAATATCCAGAGGTGCTGGATTTTTAGTTGCTTTAACTGGAGATATAATGACTATGCCAGGGCTTCCAAAGGTTCCTGCAGCAAACAATATAGATATATTGGAAAGCGGGGGGGAAATAGTAGGACTGTTTTAAAACAAGGGTCTGGAGGGTTTTCCCCCCCAGGCTCTTTTTATAGATCACGAAAACGTTTTCGCCAAGATATAAATATAGGAGGTGTTGTGGTGACAGGTTTTGACTCTAAAATAAAGAGTAAACAAGTAGATAGTCTATTTGAAGCAATATTACAGTTAAAAAAATATAGAAGAATGTTATCGTTTTTTTTGAAGATATATGTACTGTAAAAGAGATTCAATCGATAGCACAGAGATTGGAAGTAGCAAAATTGTTGACGCAAAATAAAACCTACAATGAAATAGAAAAGGAAACAGGAGCTAGTACTGCCACTATTAGTAGAATTAGCAGATCGTTGAATTATGGAGTGGATGGATATAAAATTGTATTGGAAAGATTAGGATATATTGAAGAAGATAAATAAGAACTAACTAAAAGGGATCCCTTTATAAAGGGATCCCTTTTAGTTGTAAGGCTAGGCAAAAAAATATCTATATAAAAGTATTAGAAAAACTATGATATAATTGAAATGTTATAATATAGAAACTGATAATCAGAAAGGATGAAAAGAAGTAAAAATTAAGATAAATTAGAAGATCAAAAAAATATTTTAATAGAAGGGATGATATTATGGCAATAGGAATATACAGCTTAATCTCTCCAGTTCATGATATTAAAAGAGTAGAGGAGGACACTAGGGGTTTTCTAGAAGCCATTGAGGTGAATCTAAATGAAAACTTTGAAAAGTGTGAAAAGGATGAGCTATCCAACTATCCACTACCATTAATATTTGTAGCCTCTGGAGGAGTAGAAGGCCAATTTAAAGAGAATTATACTAAGATAAAGGAACCATATTATCTACTTACCAATGGAGAAAACAACTCCTTTGCAGCCTCTTTAGAGATACTTACATTTCTCAAACAAAGAGGATTAAAAGGTGAGATACTACATGGTAGTGTAGATTATATTTCTAATAGAATAAAAGACATTTACGATATTACAAAAGCAAAGGAAACATTGAAACATATAAATATAGGAGTGATAGGTAAACCTTCCAATTGGCTTATAGCTTCCCATGTAAATTATGAAAATTTAAATGAAAGGTTTGGAATAAACTCTATTGAAATAAATATTGAAGAATTGATAGAGGAAATAGATAAAATACAAGTAAACAAGCTAGATACTTTGAAGGGAAACAAAAAAAATAGAGGAATTGTACCAAAAGTCCTTTAATAATGAGAGCCTGCAGGAAGCATTAAGAATATATGTAGCATTAAAAAAACATAGTGGATAAATACGATTTAAAAGGCTTAACTATTAGATGTTTCGATCTACTATCCACAGTACACAATACAGGTTGTATAGCCTTATCCTTATTAAACGATGAAGGAATAATATCTTCTTGTGAAGGGGATGTACCAGCGTTGATTTCAATGTTAATACTAAATGCTCTATCAGATGAACCAGTATTTATGGCCAATCCATCTAGTATAGATGTAGAAAAAAATGAGGTAATCCTTGCTCACTGTACTGTTCCCTTAGATATGACTAAGGACTATGCACTGGATACCCATTTTGAATCTGGTATAGGAGTAGGTATTCATGGAGAAATCCAAGAGGGACAGGCCACTTTATTTAAATTAAACAGCAATTTAGAGGAATATTTCGTTAGCAGTATATATATTAAAGAAAATATGTATCATAACAATCTCTGTAGAACTCAAATAAGAGTCCATATGGATCAAGATGTAAACTACTTTTTAACCAACCCCCCATGGGAAACCATCATCTAATATGTAGAGGGGGATTATACAAGACTTGTAGATGAGTTTATGAATTTAATGCTTAAATAATAATAAAAGACTAGGAGGTTATTGATATGGCGCCTAGTCTTTTATTATTTATTTTTTTTACTGTATTAAATACGGGAATTCCCTCTACCTCCATACCTTCCTTACCTGGGGGGAAACTCTAGAAAGAGAAATAGAATATAATATTAATTTGATTGGAATACATTTAAACTTTATTATATAATTATAGGGAAACTAATGTTTATTTAGGATGGTGACAAAATGGATTATTTAAAAGGATTAAATGCTAGACAAAGAGAAGCTGTTCTTCATACAGAAGGGCCTTTGCTTATTCTAGCAGGAGCAGGAAGTGGTAAGACCCGTGTATTGACCCATAGGATAGCTTATTTAATAGAAGAAAAAGGGGGGGTTTTCCCTGGAAATATATTGGCCATAACCTTTACCAATAAGGCTGCTAATGAGATGAAGGAAAGGGTAGCTAACCTACTAGGTGGGGGGGATATAGATAATATTTGGATGGGGGGGACTTTTCATTCCATAGGTGTAAGGATATTGAGACGGGATATAGACAAGATTGGATATGAGAAGAATTTCTCCATATATGATAGGGATGATCAGATAACTCTTATGAAGGAATGTATAAAGGAGAAAGATGTAAATAAGGACATATATAAGGAAAAATCCATACTAGCAACTATTAGTTCCTTAAAGGATGCCATGATTTCTCCAGATACATATATAAATAAAAATTATAATGACTTCTATAGAAGGAATATAGGGGAATTATATGCTCTATACCAAAAGAAGCTAAACAGAATAATGCATTGGATTTTGATGATCTAATCGTTAAGACTTTGGAATTACTTAGAGTAGATCCAATGGTATTGGATTACTATCAGAAGAAGTTTAAATATATATTTATAGACGAGTTTCAAGATACAAACAAATCCCAATACGAATTGATAAGACTATTATCCAATAAACATAGGAATCTATGCGTGGTGGGAGATGATGATCAATCTATATATAAGTTTCGTGGTGCAGATATAACCAATATACTAAATTTTGAAAAGGATTTTTCTGATACTAAGATCATCAAATTGGAACAAAACTATCGTTCTACCAAGAATATATTAAATGTAGCAAATCATGTAATAAAAAAACAACTCTGAAAGGAAAGATAAAAGCCTTTGGACGGACAATGAAGATGGGGGGATTTGGTGGTAGTGGAGAGTTTACCAGATTCTCAAGATGAAGCTTATTTTGTAGCAAATATGGCAGAAAAGCTTATGGATGAAGGTTATAAACCATCAGATTTTGCCATACTATATAGGACCAATGCCCAATCTAGATCCTTTGAGGAAGTCTTTATGAAAAAGGGTATCCCTTATAAATAGTAGGAGGCCTTAGGTTTATGATAGAAGGGAAATCAAAGATATATTAGCTTATTTAAAATTAATTCAAAATCCCAATGATGATATATCTCTGAAACGTATAATAAATGTACCTAGAAGGGGGCATTGGTAATGTTACTATGGAAAAAGTTGAAGAATATGCAAGTAGTGTTGGGAGAGTATATATACTGTACTTCAAGATTTAGAGGGAATTCCAAATCTATCCACTAGGGCTATAAACAATTTAAAGGAATTTGTTGAAATAATAAACAATCTAATGGATATAAAAGATCAGATGAGTATAAAAGATTTTATAGGAGAAGTATTAGATATTACAGGATATATTAGGGAATTGGAAAAAGAAAACAGTATTGAGTCTAGAACAAGACTGGAAAACATCAAGGAGTTTGTCTCTGTAGCTATAGACTTTGAAGTAAGAAATCCTGAAGGGACTTTGGAAGATTTTCTAGCTAATGTATCTCTCCTCTCAGATGTAGATAAAACAGAGGATTTGGAAAATTCTGCTACTATGTTAACAGTACATTCAGCGAAAGGATTGGAGTTTCCAGTGGTATTTTTAGTTGGCATGGAGGAGGGACTATTTCCCATATCTAGAGCATTGGAAGACGAATCAGAATTAGAAGAGGAAAGAAGGCTTTGTTATGTAGCTATAACGAGGGCTCAGGAATTATTATTCATCACTTATGCAAAGATTAGGACCATATATGGTAATGTAAATTACAGTCTACCTTCTAGATTTATAGAGGAAATTCCCGAAAATCTTATTACAACTATTGAAGAAAGTAGTGGTTTATCAAAAGATAACAATAGACAGCTAATAAATGTAATCGATTATACCAAAAGATCTGATAGCTTTGCTCCTCAATTTCCAAATAATAATGAGAATATAAAGGTAGGTACCAAGGTTAGCCATAAAAAAATGGGGGGGAGTAGGCACTGTTGTGCAGGTGAAGGGTAGAGAAGGGGGGGATAAGGAGATAATTATTGCTTTTGATGAATCAGTAGGCTTGAAACGATTACTACTTTCCATTGCTCCTATAGAAATTATGAAAGGAGATTAATATTATGGATAAGCTTAAGAGGATGGAAGAACTCATAGATATTATAGATGATTTAAATTATCACTATTATACATTAGATGACCCTAAATTAAGCGATAAAGAATATGATAAACTATATGATGAATTGGTGAGACTGGAGAAAGAAACTGGAGTAATATACCCCCCCTATTCTCCTACCCAAAGAGTTGGTGGAGATATATTGGATAAGTTTGAAAAACATACCCATATGGGAAGACTCTGGAGTTTAGATAAGTGTCAAAGTTATGGAGAATTAAGAAATTGGGATAATAGGGTAAGGCGTTTGATAGATGAATACAATAGAACTCATGAAGATAAATTACCATCTCCTACTTATATAGTAGAATATAAATTCGACGGTTTGACTATAAATGTAACCTATAGGGATGGGAAATTGGTACAGGGGGGGGCTACTAGGGGGGGAAATGGTATAGTAGGCGAAGCTATATTGCCCCAAATTAAAACAATTAAAACTTTACCACTAAAAATAAAGTATAATGGGGGGGTAATGGAAGTTCAAGGGGGGGAAGGACTAATGCCTTTATCTGCCCTTGAAGAATATAATAAGAAAGCCAAGGAACCATTAAAAAAAATGCAAGAAATGCTGCAGCAGGAGCCTTAAGAAATCTAGATCCAAAGGTTACAGCAGAAAGAAATTTAATAGCATACTTTTATAATATAGGCTATATAGAAGGGAAACAATTTAGTACCCATTTGGAGATGTTACGTTTTTTTAAAGGATAATAGGCTTCCAGTGTTTGATTATGCTAAGGAGTGTCAAACCGTAGACGAAGTAATAGAGGAGATTGAAAAGATTGAGGATAGACGTCATCATATAGATGTATTAACTGATGGAGCAGTTATAAAAATAAATGATATTAGAACTAGAGAGGTATTAGGCTATACCATGAGATTTCCTCGTTGGGCCATAGCTTATAAATTTGAAGCAGAAGAGACTACTACAAAACTATTGTCCGTAGAATGGAATGTAGGTAGAACGGGGGGGAAGGTTACACCTACAGCCATATTGGAACCAGTAGAAATTGCTGGTGCCACTGTAAGGCGAGCAACCTTAAACAATTATGATGATATCCAAAGAAAAGGAGTAAAAATCAACTCTCGAGTATTAATTAGAAGGTCTAATGAAGTGATTCCAGAAATAATGGGAGTTGTGGATACAGATGAAGAGACGGAAGAGATAAAAAAAAGCCTACCCATTGCCCAGCGTGTAATAGTGAATTGATTCAAGATGGGGGTTCATATATTTTGCCCTAATTCATTAACATGTAAACCTCAGCTAGTTTCTAGAATGGTACATTTCGCCAGTCGAGATGCTATGAATATTGAGGGGGTTTAATGAAAAGACGGCAGAAAAGCTTTTTGAAGAACTTAATCTAATGGATGTGGCAGATATTTATGAAATAAAATATGAAGATTTAATTAAACTAGAAGGCTTTAAGGAAAAAAAAGACTAGAAATTTACTTGAAACTATAGAAAGAAGCAAAGATACCACATTAGATGCTTTTATATATGCTCTAGGTATAAAAAAATGTAGGTATAAAAACAGCTCAGGATTTAGCAGAACATTTTAAATCTTTGGAAGGGATAAAAAAAATGCCACCTATGAGGAATTGATGACTATTCCAGATATAGGTCCTAAAATAGCAGAAAGCATAGTAGAATTTTTTCACGATGAGAGGATACTTAAGGGATTAGATAAATTATTGTCTGAAGGGGGGGTCAATCCCCAATATAAACAAGTAGAAATAGAGGAATCCCCCATTTACTAATAAGACTGTGGTTATTACTGGAACTATAGAGGGCTATACTAGAAAGGAGTTAAAGGATATAATTGAAAGACTAGGGGGGGTAAGGTAACTAGCTCTGTAAGCAGTAAAACTGATTATGTAATAGTAGGAGAAGACCCAGGTAGTAAATATGAAAGAGCTGTGGAATTAGGTATTGAAATAATAGATCAGGAGAGATTAAAGTCTCTTATAGATGATAGATAAATTGGTTTTTTTTGCTTCTTTAATGTTAAAATATGAAGTAGTGAAACAATAGTAAAGGAGGTGGGAAGCAGCCTACAAAAATAATAGCGATAGGATTATATAAAATATTCCCATCAATATGGACTAAATGTCCATGAATTAGCAGTCCTAGTAATTGCTAGAAGAGCCTAGGACTACAATTATGAAAAAGCACCAAAACCTTTAAAAGATAGACTTTTAACATACAAAGAAAAACTTATATTTAACAATAAAAACAATTGGAAATAATGGAGTATTATAGATAAAAAAAATTAAAAAGAAAGGTGGTGAAATACCTGGTTTGTGGTAAAGAAACAGAAAAAGCATACTAGGTATAGCTTCCTAAGATATATCTTGTTAAAGTACACCTAGAAGGAACAGCCTTTAGCAATCTAGATATATAAATAGGGAAATTAGCACCTTTAACCTTGTTGTACTTATTTATAGTTAAGAGACTATACCTATTAGCTGAATCCTGTGATGTTACCACTTAATTATTAAGTGAAAAATCATTTAATATGATTTCAGAAACCAGGTTGTGATAGTGGTATCTATAGATTATATAAGGTATATATCTGAAATATGCAAGATAAAATTTACCGACGATGAATTGGAAGATTTTATTCAACAGTTTACAGGGATTATAGAATATGTGGATAAGTTAAAAGAAGTAAATACAGAAGGAGTAGTTCCAACTTATTTTGTAAACTCTAATACTCAACCCTTAAGAGAAGATGTAATAAGGGATGGATTATCAAAAGAAGATGTAATTAGAAATGCACCAGAAGAAGAATATGGTTATTTTAAATTATTAAATGTAATGGACTAGAAAGAGGTGATAATATGGATATTGTAGAATTGACTGCTATGGAGATGAAAGAGAATTTAGAGAAAAAAAAGGATTAGTGCTAGAGATATAGTAGAGGCTCATATAGATAGGATAGAAAAGGTAGAAGAAGAATTAAATGCATTTATAACTATATCCAAGGAAGAAGCATTGAAATCAGCAGATAGAATAGATCAAAAGGTAAGAAATGGTGAAAAGCTTGGTCCATTAGCAGGAATACCTATAGGCATTAAAGATAATATAGTGACTAAAGATATAAGGACCACCTGTGGTTCTAAGATGTTGGAAAATTTTGTTCCTCCTTATGAATCTACTGTTGTAGAAAAGATAAGAAAAGGAGATGGCATTATACTAGGGAAAACCAATATGGATGAATTTGCCATGGGTTCATCCACGGAAACCTCCTATTTTGGCCCTACAAAAAAATCCTATAGATTCCCAGAGGGTACCTGGAGGTTCTAGCGGGGGGGGTTCTGCAGCTGCTGTGAAAGCTAGGGAGGTGGCTATAGCATTAGGTTCGGATACTGGCGGTTCCATTAGACAGCCAGCTAGTTTCTGCGGTGTTGTGGGGGGGATAAAACCTACATATGGTTTGGTTTCTAGATATGGCCTAGTTTCTTTAGCTAATACTCTAGACCAAATAGGAGTACTGGGAAGGAATGTTATCGATGCTACTCTAATGCTCAAAGCTATTGTTGGATATGATGAAAAGGATTCTACAAGTATAGATATGGAACTAATAGATTATATAGAGGTACTTTCCGAAAATATCAAAGGGATAAAAATAGGAGTCCCAAAAGAGTATATGGATTTAGAAATGGATAAAAGGGTAAAGGAACAAGTATTTAAAGCAATAAAAACATTTGAAGATATAGGTGCTATAGTAGAGGATATATCTTTGCCCCCCCAGATGGAATATGGATTAGCGACCTACTATATAGTATCTACAGCAGAGATTAGCTCCAATATGGCTAGATTTGATGGTATAAGATATGGATATAGGGCTGAAAATTACGAAACTTTAGATGAACTATATATGAATACCCGTTCAGAAGCTTTTGGAGAAGAAGTCAAGAGGAGAATAATGGTTGGGACCTACAGTTTAAGCAGGGATTATAGTGAACAGTATTATAAAAAAAGCTGTAAAGGTAAGAACCCTTATAAAAGAGGATTTTGATAAAGCTTTTGAAAAATATGATGTTATCCTTTCTCCTACATCACCAAATTTACCTTTTAAATTAGGGGAGAAGCTAGATGATCCATTAGCTATGTATAAAACAGATTTATTTACTGTACCAGTTAATCTAGCAGGGATATGCTCTATTTCCGTACCTTGTGGATATGTAGAAGGATTGCCTGTGGGATTGCAGATAATAGGAAATAGATTTGAAGAATCAAAAATATTAAAAGTAGCTAGAGCTTTTGAAAAACATGTATCTTTAGGGGGGGGTGAGAATATTGGCTTATAAAACCATAATAGGATTGGAAATTCACGTGGAACTTATGACCAACACTAAAATATTTTGTAGTTGTACCAACGAATTTGGTGGAGAAGCTAATACCCATTGTTGTCCAGTATGTTTAGGTTTGCCTGGTGCTTTACCAGTTTTAAATAAATCTGTATTAGAATATGGAATAAAAGCAGGAATTGCATTTAACTCTAAAATTGCCAATAGGACTAAAATGGATAGAAAACATTATTTTTATCCTGACCTAGTTAAAGGTTATCAAATAAGCCAAGATGATATACCCCCCCTATGTAGTGGTGGTTATGTGGAAATAGAATTAGAAGAAGGCACCAAAAAAATTGGATTGACTAGGATTCATATTGAAGAGGATACGGGGGGGAAATCTATCCATACAGAAGAGGGGGGGATTCCCTTATAGACTACAATAGGGCAGGTGTGCCTTTAATAGAGATAGTTACAGAACCAGATATGAATACTCCAGAAGAAGCACGTTTGTTTTTAGAAAAATTGAGGTCTACTTTAAAATATATAGAAGTTTCCGACTGTAAAATGGAAGAAGGTTCCTTGAGATGCGATATAAATATCAATGTAGTTGATACAGAGACTGGAGAAAAACCAATATAACAGAGCTTAAAAATTTAAACTCTTTTAGTGGGGGGGCGGTAAAAGCTATGGAATATGAAGAAAAGAGACATATTTCCTTATTGGAAGAAGGTAAAATACTCAAAGGGAAACTAGAAGATGGGATGAGGTAAAAAGTGAAACGATAATAATGAGAGAAAAAGGGGGGGAAGTAGGAGATTATAGATATGCAGTAGATGGAGATATACTACCCATTGAAATAGGAGATAAATGGATAGAAGAAATTAGAGATTCCTTACCTGAATTACCCCCCATGCTAAAAAAACAAAGGTTTATTGAAGAATACGATATACCAGAATACGATGCAGGAGTACTTACCCAGTCTAAAGAGCTAGCAGATTTCTATGAGGAAACGGTAAAATATACTGATGATCCTAAGCAGGTTAGCAATTGGATAATGGGAGATGTACTTAGAAGAATAAATGATGAAGAGCTCCAGATAGAGGATTTAAAATTTAAGCCAAAGGATTTAGCTCAATTGTTAGAGTTGATAAATCAAGGCAAGATAAGCAATAATATTGGAAAAAAAGTGCTTAGAACCATGTTTGAAACTGGGGGGGACTCTCCAGAGAAAATAGTAAAGGATGAAGGATTGATTCAAATATCCGATGAGGGGGGGGAGCTCAAAAAAAATAATAAGAAAAAAATATTATCTGAAAATGAACAATCCATAATAGATTATAGGAATGGTAAAGATAGGGCTTTAGGATATTTAGTAGGGCAAGTAATGAAGACTACTAGAGGAAAAGCAAATCCCCAGATGGTTAATCAAATGATAAGGGACATGATAGAATAATAAAATATATACTTGAACTTATTAATAAGTCCATATATAATAGTCATAACTATTTTTGAAAATAGTTATGACTATTTTTGATAATGTGGTTATTTAAGGGGGGGGATTTCAATGAACAAAAAAACAGAAAAGTTCCACTATGAAAATTTTTATGGGATTATTATTAGGGGGGGTAATTATAGGCATATTAGTCTATAATTTACCATCTGGTACTTTTAAGGATAATATTCTAATTGGTGGAATTTTTGAATTATTAGGGCAGGTTTTTTTAAGAGGAATTATGATGATGGTGATTCCTTTAGTATTTATTTCATTAGTTAATGGTGTAGCGAGTATTGGAGATATTAAAAAAAACTAGGTAGAGTAGGTGGACGAACCATAGTCTTTTATTTAGCAACAACTGCTTTTGCCGTTTCATTAGCTTTATTTTTAGGTTATATAATGAAACCAGGTATTGGTTTAGATTTAGGCGCTATTGAACAAATAGAAACGACTGTAAGTGAAAAGATACCCCCCCTGGTACAAGTATTATTTGAGATGATACCTAAAAATCCAATATCAGCTATGGCTGAAGGAAATATGCTTCAAATTATAGTATTTGCAATAATTACAGGTGTAGGTTTGTCTGTGTTAGGGGGGGATAGAGTCAATATAATTATTCGAATATTTGAACAACTAAACGAACTAGTTATGCAAATGGTAAATTTTGTTATGATATTTGCCCCTATAGGAGTATTTGGATTAATTGCTAAAACTTTTGCTACAGTTGGATATACTGTTTTAATACCACTATTAAAATATATAATAACTGTTTATATTGGCTTTATACTTCATGCTGGAGTAGTATATTCTGGAATGTTAAAAGGTTTTACTGGATTGAGCCCTAAAAAAATTTTATAAAAAAATTTTTCCCAGTAATGTCTGTAGCTTTTTCTACTGCTAGTAGCAATGCCACTGTACCTATAAATTTGGATGTAAATGAAAAACAATTAGGTGTTTCTAAGAATATAGCTTCTTTCACTATTCCTTTAGGAGCTACTATTAATATGGATGGTACTGCAATTATGCAAGGAGTAACTACGTTTTTTTTATTGCTCAGGTTTATAATGTGCCATTAAGTATTGAAGCTATATTAACAGTTGTTTTAACAGCCACATTGGCATCAATAGGAACTGCAGGAGTACCAGGAGCGGGAACGATTATGTTATCTATGGTATTACAATCAATAGGCTTGCCTTTGGAGGGAATTGGCTTGATAATGGGTATAGATAGAATAATTGATATGGGAAGAACCACTGTTAATGTAACAGGTGATGCAGTATGTACCACAATAATAGCTAAAATGGAAGGGGGGGAATTAGATGAGAAAATATTTAATTCTGATCCTAAACTTTTATAAAAAAAATGGGGGGGACTTGTATTTAGTCCCTGTTTTATTTTTTTTGCTTACATAGGAAGTGTATTGAAAGTGTACTAAAAGTGTATTGAATTTTATATAATATACCTATATACTATAAATATAATCACTATCTAAGGAGGTAATATATCGTGGAAGTAGGGAAACTACCAAATGAAGCATTAAATAGATTGATATTTGATAATATAATAAATAAAAGAGAAGAAGTATTAGTAGGTTCAGCTATAGGAATGGATAATGCTATTATAGATTTTGATGATACAGTATGTGTATTGTCTACTGATCCAATAACAGGTACAACTAAGGATATTGGTAAATTGGCAATACATATATCCTGCAATGATGTGGCTAGTAGTGGTGCCGAACCTATAGGAGTGTTATTGACTATTTTAGCTCCACCAAGTACTACTGAAGAAGATATACACTACATAATGAGAGAAGCAGGAGAAGTTTCAAAAGAATTAAATGTAGAAATAATAGGAGGACATACGGAGATTACTGATGCAGTTAATAGGGTAGTGATATCTACTACAGTAGTTGGAAAACAAAGAAAAGAGAATATATTAGATCTTCAGGCTATAGATGTAGGTTATAAGGTGTTGATGACAAAATATGCTGGTATTGAAGGAACTTTCATACTGGCAAAGGAATTGGAAAACTACCTTAAGGAGAAAATAGATGTAACAAAAATCAAAGAAGCCCAATCTTTGGTGGAATCCATTAGTGTTGTAAAAGAAGGAATTATATGTGGAGGTATAGGAGTAAATTATATGCATGATATAACAGAAGGGGGGGAGTATTAGGAGCAGTTTGGGAAGGAGCAGTAGCAATTGGTAAAGGTATAAAGATATACGAAGATTTAATTCCTATTAAGGAGGTTACCAAGGAGATAGCTTATATATTAGATATAGACCCCTATAGATTAATATCCAGTGGAAGTATGCTTATAATAGCTGCTGAAGATAAAATCCCTCTAATTGAAGAGGAATTAAAGAAAGTAGGGATAAAGGTAACTACAATAGGAGAAGTCATAGAAGAAGGAATTTATATTGAAAGAAATGGAGACATAATAGAGATAGGACCTCCCAGTAGTGATGAATTATATAAGGCTCTTTCTAAATTAGATTGAATATTACATTATCATTACAAAAACTTTAATTCGTTGACATAATAAGCCCCTAAATGGTATAAATGATTTAAGGGTAATAGATTTAATAGCAAATGATCTAGAAAGGGGGGGCAATTGGTATGAAAAGATGGAAAGCTGTATTATCCCTTTTACTAATCTTTGGGTTTATTAGTTCCCCCAGGGTTTGCAGCTAACAAACATAACAAAATTGTGGTAAGCATGGATGGACGAAAACATACGGTAACAGAGGTACCTGTTCTAATGGATGGACAAGCTATTGATATAGGTATTCCAAACTTTATTCACCAAGATTATACATTTGTACCCATAAGGTTTGTAGAAAAATATGGTGCAGAAGTAAGCTGGGATCAAAAAAAACCAAAACTGCCACTGTGGTTCAAAAGGATAAAGAAATAAAAATGACCATCAATAGTAGTGATGTATATGTTAATGGTCAAAAGCAAGTAGTGGATAAGGTACTTGCTCCTAAACTAGTTACCTTTTCTAACAAAGACACTAGAACAATGATACCTTTTAGACTAGTAGCAGAAATTCTTGGTCATGAGGTAGGATGGGATAATAGCAATAAGGTTCCATTTATAAATACAAAAACAAACAAAGTTCCTGATAATAATTCCAATACTATGGAAATAACAAATGTATTAGTAGATAAGGGAAGCACAAATATACCTAAAATAATCATAAATGGAACAGATAATTTTAAATATTCAACCGCCCTATTGGAAAACCCTCATAGATTGGTAATAGATATTGAGGATGCTAAATTAAATCTTAAGAATATACCTTTTGAAAATGGAGTAGGTATATTAAATGTAAATAGCGGCCCAATCTCAAAAATAAACATCACCCAATTTTCTAAATCTCCAGATGTGGTAAGAATAGTAGTACATTTATCGGAAAAGGTGGATTTTGACATACTTTCTGGGAAAGATAACAAAAGCCTTAATATTTCTTTCGTAAACAGGGTAGGTAAGATAGAAAAGGAAAATATAGATGGGAAAGAAGCTTTAGTAATATACAATACTAACAAACCTAAGACAAATACTATGAAACTAAAAAAATCCAGATAGAATAGTTATAGATTTATTAGATTCTTCGTTGGAGGCAGGTAGTTATGTGGAGTACAATCATAGTATAGGATTCATAGAAAAGGTAAGAGTATCCCAATTTGAACCAGATAACAACTATAAATCTAATGACAGGATAGTTAGGGTAGTATTAGATGTGAAAAATGGAATATCCGACCCTAATATAAAGATTGATACATACGATAATCGAATTGTCATAATACCTGAAACTAGCATATGGGAAACCATTAACTATTCTTTAAAAGGTAAGGATAGAATTATATCTATCAATGCCAATAAAAAAACTGAGTATGATATAGACTATAATAGTCATGGGAAAGTAATGACTATTAGTCTACCATTAGACAGTTTAGATTTGAAAGAGGGATATGCTAGTATAAACGATGGATTAGTAAAGGATATACAGATTACCAAGGAAGGGAATAAGGCTAAGGTTGTTATAAACTTGATGAGGAGCGCTGAATACAGCATATTATCAAATAGGGTGGATAACAAAATATCTGTAAGTTTAAGTAGAGATTCTAATATTAAACCTTCTGATAGGATTATTGTAATAGATCCAGGCCATGGAGGCAAAGATCCTGGAGCTGTGCAAAATGGGGGGGTCAATGAAAAGGATGTAAATTTGGCAGTATCCCATAAGATCAACGAAGGTTTAAAAAAAATAAGGGTTATACTACAATAATGACAAGGGAAGATGATGTGTTTATTGAATTAAAAGAAAGAGCAAATATAGCAAATAGAAATATGGCAGATTTATTTATAAGTATACATTCTAATTCTAATCCCAATGCTAATGTATCTGGAATTCAAGTGTTATATCATTCAAAAGATAAAACAAATGTAAAAAAAAGAGGAAACTTATAATTTAGCTAATATAATAATGGAAGAGATAGTAAAAGGAACAGGAGCTGAAAACAAGGGGGGGCTCTTAGCACGAGAAAAAAACAGTAGTCATAAGGGATACTAATATGCCATCGGTATTAATTGAATTAGGATTTTTAACTAATCCTAATGAGGCTCAACTATTGAACGATGAAGTTTATCAAGAACTATTGGCAGAGTCCATTATAAGAGGAATAGAAAGATATTTTGAAATCTATTAAAGTGGAGATAAATTCTCCACTTTTTTTGTTGACATTATACTTTGTCTATTATATAAAGTATGTAAATATTATGATAATCCTATAATAATAATAAGGATGCTATTGTATTGGGAGGGATAAACTATGGTTGGGTATTTATTTATTTTTTTTAGCACGAGTAACAGATGTCACACTAGCTACTATAAGGATGTTGATGGTTGTACAAGGGAGGAAGATTCATGCAGCAATTATAGGTTTTTTTGAAGTGAGTATATATGTAACTGCTTTAAGTAAAGTAGTTGGAAATTTAGACAATCCAGGGAATCTATTAGCTTATGCATTAGGTTATGCCTGCGGTAATTATATAGGTATTACTATAGAAAATAGAATTGCTTTAGGGAATTTAGCAGCTCAAGTAATACTTAAAGAAGAGAATAATATAGAATTGATCAAAAAAACTTAGAGATTCAGGATTTGGAGTAACAGTACTACATGGGGGGGAAGGCAAAGAAGGCAGTAGGGAAATACTTCAAATTGCTATAAATAGGAAGGATTTAGCGAATCTAAAAATATAGTATATAGTTATGATAAAGAAGCTTTATCACTACTAATTCAGTAAATCCTATAAGTGGAGGCTATTTTCCACTATCAAAAGAAATAATAATCATAGTACCCCCCCCTATCCATTAATATAATGTAATAAACAATATGGAGGGGGGTAAGGGATGGATAATAAAAAAAATAGCATTAATATTTTTAATAATATTATTAGGTGTAACTATTGTAAGCTGCAAAGGGAAAGGAGGATTTAAAAAGCTTTTTTTTCCAAAGAAGAAGAGTTGGAGATAATAAGATCAGACGATTTGGATTTTGAAATCGCTGAAGAAGATGGCATGCGGAAAACCATATTATACTTCAAGGATAAACAAGGGTTACTAGTGCCATTAATGAAGAAGATACCTTGGGAAGAAGGTATTGCTAGATCTGCTTTAAGAAATATGATAGACAGTCCTGAATTAAGGGAGAGCATAATTACTACAGGATTAGCCCCTATTATTCCAGCAGGCACGGAAATAAAGGGTATGACCATAGATGAAGATATTGGCCTTTGTAAGGTGGATTTTTCAAAGGAAGTATTAAATTATGAAACTGAAAAGGACGAAGAAAATCTTATCAATGGAATAGTATATACTTTGACGGAATTTCAAGCTATTGACCAGGTTCAATTTTTGGTGGATGGAGAGATTGTTCCCGTTATGAAATATGGTACTAATTTATCTAATCCAATAAAAAGAGAAAATATAAATTTAGTAATAGATGGAGATGATCAGCGTTCAAAGGTTGTAGTATATTACAAAGGGATTAATTTTGAAGAGGATTATGAATATTTTGTACCTGTAACCATACCTACTTTAGCGCCTGTCCCTAATATATATACTGCATTAGAACTACTATTTGATGGACCACCTATGGAGTTGGGACTTAGTTCATGTATTCCTCAAGGGACTAGTTTCATGGGGGGGTAGATGTAAAAGAGGGAATAGCTTATATAGATATTTCCTTTGATTATGGGAGCATTCCAGAAGATTCTCAAATATTTAATGATATGATAAAAATATAGGATTAACTTTATCAGAGTTTGATGAGGTGGAAAAGGTAGAGCTACTTATTGATGGGAAAGGATTAGAAGAATTGGGAATTGATTTCAGTATAGATACAACAATACCAGCATTTGCAAATGAGTATTAAGCTGTCCAAAGGGCAGCTTGTTTTATTTTAGGGAGAAGTATAAAAAAGCGAAAGTAGATTACAATATGGAAAAAAAGGAATAAAATTTGGTAGAATGGAATGAGCAATATGTATAAATAGTGTATATAGGAGATGTTAAAATGGTTAGAATTGACAATAGAAAATATGACGAATTAAGGGATGTGAAGTTAATAAGAAATTATTTAAAACATCCCCCCCAAGGCTCTGTTCTTGTAGAGATGGGTAATACTAAGGTAATATGTACAGCCATGATAGATGATAGGGTTCCCCCCCATTTTTAAAGGGTACAAATACAGGTTGGATAACAGCAGAATACTCTATGCTTCCTGGTTCTACAATCCATAGGAAATTTAGGGATTCTACAAAGGGAAAAGTTGAAGGTAGAACTCAAGAAATTCAAAGATTAATTGGTAGGTCCTTAAGAGGAGTAGTTGATTTAGATTTAATTGGAGAAAGGACTATTTGGATAGATTGTGATGTTATACAAGCTGATGGTGGCACGAGAACAGCCTCTATTACTGGAGGTTTTGTGGCTCTTGTAGATGCTTTAAATTGGCTATATAAAAAGGATGAAATAAAGGAAATACCTATATCTAACTTTGTTTCAGCGGTTTCTGTAGGAATAGTAGATGAACATCCAATATTGGATCTATGCTATGAAGAAGATTATAAGGCTTTAGTGGATATGAATGTAGTTATGACGGATGACAATAGGTTTGTAGAGATACAAGGTACAGGGGGGGAAGGGAGTACTTTTTCAAAGGATGAATTATATGAGTTATTAAAATTAGCAGAAAAGGGTAACAATCAATTGATAGTTAAACAAAAAGAAGTTTTAGGAGATATTAGTCAATTAATAGGGAAAAAAAATAGAAGGGGGGGAGAATCATGACTAAAAGAAAATTAATATTATCAACAAATAATTTTGATAAAGTAGAAGAAATTAAAGATATACTCAAAGAACTACCTGTAGATATTTTATCTAAAAAGGATTTAAATCTGGAAAACGTGGATATAGTAGAAGATGGCAAGACCCTAGAAGAAAATGCCACTAAAAAAAGCTATGGCTTTAAAAGAAAAGGTAGAGGGAATAATAATCGCTGATGATACTGGTTTATTTGTAAAAGCATTAAAGGGTGCTCCTGGAGTATATTCTGCTCGATATGGAGGAGTAGAGCATGATTATGATAAAAATAATAAGAAACTCCTTGAGGAATTAAAGGATGTTCCATTGGATAAAAGGGGGGGAGCATACTTTAAAACTGTTATAGCAATAGTGTTGGAGGATGGAAGTAGTTTTACTGTTGAAGGAATATGTGAAGGGACCATAGGCTTTGAGCCTAAAGGAGATAGTGGTTTTGGATATGATCCATTATTTATACCAAAAGGATATAACAAATCCTTTGGAGAGTTGGGATTAGATATAAAAAAACAGAATTAGTCATCGAGCTAAAGCATTAGATAAATTAAAGGCACAGATGTATATGATACTAAAGGGTGATGCGTATGAGGATATTTGTAGTAAGTGATACCCATGGAAATACTATTGATTTTATAAACAAAGTAAACAGTATGAAAAAAAACCAGAATTATTTATTCATCTAGGAGACTATGTAGAAGACGGGGGGGAGAAGATAGAGAAAAAAAACTGGAGTAGAAACCGTTATAGTAAAGGGAAATGGAGATTATTTTCACCCAAAATATAACGAAGATGAAATCCTCAACATAAAGGGCAAAACTTTACTTTTGACCCATGGTCATAATCATGGTGTAAGATATGGTATAGATAGATTATTATATAAGGCTTATGAAGTAGGGCAGATTTAGTTTTATTTGGGCATACTCATTTACCTTTTTTTTCATGAGGAAGATGGAATCATATTGGTGAATCCAGGAAGTGCATCTATGCCAAGAGGCTTTAATAGAAAGAAGACTTTTGGTATAATAGATATAGATAATATAATATCTGTAGAGATAGTAAGTATTGATTAATAAAAAAAATCAAAAAAACTATTGACATTGATGTATTAACCTGCTATAATTCTATAGTGTTAGTGATAAAACTTAGGAGGATAAATGCGGGTGTAGCTCAGTGGTAGAGCACTGGCTTCCCAAGCCAGTAGCGAGGGTTCGATCCCCCTTCACCCGCTCCAAACAAGTAGGCACCTATAGCTCAGTTGGATAGAGCAACGGACTTCTAATCCGTGTGCCGGGGGTTCGAATCCTCCTAGGTGCACCAGGATTAATATGTGGTGGATGTGGCCTAGTTGGTTAGGGCGCCAGATTGTGGCTCTGGAGGTCGTGGGTTCGAATCCCATCATCCACCCCATTATATTTTTAAATGACCCATTAGCTCAGGCGGTAGAGCACCTGACTTTTAATCAGGGAGTCCGGCGTTCGAGTCGCCGATGGGTCACCACCTTTTAATTAATTTATTTAAACAATGCGGGAGTGGCGGAACTGGCAGACGCGCTAGACTTAGGATCTAGTGTCTTTGACGTGGGGGGGTTCAAGTCCTCTCTCCCGCACCAAAGGAATTGGCGGAAGTCAATTTCTTTTTTTAATGCCTTATGGAGGTTTTTCTTAATATGAAAGGTATACTAATATTAGGTGTGTTGGTAATATGCATATTGATATATAATTATATTCAGATAAGTAAATTCTATGTAAATAAGATAGTTTTATATAGCACAAAAATATCAAAGGAGCTTAGGATAACTCAAATATCTGACTATCATGCTAATTATAGGATTGATAAGGAAAAGTTGTTAAATGATATAAAGAAATTTAATCCCCATATTATCGTATTAACTGGAGATCTTATAGATAGTAGAACTAAAAATATAGAGCCAACTCTAGATTTCATAAAGAGTATAATGGCAATAAATAAGAATATTTTTTTATGTTAATGGGAATCATGAATTAAACTGTATATTTGGGGATAAATTTATTTCAAGCTTGGAGATAATGGGTGTAAATGTGTTAGTAAATACTGGGGAAACCATAGATATTAATGGAGAAAGGATTAATATTTGTGGTGTAAGTTTTTATACTACTAAGAAAGAGTATGAAGATAGTCTAAAACATATAGATGAGCAAAACTATACCATATTATTATCCCATTCGCCAAATAGGCCAATATATTATATGACAGGAAAAGAAGACTTAATAATATGTGGGCATACTCATGGGGGGGGACAAGTGAGATTACCTTTCATAGGAGCTATAATAGCTCCTGGTCAGGGATACTTTCCCAAATATGATAAGGGTATATTTGAATTAGGAAATAATACTATCTTATATATAGATAGTGGCCTAGGAAATAGTGTATTTCCTATTAGAGCATTTAATAGAATCCAGATAAGCAATATTACTATAAAGGGAAATAATAATTGACCTTAAAGATTTTACATTTATAATATATTATATAGGTATGCACCTTAGCTCAGTTGGATAGAGTCGCTGACTTCGAATCAGTTGGTCGGGGGTTCGAGTCCCTCAGGGTGCGCCACTAAAACCTTGTAATCATAATGGTTACAAGGTTTAGTTTTATATATCGGTTTACATAACTGGGGACAGAAATATTTATTGATTCCTTGTAATAATTTAGGAATATGGCAAGAAGAAATTATCATTTCTATACAGATTTCTATAGTAACTATGGATTGTATGATGTTGTAGTGGATTCAAAAGCAGAAAAAAAGAAAGTAGATTAGTAAAATAAGTGTAATATTTTTGTAATATATTGATATAATAGAAAGTGAGAAGAAGTATAGGGGAGGTATCTGCTCCCCCCCTATGAAAACTAACTCTTTTTTTTGTGTAGAGAGCTCTTCTTTATCAGAGGAGCTCTTTGCATTTTTGTTTATAGAACTAAGATTAATTAGACTAATCATTAGATTTAGTAAAGCTGTCAAAGTTTTTAAGAAGGTTTCATAAAAAGACATTATTCTCACCTCCTATGTATAAACTCTAATGAGTTAAATGTCTCATAGAGGTGAGATTAAAAAGAGACAGATAGGCAAAATATATTTATTATTATTATTGTATGAGCTTGTTTACTTAAATATTCTTATTTTGGTAAAAAAAAGGCCAGAATTAATTTTTGGTCTTTTTTTTGTTTTTGTAAAAATATAAAGATTAAAAGCTATACATAATTAACTTTAAAAAAAAGAAATACATTATTTTATGTAGAATAGAGCCTGAAAAGTAAAATAGATAATAATATAATGGAAATATTGTTTATTATTTAGTAACTTATATACAAATAAAATATATAATTTATAGTGGGTGTTATATCATGAATTATAAAATTTAGCATATAGCTATTAGTAAGACCAAAAGACCTAAAGATATGGCTACGAGAGAAGAGATAATGATGATATTTAGATCAAAGGGGGTAATATAATGTATGATGACTTTATGACTCCTGAAGTATTGACTACTTTCGTAGGATTAGTTTTAGCTACAAATGTTATAGTTCAGTTTACAAAATCCATTATAAAAAAAGCAATTAGGTGATAGTTATGTAAGACTGTATACTTTTATAATAGCTCTTATTTTAACATTTGCATTTAGTAAAACTGGAGAAGGCATACAGGGAATAATTATCACTCTTATTAATGCAATATTGATAACTATTGCTGCTATGGGAGGCTATGAGATGATATCAGATCCTTTAGCACAAAAGAGGAAATGAAATAGAAGTAAACATATATCAAAAATAGGAATATAATCCATCCCTATTTTGTTGTACTATATAAAGAGGAAAAGGGGGGGTTGACTATATAGAATATGATATTAGGATATATTGATTTATAACATAAAAGGGAGGAAAAAGATACATGAAGGAAAAATTAATGGAGATGCCTAAAATTGAACTACACTGCCATTTAGATGGTAGTGTAAGGGTAGAAACCATGTATGAATTATTGCTAGAACAAGGGGGGGAAATAAACCCTATGGAGATGGAGCAATTTGAACAAATGGTTAGGGTAAAAGATGATTGTAAATCTTTAAAGGAGTATTTGGAAAAGTTTAAATATCCTTTGAAGATTATGCAGAGAAAGGAATACTTAGAAAGGATCACCTATGAATTACTAGAAGACTTAAGTTTACAAAATGTAAAATATGTAGAGATAAGATTTGCTCCTTTTCTCCATATGGAAGAGGGCCTTACCTTTGATGAAGTAGTGGAAAGCGTATTAAGGGGGGGAATGGGAAAAGGACAAGAGGAATTTGGCATATTATCCAATGTAATACTTATATGTATGAGACATGAAGGGGGGTAGAAATAGTATAGAAATCGTTGAACAGGGAGAGAAATACCTAGGCAAAGGAGTTGTAGCAGTAGATTTGGCAGGAAACGAAGCAGATTTTCCACCGGAAATTCATCAAAAGGCTTTTCAATTAGCCTTTGAAAAGGGATATAATATTACTGTACATGCAGGGGGGGAGACTGGCATAGAGGAGAATATAGTAAAATCTATAGAACTACTCCATGCTGATAGAATAGGCCATGGAATAGCAGCTATAAAGGATCCAGATATAATGGAGTTAATAAAGGATAGAGGAGTATCTGTTGAAATGTGTCCTATAAGCAATTTACAGACAAAGGCTATAAAAACAATAGAAGAATATCCTATAAGGGACTTCTTTGATAAAGGATTAAATATAACTGTAAATACAGATAATATAACAGTTTCTAATACTTCCTTACAGAGAGAATATCAATTATTGATGGACAAATTGGGATTTCTATGGATGAAATATATACTTTAATAGATAACTCCATAGAAGCTGCTTTTTATCAGAAGAAGAAAAAAAATAGGATTAAGGAAGATTATAATAGAAGAGTTAGGATAATAAAGGCTAATATAGAATTAAGCTATAATTTTTTTTAACTAAAGAATATTTTTATATTCAATATCTCCTACCTATACGTATTTTTTTGATAGTATAGTTTAAAAAAAATTAAACTATTTAGCATCAAGTGAATATAGTGTAGGGAGGAGGTATAGACTGTGATAAAGGGAAAGATATTTAAAAGAGTAGGCTTATTTATAATTGTTTTTTTATTTACAATTACATCAAAAGGGCTTGCTAAATCCCTAGAAAACGAAATCCTTTTAAAGGGATATGTAAGCAAAGGATTTAATAGAAACAATTTAGAAGAGAGGAATACCTTATTGCGTTTTCAAGCGGAAAATAATCTACTAGTTGATGGAATTATTGGAGAGTTAACAAAGGAGGCATTAAATAAGGATAATAGGCGGATAATAGATATTATTCCTCAAGAAGTTGAAAAAAAGATTGGTTTATAGTTGTTAACAAGACGAAAAAAAATACTTACCGTATATTATAAGGGTGAAGTATATAAAAAAATATCCTGTAGCTTTGGGAAAAATCTCTACTCCTACACCTGATTATAAGTTTACAATTATAAATAAGATAAAAAAATCCTTACTGGGGGGGAGGAATGGGAGGCAAATATAAACCGGTAAAAGGAGGGGGGGCGCCTAATAATCCATTAGGCAAAAGATGGATAGGTCTTTCAATTGAAAAATATAAAGGTTATGGAATTCATGGGAATTCACAACCTACTTCCATAGGTAAATATATATCAGCAGGGTGTATTAGGATGATTAATGAAGATGTGGAGGAATTATTTCAGTATATACCTATTAAGACAGAGGTATGGATTGGTACAGAAGAGGTTTTAGAAAATTGGGGGGGAATTAAGCAATATATAGAATATGAGAAAATGGAAGAAGTATGTAAAATAGTTTTAAGAAATATAGAATGGCAGTTAATGTTAGAACTGCCATCCATTTAACACATATATCCAATGTATTGTAAGAGGTATAGGGGGGGTAAGCCAATTGGAACTCAATATTCAATAATTTTCAATATTACTTCTACAGCCTTTTCCATAGCGAAAACTGGAATATATTCATATTTTCCATGGAAGTTATGGCCCCCCCGGTAAATAGATTAGGGCAAGGTAAACCCATATAGGATAGTCTGGCACCATCAGTTCCGCCTCTTATAGGGCTGATTATTGGCTCAACTCCTACTTCTTTCATAGCTTTTTTTAGCAATCTCAACAATTTCCATAACAGGGACAATTTTTTTCTTTCATATTATAGTAGGAATCCTCTATTTCAAGCTGGACTATATCCCCCCCATATTTATAGTTTAAGAATTTAACAACTTCTTTTAGAACATCTTTTTTTCTTGTAAACTTATCCATATCATGATCTCTAATAATATAGGACATATGGGTTTTTTTTCTACAGTACCAACAAAATCATCTAAAAGATAGAATCCTTCATAGCCTTCAGTATATTCAGGCCTTTCATTGACAGGAAGCATAGAATGTAGTTCCATACCTATTAATATGGAGTTGACCATTTTGCCCTTTGCAGTACCTGGATGTATATTTACTCCCTGGATAGATATATTTGCAGTTGCAGCATTAAAATTTTCGTATTCTAATTCTCCTATGGGACCTCCATCTACAGTATAAGCAAAATCTGCACCAAATTTTTCAACATCGAAATAATCTGCTCCTCTACCTATTTCTTCATCAGGAGTAAAACCAATCTTAACGGTCCCATGGGGGGGAATATGAGGATTTTCGATTAAATATTCCACTGCTGTAATTATTTCTGCAATACCTGCTTTGTCATCTGCACCTAATAATGTAGTGCCATCTGTGGTAATTATAGTTTCCCCTATATAATTTTTTTTATTTCCGGGAAGTCATCTACAGATAGTATTATATTATTTTCCTTATTCAACACAATATCTTTACCATCATAGTCCTCTACTATATTTGGTTTTACATCTTTCCCTGACATATCTGGACTTGTATCCATATGGGCTATAAATCCTATAGTGGGCACTTCCTTTTCAATATTTGAAGGCAAAGTAGCCATTACATACCCATTATCATCTACTGATACATCCTCAAGGCCTAATTGTTTTAATTCATCACCTAATACCTTTGCAAATTCCAATTGATTTTCAGTACTAGGAGTAGTTTGAGATTTTTCATTAGAAGTTGTTTCAAATTGGACATATTTCAAAAATCTATTTAATACTTTAGACATAATAATCCCTGGTTTCTAAAATCATATTAAATGATTTTTCACTTAATAATAAGTGGTAGCATCACAGGATTCAGCTAATAGGTATAGTCTCTTAATTATAAATCTCGTATAGCCTTATTTATATTTTATAAATAAGTACAACAAGATTAAAGGCGTTACCTTTTCCTATTTATATATCTAGATTGCCAAAGGCTTTTCCTTCTAGGTGTCCTTTAACAAGATATATCTTAGGAAGTTATACCTAGTATGCTTTTTCTGTTTCTTTGCCACAAACCAGGTATTTCACCACCTTTCTTTCTCTTTTAGCCTTACTTTTAATATTTGTTAATAGCTTTTTATATGCAAATTAATCTTTTATTCTTCTAAATTTTTTTCTTTACTTCTCTATCGCCTTTAAGGCTTAGGTCTTCTATGGCTAGGGGAATACTTTTTAGTTTTTTTGTTAATAGTTTAGACATAAGTTTTATTCCCCGTGTTTAAGTTTATCCTAAATTATTTGGCATATCAACATATTTTATAACTATTTAATATATTTTGGTATTATTTTTGCAAGCTACTTCTACCTCCTAAAAGATATTTTAACTATATTATATATTAAATATGAGAAATCTATTAATTTTAGTTGTAGAAATTTGTATGAAAATTTAATTTAATTGTCATAGAAATTTTTTTGAGATATTGATATAATGGTAAAAGAGACTATGGGGAGAAGGTATTTATTGTTTTGGTTGTTTCAATCTATTTTATTTGTGGTATTTAATAAACAAGAATATGAAATAACACTTAGAAGTATGGAATATATTATTTATGAATACAGGAAACTTTACAGGAAGGAATAGCCGACCAGAACCTTTGGACCTTTTAGATATTTATATGAAAGGGGGGGAAGGAAGAAGATGGAAAATAGTTTTTTTATTAGAGGAGATAAAAAAACGAAATAGAGGATAAAAGAAAAGCGTTAAACCAGTTAATCCTTGTAGATGCAGACAAAGAAGATATTTTAAAATTTAGTATTGAATTGGACAGACTTATTGACAAATACTATAGCCTTAAATTAAATAAAAAAACAGAGCAGATGATTAGAAAATCTGCACTGTTTTCATACTATTATTTGTATTGTAAGACTTCCTAGAGCTGATAGTAAAAGAATAAAATGCCAACTATTGCGACTAAGATAATTAGTATCCAGTATAATGTTTTTTTTACGCACAAAGAAAAACTTCAATAAAACCACCTCGCATTAGTCCTGGTAATATAATCTATTTTAAAGTGTGACAATATATACCAAGCAATTTGATTTTTACTGTTTCATTTGTTTTAAAAGAATGGTATTATATATATAAACTATGGATAAAGGGGGAGAAACTCTAATGACTGTTAAGATTTTAAGTGATAGTGCTTGTGATTTACCTGATGAAATAATAAAAGAACTTGATATAGAAATTTTACCAATTATAGTCATGAAAGGTGATGAAGAATATTTAGATAAGGTCACAATAGATCCTAAAAAGATGTATGATGATATGCGAAAAGGAGTAGTATACAAGACAGCACAGATACCACCTAAAGTATTTGAAGAAAAGTTTGAGGAGATAGCTAAAAAAAAGGAGAGTCTACTATATATATAGCATTTTCATCAGGACTTTCAGGTACTTATGAAACATCGGTATTGGTTAGGGATTCTTTGAAGGAAAAATATCCAGACATGGATATAGATATAGTGGATTCAAGGTCTGCGTCGGTAGGATTTGGTTTATTGGTCCAAAAAGCTGGAAAGATGGCTAAAGAAGGTAAAAGTAAAGAAGAAATATTAGATATGTTAGATTTTTATGTAAAGCATATTGAGCATATATTTACTGTAGATAATTTAGAGTATTTATTAAGAGGAGGAAGAGTTAGTAGAGCGGAAGCATTTCTAGGGGGGGGACTATTAGACATTAAGCCTATTTTAGATATACCTGAAGATGGTACTTTAAGACCAATAGAAAAAAAATTAGAGGAAGAAAGAAATTATTGAAAAGAATGATTGGGATAATGGAAGAAAGGGGGGGAGGTAATGCAGATCTAAAGAATCAGACTATTGGAATAAACCATGGAGATGACTTAGAAGGAGCATTACAGTTAAAAGAAATGATAGAAGAAAGATTTGGTTGTACTGATTTTCTAATAAATATAATAGGTTGTGCTATAGGAGCTCATTCAGGTCCAGGTACTTTATCTGTATTCTTTTTAAATGAAAAATATGAGGAATAATAAAAATCAGGTAATTACCTGGATTTTATATTGACATTAATAAATTCTATGATATAGTAATAAAAACATTATATCATTTAAAGGGGGGGTGATTATATTGTTGAAAGGTAAGCTAGTAAGGCTTAGAGAATATAGACAATCCGATGTAGAATTAGCCTATAAATATATGAATGATCCAGAAGTTTTACTAAACTTAGGCAATGGTATACCCTATCCCATGATTTTAGAAAAGGAACAAGAGTGGTTTGACAGTCAAATTAAGAGTAAAGATACCTATAGCTTTGCAATAGAATCCTTAGAAGACGGGATATATATAGGAGGCTGTGGAATTAACTGGTATGATTGGAAAAATGGTACTGCAGAGATAGGTATATTTATTGGTAATCAACAATTTAGAGAAAAAGGCTATGGGACTGATGCTATGAAAGTACTTATAGATTTTATATTTAATCAAACTAATATAAATAGAATACAGCTTTCTACTTATAGCTTTAACGAACGAGCTTATAAAACCTATCTAAAATGTGGGTTTAAGGAAGAAGGCCGATTAAGGCAAAGGATATTTAGAAATGGAAAATATCATGATGAAATATTAATGGGGGGGCTATTAAGAGAAGAATATAATAAATTTTTCTAAAAAAAGGTATGGACAAATTCAATCAATAGTAGTATAATTGTTAATGTTGATTGAGTGTGCACCTTTAGCTCAGACGGTAGAGCAACTGACTCTTAATCAGTGGGCCCAGGGTTCGAGTCCCTGAAGGTGCACCATAGTAGAATCAAGAATCTTGACAGTAAATTTTTTTTGAAGATTTCGTTTTTTT
>JMBX01000016.1_pt1 | contig 42523 bp, 81 predicted proteins | sample 616521 | NCBI WGS metagenome assembly JMBX01 (sample SAMN02727906, study PRJNA239997) | anaerobic digester metagenome | biome: anaerobic digester; isolation source: mesophilic anaerobic digester inoculated with municipal waste water sludge... | place: Germany: Bielefeld University, CeBiTec ...
AAGAGCCGGGGGGGGTGGCACGATGACCTTATCGCCAGGGCGCCAGTCGGCAGGGGGGGTTGCTACGCCAAATTCGTCGGCGGTTTGCAGAGCCTGAACCAAGCGGATGAGTTCATCAAAGTTGCGTCCGGTTGAGAGTGGGTAGTAGATGATGGCGCGAACGATGCCTTTGGGGTCGATCACAAAGACGGCGCGTACAGCCTGTGTGGAAGAAGCGTTGGGCATAATCATGCCGTATTTTTGGCAACTTCCATGGTGAGGTCATCAATTAAGGGGAATTTGACTTCCACGTTCTTGTGACCGTTGAATTCGATTTTTTTTCTTTGATGGTGCGCAGCCAGGCGATGTGACTCATCAGCCCGTCAACCGAGAGGCCGACCAGTTTGGTGTTGAGCTTGGCAAATTCTTCTTCGAGAACGGCAAAGCTGATAAATTCGCTGGTACAAACAGGGGGGGTAAAGTCAGCGGGATGGCTGAAGAGAATAACCCAGTGTCCGGCGTAATCTGATGGGAAGTTGATGTCGCCCTGGGTTGTTTTGGCTTTAAATTCGGGTGCGGGATCACCGATCATGGGCATGCGTTGGATTGTTTCGTTGTTTTCCATAGTTAATCTCCTTGTATGGTTTAATTTTGATTTTTATCTTCAGAGTTGACTGAAGTCGATTTGCAGTTAGGGCAAACGCCTTGGTAAATGTGGCGACTATTGATGATATCGTAGTCGCTTTGTTCAATAACATAGGCTTTCATGTCATCAAGCAGGGGGACTTTCAAAGTCCATGAAAGTTTTGCATTTAGTGCAGTAAAGGTGCAAATGGGGGTGCAGGTTTGCATCAAATTGCGTTTTGTTGTCGCCGATGGTGCCCAGGGGGGGTTACCAGTCCGGTATCAACCAAAAGCGTCAGGGTGTTGTACACGGTAGCCAAAGAAAGCGTGGGATGCTGTGGTTTAAGCGCCTGATAAATGTCTTCCGCGCTGGGATGTTCGCAGCTGGCAGTGAGGTAGTTGTAAATAGCCTGCCGTTGCGCGGTTTTGCGCAGAGTGGGCTTATTGAGCAATTCTTTCAGTGAGGTGTGTGTTGTGTGTTTCATAGCTTATTTATAATAATTCTAAATAAGAATGATCCCGAATTCAAATTTAAGCTTGTACAAAATGGAGTGTTCTTTAGGCTTTTGATAAAATATGGATAAGCTAAAAGTAATACTGAATGATGTACCGGGAATTGATTTAAGATGACAAATATGGCGTTTGTAATCAAAGAAGCTGTAACCGAGCAGGAATTAAACGGGAAAGCCAGTGTTCACTTCATCTCCTGGAAAGAGAGCTATGCTGACTTAGTTCCGCGGGCATTTTGGAGAAGCACAGCCTGGAACGATGCCGGACAATGGCCTTTGCTTATCCAAAAACACATTTGTTGCCATGGTGAGAGGTGAGGTTGTGGGCTATGCCTGTTATCTCCCAGAAGCCAGAACTTTTGCGAGCATACAGCCTTCTTCTGAGATAATGGCTTTGTATATCCTAAAAAAAATTTTCAAATGCATGGCATTGGCTCCGCATTGCTGGAACGATGCCTTGAAATGTTGCCTTCTGGTCCGGTTGTTTTATTTGTCCTGGATGGTAATGAAAAAGCGATTCGGTTTTACCGTGAGAAAGGTTTTGTTTTTACAGGAAAAAAAAGGTAGAACAGGAAGTGCCAGGTGGTAAATTGATAGAACTGGAAATGGTGCTTGAAAACAATCAGGATAAATGAATTTTGAACCATGATTAAAAAAAGTGACGCAGTGTAAACCACGTCACTTTTTCCTGAAGTATATCTAATTCTAAAAAAACTACAGTTCGTAAATCTCGCTGTACTTTTCGGTGAGATAGTTTATGTAGTAATCGGGGGGGTTCAGAGGCTCGCCAGTGACGCGCTGGACGAGATCCATCGAGTCGTAACGGCTGCCGTGTTGATGCACGTTTCGCGCAGCCATGTCAGAATGTTTTCAAGATTACCGGAGGCGATTTCGTCAATCGTGTTGGGCTGGTCTTTGAGCAACTGATGCCACCATTGTGAGGCAATCAGGTTGCCTATCGCGTAGCTGGGGGGGAAGTAGCCGATCATACCACCTGACCAGTGCACGTCTTGCAGGACGCCGGTTGTGTCGTTGCTGGGAACGACGCCCAGGTAGTCGCGCATTTTCTCATTCCAGATTTCGGGCAGGTCTTTTGTAGCTATGCGACCTTCAATCATGCCCAGTTCAATTTCAAAGCGCAACATGATGTGCAGGTTATAGGTGGCTTCATCAGCTTCAGTGCGAATAAGCGATGGGCTGACTTTGTTGATGGCTTTGTAAAATTTGTCCAGGCTGACATTGGCGAGATTTTCGCTAAAGAAGGCCTGGAGAGTCGGGTAAAAGTGTGACCAAAAGGCTTTGGAACGCCCAACGAGGTTTTCCCAAAGACGCGATTGTGATTCATGCAGTGCCATAGAGGATGTGCCACCGATGGTAGTGCCTTTATAGGCTTTGCTGATTCCCAGTTCGTAAAGGCCGTGTCCTGTTTCGTGCATGGTGCTAAAGAGAGCGTCCATGGCGTTGAACTCGTCGTAATTGGTGGTGAGGCGCACGTCGTCCATACCAAAATTGGTGGTGAAGGGGGGGTGGGCGGATTCGTCCAGTCTGCCGTGGTTCCAGTCAAAGCCTTGTTTGGTGGCGAAATACTGGTTTACTTTGCGTTGCAGGTCGATGGGATAACGCTGGAAAAGGAAGTCGGTTTCGGGTTGGGGGGGCGTTCGCTGATGGCTTGGATGAGTTCAACCTGACGGGGGGGTCGCAAAGCGCCAAAATCTCTTTAACGCGGGCGGTTTTCAAACCTGGTTCAAATTGATCTGCCAGGGCATCGTAGGGATGGTCGTAGGGTTTGAAGTATTCCACCAGTTCCAGGTTGAGTTCGAGAATCTTTTGCAAGTGGGGTTGAAAAGCGGCAAAATCGTTTTCTTCTTTGGCTTTTTGCCAAACACCTTGTGCCACACTGGTGGTCATGATGAGTTCCATCATTTTGTCCTTGGGGACTTTGGTAGATTGTTCGTAATTGCGTTTGGCGAGTTTGAGTTCGCGGGCGACGGGTTCATCCGCGTTTAGATCTGGGATTTCCGCTACCAGGTCAGCGATGAGTTGTCCATATTCGGGACTGGTGGCGCGGTCGTAAAGGATGCCACCCAAGGCCTGGAGCTGTTCGCCACGGCTTTGCATGGCGCCCATAGGCATATAGGTCATTTGGTCCCATCCCAACAGACCTTGAATGCCACCTAACAGTTGTGTGGTAGCGTAATGGTTGCGAAAGGTTTTGATTTTTTTCTTCAAAAGTCATGGCTTTTCCTTATAAAAGTGTCCTTAAAGGATAACATTCGCTTTTTAGGCGAATGTTATCGGGTTTACAGCTTATTTAGCAAATCTTCCAGCGCAGGTCTTTGCCTTGCAGAACGTTCATCACTTCGGAGGCGATGTCTTCTGCGGCGCGTTCCTGAGCTTCCTGGGTTTGTCCGCCGATGTGGGGGGGCACCGCGATGATGTTGGGGGGGTGCTTGGGCACGGACCAGTCAACGGGTGGTTCTTTTTCGTAAACGTCCAAAGCAGCGGCAGCCACTTTGCCGGAATCAAGCGCGCGCAGGAGAGCGGCTTCTTCCATCACACCGCCACGGGCAACGTCAACGATCATCACGCCGTCTTTCATCTTGGCGAAGGTTTCGTCGTTAATCATGTATTTGGAAGCGGGGGGGTTGAGAGGGAGATGGAGGCTGATGATGTCGCTTTGGGTATAGATGTCTTCAAGTTCAACGGGTTCTGCACCGGTTGAGCGGACTTCGTCGAGATCTCTGCGGCGGTTGTAGCAGATGACTTTCATGCCAAATGCCAGGGCGTATTTGGCCAGGCGACGGCCGATGTTGCCATAACCGATGATGCCAAGGGTTTTGCCCATGAGTTCGGAGCCGACAAGTTCTTTCTTGAGCCATTTTTCGTTTTTCATGCCAGCGTCGGCGTATGGAATACGGCGAATCATGGCGAGCATCAAGCCAAAGGCTAATTCGGCTACAGCCACGGTGGTGGCGACGGGGGCAGTTGACGACGGTGACGCCGTGTTCTTTGGCGGCTTCAAGGTCGATGTTATCAACACCAACACCAGCGCGGCCGACAACTTTGAGATTCTTTGCAGCTTCGAAAACCTGGCGGGTGACCTTGGTGCGTCCGCGAACAATCATGCCATGGTATTCGTGGGCTTCGGCGAGTAGTTGATCGGCTTCAATGCCTTTCTTGTCAATTGCTTCGCCTGCTTGGTTGATGATGTCCTTGCCAATCTGCTCAAGGCCATCGGTAATCAAAACTTTGTATGTCATAGGTTCTCCTTATGTTTATTATTGCTATCTCTATTGTACTATCCTTAGGGTTCTTATGTCACCTTTTCGGATTGTAAATCCCAAACTATCCATATATTCAAGGATGGCCTGGGCGTATTTTCGGCTGTTTTGGTAATAATCGCGGAACTCTGCCATGGTCAAACTGCCATTCGTCTTGATTGTGGCAGCAACCCAGTCTTGCATTTCTTTTAGAGTATCTGGTGTGAGTAAAATGTTTTCTGATACTGCCACCAGGCGTCCACTGCCAATGAGACCATCCAGCAGGCTTTCATCAATGTAGCTTAGGGCTTCAGCGCGGTCTGGTGGGGGGGCATAGGGCTGGCTTTTGAATTTTGCCATGAGGGGGGGCGCGATTTGCTTTTCCTGTTCATTAGTGAATACCACGCTATGATCGTGATGTTTGATGAGGTGTCCCATGAGTTTAATGTCGCCTTGCCTGGCGAGATGTTCGATGATAAGGTCAAAATTGTCCTGATGGAGTTTTAGACTGGCGCGCAAATTCTCACGTGTGATGCCGGCTTTCAGGGGGGGCTGGCGTTGATGAAAATCGGTGATGTATTCAATGGCTTTGTATTGCAAGTCTTGCCAGTTTTCTTTTAGGGTTAGGCGGGTTTTGTTGAGCGTGGGACTGGCCCTCAGGACGAATACGCGGTCTTCTTCGACTAAGTTTTGTAAAAGATTTCTGACGACATCTTCCGAAAGGCCTGATTTTTGAACAATTTCGCTGCCCGTCGCGATGCCTAAACTGCGCAAGGCTTGCACAAGCAAATCACTCTCATTGCCGGCGTGGAGTTCCTGAAGGCGGGTCAGGTTATCTTCGTCAAAGCGCCGGTAGAAACGGCTTGGGTGCGGGTCAATGATGACACCACCACCGATGGTTTCAGCCGGCGAGGGCAGACGCAAAACGTAATGGTCACCACGGGCGGCGATGATGGGATTGTCGAGTTTGAGTTGAATAAAAGCGCTTTCACCTTGTTTGAGTTTTCGGTGCCCAAAAGGCGCAATCGGGCGGATGTTTCAGCGCTGCCGATGAAGACTTTTACTTCGGTGTTGTGTTTGAGTGGCTTAGACGCGTCATGAATAAGCCGGAAATGCGCGTCCAGGCGTGTGGTTGGGGTGTATGTTCCTGGTTTGGTGATGACATCGCCACGCTTGATGTCTTCTTTGTCCAGTCCGTTGATGTTTATGGCGGTGCGGTGACCGGGAGCGATTTTTTTGGAGCTTGTGTTTGTGGTTTTGCAGACCGCGTATGCGCCCGGGTTTTCCATCGGGCATACAGACAATTTCATCGCCGATGGCAAAGCTGCCGTCCAAAAGTGTGCCGGTGACGATGGTGCCAAAACCGGTGAGGCTAAAGACACGGGCCAACTGGCAAACGCGGGCGGTTGAGGTCTGCCTTGGGGGGCAAGTCTTGCAAGAGTTCCTGTAAGGCCTGAAGAAGTTCCGGTATGCCTTCGCCGGTAATGGCTGAAACACGCAGTATTTTGGCATCTTTCAAGCTGGTATTTGCGAGAACTTCCTGGGCTTCCAGTTCTACAAGGTCTATCCATTCCGGTTCGGAGACCAGGTCGATTTTGGTCAGGACGACAAAGCCTTTTTGGATATCCAGCAGGTCAAGGATGGCAAGATGTTCGCGGGTTTGCGCTGATACGCCTTCATCAGCGGCGATAATAAGCAGAACGGCATCAATACCACCAATGCCACTCAGCATATTGCCGATAAAATCGCGATGACCAGGGACGTCGATAATGCCCATTGATTCGCCGTTAGGCAAAGTTAAAGAAGCAAAGCCCAGGTCGATGGTCATCTCGCGGGCTTTTTCTTCTTTTAAGCGATCAGGGTCAACACCGGTAAGGGCAATGACAAGGGTTGACTTGCCATGATCTACGTGACCTGCGGTGCCGATAATGCGCATAGCTTATGCCTTGTTATCCAACAATGTGGCGATATTTTGAATGGAGTCCTGATAAGCGCGTAAAATGGCTTGCACGTGGCGCACAGTTTCACGGTTCAGGGCGTCAATTGCATCCTGGTTGCGCACGGAGATATCTTTAATTTCTTCAATTTGGCGGGTCAGTTCGCCAATTTCCTGCGCGCTTTCTCGATTTTGTTCTTCATAGGTGAGCATATAGTTTGCCCAGCGTTTGATATCGTCCGATTTGAAACCCGCCCATTCCTGGCGGAAGCGTTCGTCATTAAGACGCTGCACTTCACTGATTTCGTTGATGCGCCGTTCAAATTGTTGAGTCATTTTATCCGCCTGGGCAATTGATTTGCTGACGGAAAGGCGGGCTTCTTCCAGGGCTTCAATTTGGCTGTTGAGAGTCAAATTGATTTTATCAAGTTCCTGAAAACGTCCTTCCCAGTTTTTGAAACTGCGTTCTTTTTCTACCAGGCTGCTGTTGACGGTGTCAATGAAAGCGGATTGTGCTTCCTTGCGGTCTCTTTCAAAACTCAATAGTTCGGTGATGCGAGTGTCAAAAGACCTGAAATTGTCAGCCAGTCCTTCAATGCGGTTGCGGGTTTCATCCACACGTTTGCGCATGGAGGTGATTTCACCCTGGGCTTCAGTGAGGCGTTTGGCTTCCTGGCGACGGCCTTCGTCAATCATTTGCAGGGAGCGACGGTAGTCTTCGTCAAAGCGGCTGACTTCCACAATTTTTGCTTTTTGTTCTTCAATAAGTCGCGCGAGACGTGTATCTTCCACTTTAAGTAACTTTAGTTCTTCTCGTAATGCTGATAATTGTTCAAGATTCTCGTGAATTTTTGCCAGGCTGGTTTTACAGAATCGATTTCAAGTCTTTGGCGTTTGCTGGCTTCATCAAGGTTAAAGTTAGCGCGCTCGCTGCTTTCGCGTACTTGTTTTGCGATTTCATTGTTCAAGCGTGAAATTTGGCCGTCGTATCTATCAAAAGAGGAAATTTGTGTGCCTTGTTGACTAACAAGCATCTCTATTTCTTTTATTTGCTTGCGTAAATTCGCGTTTTCAGTCTCAAGGACAGTAAGACGGTTTTGCATGGAAGCAAGGTTTGTCTTGTCATTGCGACGTTCGTTGTCCAGCCATTCCACACGTCGTTCGAGTTGTTCTATGCCTGCATATTCGTCCATAATATTTTGCCTTTATCTAAAAAAAAGTATAGTGTGATTATACTAAGAATGTATCAATAATGAAAAAAAGTTTAGTTAAACAGATAAATGTTCTCGAATGGGGGGGCCAGTATGCCCTTGAAGAGTCCGCTAAATAATGAAGGAAAGAAACCGGATATAAGGAACAGCAACATTAAAGCCGTGCAAAAACAGCGATACCGATATCTTCGTTTCGTGGCGCAAGTATGGTGATGGCTTGTTCTTCTTCTGATGGGCTGACCAGGGCATAAATAATCCTAAAAGTCACAATAAGCGCGCCAGCAAACCCAAGGAAAAGCCAGGTCTCCATGCCGTAAGCTGTCCAGGGTAAGAGATTGATAAGATGTCGTTTGGCAGGGAAACTGGCGAGAATGGGTAAGCCAGACAAACTCAACAAAGTGCTAATTAATCCCAGGCTAAGGAAAGGATAGCGATGGAAAAAGCCTTTGAGATTGTTGATGTTTCCATCAAAGTCAGGTTCCAGTTGTTCAAGCTTGACGATAATGTAGCTTAATCCAGCATAGCCCAATATTCTGGGCATGAAAATAAGGGGGGGCAAATAGTACAAGCCGCCATCTTGTGCCAGTCCGATTGCCAAAAGCGCGTAGCCTGTTTCCCACAGATAAAAGTAGGCTAAGAGACGTCGGATTTGATTTTGAAAACTCAACAAAAGGCTGGCGATAAAAATGGTTCCTATACCTGCCCAGCGTAATATTACCCATATATTTGGCAGATTGCGAAGCCAAGCATATTCTTCGAAAAAAGTAGATGAAAAAGACCGACAAGCTGCTTTGCATGACGACGAGCAAGAAGCTTAGCGTCCATGGATGACTTTCCTGGGCGACCATCGGTAACCAGGTATGCACAGGGAAGAGTGCCAGCCAAATGGCAAAACCACCCAAAATGAGCACTGTGGCGCGTAAGATGAGCGCGCTGGCAGAAGGCGCAGTTTCGATATCCGATAGCATCCACGCGCTGAGCAAAATCAGGGGGGGCATAGCGATGGCTTGCAGGGTGACATAACGCAGGACGCCCGCGCCAGACCTGGATCCGCGCGGAGAAAGCAATGGAATGCTGACGACAGCGACCAGGAGAATAATCACAGAAGCATAAAGGAAGGGTTGTACGGCAAGAGCGCTTATCCACAAGGACGCAATCAATAGCGATAAGGCATTGAACCACTGGCTTGTTTCAAGTTTGCGTGCCAGGCTGTTCCACAGGAAAACACAGAGATAGATGCCCCCAACCAGGCTAAGGTTGGCTTTGGTGATTTTAAGCACCCGACCGAAAATTTCAAGACTGTCAGTAAAAGCGATTTGGCGTGAGCCTATGGATAAGATAAGGTCTTCAGGCAAGATAAACGCCAGAACGGTTAAGAGCGCGGAACTGACCAACACAATTGCCGTGGAGAGTTTGGCGAAGCGTTGCAAAAGCGCTAAAATGCCACTCAAAGCGACTGGAATAAGAATCCATATGATAACGGTGTTGTTTATCATGGTGTTTCCGTCTCCAGGTCTTTGACGATAAAGAACGCGCCGGCAATGGCAATCAGCAAATTAACAATCGCAAAAAGTGCTTCGAGCAGAGCGGAAAATTCAAGAGAGCCGTAAAGCAGTTCAAATCCAGAAAGGAAGGTCAATAAACCGATAATGACATAAAGCGATTCAGTTTTGGACCCAAGTTGTAAAAGACCGATGAGCGCTAAGCCCAAACTTAATATCAAGATATAAATGTTACTTTGTGGAAAGACTTCCTTCAGGAGCCAGGGGGGGCTGGCTAAAACAACCAGCGTTACCAGGAAAACAGCACTGAGCATTCTGAATAGTTCACCTGCTGAGAGCTTAAATTCAAATGGTTCGCGTTTTACGGCACCTGTGTTTTGAATAGTCAGATAAATTATCAGCGTTGACATTAAGCCAACGATAATTTTTATTAAGGCGTGCATAAAGCCATCTGTTTTTGGGAAAACGATAAATATACAAACATATTGTATGGCCAGTGCCAAAATGTTAAAGAGCCATTTACGGCGCACTAAATTTGCCAGGGCAGCCAAAAGCCCTGTTATCACCGCAGCAGTCAGCAAAAACTTGGTCATGACAGTTTGACTCCTGAGGCAAGGAAGAGCAAGATGATTAAGAGAAAAACAAGAGACCAAAGCAGTCCACCGTCACCTTCAATAATCGTACTGGCAAAGTTTTCAAGACGAAACACCTGACGATATATCCAGGTGAGCGCGTTGTATAACCAGCTAAGACTGAAAATCACACGCAGAAAGCGAATAACTGGCGATAAGATGCGGTAAAAAGGAAGTTTGTAGGCTAAATCTTGTTGCAAGTCACGAATGCCCAAGACGCGCAAGGTGATAATCACTAAAACGGTTATCGCTAAGCTGATGAGACTCGCCCACCAAACGCCCGCTGTTAAGACGCCAGGCCAGGCGATAAGACCCAGCAAGACGATGGTTTGAAAGATGATGATAAGACCCAGGGGGAAAGGTGATGCGGGCATGTTTTCCAAACCCGTTACAACGCCACTGGCCTCAGCGATATAGCGAACATAGCCCAGAACGAGCAGACTGTGGCTAATGAGCACGCCAACGCTGACGATGCCAAAGTTTTGCCCCCCCAAAACGCCTTGCCAGCCTGACGCGCACAGGTATAAGGCAAGCCAAGCAAGCCCACCAGACCCAAAGCAGGCAAAAGCGGATACGGCGAATGGGTGGGTTGAAGCTGAACAGTAGGCCACCACTCAGCAATAATGCCAAGCCCCCCCACACGCGACTGCTGCCGGGGTCGCCGTTCAGAGCGCATTGTAAGGCAAACGCGGAAAGCGTGATAATCCAGTAGGGGGGGCGGGCTTGAGTGGCAGTTTTGCGGCTAATCCACATCATGGCGCCGTAGAGCATCGCGATGGCACTTAAGACTTGCACGATAATGAGCAAAGTTCGGTTCAGGGTGAGAAAATCACCAGGCAAACGCGCGATGAGCGTTAGGGAAGATGCCACCGGCGCCAGGTCAAACAGGAACTTACTCTCCTGGCTGTCAGCACCTCCTTGTGTGAAAGGCAGGTGCACGGGCAAAACCCCCAAACGCAAACCCGCTGCAAGCAGAAAGAACAATCCAGCGGTGGAAGGAATTTGGTCAAAGCTAAAGTCGGGTTGGACTTGCCAGGCGACCGCTGTCGCAAAGATAAGCGCAAATGTGCCGAACACACGCAGCGAGAAAATGCGAACGATGGCGCCCTGGTCTTTTTCAGGGTTCGCGGCGCGCAAGCGGTAAAAAAAAGTTCAGCGATATCAATTAAAGACCAGGTGATAGTTAAAGTCAGCGGTGTGGCACTGGCAAGCGAAACCAAGGTGAGCGCGGTGAGCGTGAGTGATGCCACCCAGCGTGGGCTGGAGTCTTTTTTTGAAGCAACTGTTGTTTCGGTAAAAATACTGGCTACGCAAAGGGTCATAATGGCAATGGCGTAGGGCCAGCTGAAATAATCCAGGCTAAGCGCGAGCGTGCCTTGGAACAGTTCGGTGGGAACCCAGCTTAAAAGTTCCAGGTTGAGTGGTAAAAAGAGCCTTAACAGAAAAAGTACAAACCATGCCGCAGCCGATGCGACCAAGGCTATAAACCAAGCTAAACCGACCTTACTTTTGCCGCGTTGGAGTACAACGATAAGAAAGGACGCGATGACCAGTAATCCCAGAACGATGAAAATGCCATGTTGGCTTAATTCTAACTTAAATTTGTACCTTGAAAACCACTTAAAAAGGCCAGAATGGCAGGGTCAATGGCGAATTCTGGCAGTTCCTGGGCGTTATATTCGTGTCCGCGCAGGGCACGTTCGCGCAGAGAACGCCATAAGATTTGGCGTTCTTCATCGTGGACGGGTAAATCATTCAGTTTTTCGGCGCGTTTACAGCGTTCCCCCCCGGTGGTATAGAAGAATGTCACGCGCTTCCAGTCGCCAGCTTGAATGGGTCGGGGGGGCAGTTCAATGAGTGGGCCAAGCTGTAATTTGAAGTATTCTTCGTTGGCGCGGGGGGTGGTCGGCTTCATCACGGAACAAATCCAGTCGTGTGGTAAGTTCGTGCCCCCCCTGAATAGGTGCCATCCAACGGATTTGCCAGCGTTCGCGTTCGTTGAAAGCGGCGGTTTGATAAAAGGCGATGTAATCAACAGAGATGATTTTGGGTGCTGATTTAAGAGGGATACGATACCAGCCCAGCATGCGCGCGATGTCGAGATCGCGTTTGTTGGGGGATTATTGCCACCAGAACCAGGCTGGTATCGGGAATTTCGACAAACTGTGTCATTTAATCAAAAGTTATCGCTTTGATATCTGCAAAACCTAAGGTTTATTCGTCTTTATCGGGTGCTTCTGCCACGATGTAAAGCGGGCGTCCTTTGGCTTCGTCGTAAATGCGACCCATGTATTCGCCTAAAATGCCCATGCTGATAAGCAAGACGCCAGCCAGGAAAATGACGGTTAGCCATGTGGCGAGCACGAAGGTCAAATCTACCTTGCCGACCAGGGCAAGAATGATGAACAGCACCAACAACAATAAGCTGAGAACTACCAGTCCGACACCTGTTTTGCTGAGCAGTTGCAAGGGCCAGTAGGAGAAGCCCGTAATGGCGTTGAGGGCCAGTTTTATCATGTTTTGAGGGGATAATGGGTTTCGCCGGCGAAGCGCGCATGGCGTTTGTACTCCACGCCGATTTGCTTAAAGCCCGCCCAGGAACTCATGCCACGCAAAAGCGATTGCGTTCGGGCATGCTGTTCATCACATTCAGGACTTTGCGGTCGAGCAAGCGGAAATCACCGGTGTTGAGCGGGATATCCACGTCAGTAATTTTGGATAAATTTATAAAACAACGCGGCGGTGGTGAGTTTGAACCAGCTTTCGCCTTCGCGTTCCGAACGCACGGCGTAGACCACGTCGTAGCCTTCTTTCCATTTCTCGATGAGTTCCAGGATGACTTCCGGTGGGTCCTGCAAGTCCGCGTCGATAATGGCGATGGCGTCACCACGGGCGTAATCCATGCCGGCACTCACCGCGATTTGGTGGCCAAAGTTGCGCGCGAAGATGACCGGTCGCACACGGTTATCCTTTTACCGAGTTCGCGCAAGGCATCGGTTGAACCATCTTTACTGCCATCGTCCACCAGGACCAGTTCCCAGGCTTCGCCGGTTTGGTCCATCACTTCGCAAACGCGGGCGTAAAGGTGGGGGGGAATGTTTTCAATTTCGTTGTAAATGGGCGCGATAACTGTGTATTTGGGTTTGTCACGTATTATCTCCTTTAGGTTCTTTATCGTTGCTTTTTTTTCAGAGTAACTTTCTAAAGTGCATCTCAATTCTACTTCATTGAGAGAATAAGTGGAAATAACACAATCGTAAAACGGTAGCGCGGATATCCGTCATGATACAATTACGGCAGTAATTCAAAACGAGGCAATAAGATGAGCAACAACAGTTTGTTCGACGTTATCGGTCCTATTATGGTTGGGCCATCCAGTTCCCACACCGCGGGGGGGGCTGCAAAACTGGGCAGGTTAGCCCGGCAGCTCGTGCACGGCGACATTGTTGAGGTGCGTTTCACATTGTACGACTCTTTTGCACGAACTTATCGTGGGCATGGCACGGGCAAGGCGCTTTTGGGCGGTGTGATGGGATATGATCTGGACAGTGAAGAACTCAAGCACGCCGAAACAATAGCAACCTTTCGCGGTTTAAAATTCAGTTTTGAAGAAGGCCACAAGGACGGTATTCATCCTAACTCGGTTGATATCCATTTGACTGAAGACAATGGCAAAAAAAACCAGCCTGAGTGGTTCATCAATTGGTGGGGGGCAACGTGGTGATTACGTCGATTAATGGCATCGAGACCAGGCTGCAAACGAATTTACCCGCGATTGTTACCCATCACCGCGACCGGGTAGGTATTCTGGCTGAAATTACCAAATTTTTAGCGGAAAAGAAACTCAATATCGCGGGCATGAATTTATATCGCAGCGCGGTAGGCAAGGATGCCTATATGGTGGTTGAAATTGACCAGGCCTTTGATGACGCAATATCACAGGAATTGCGCGATTTGATTGATGATATTATGGACGTTTTTGTGATTGAAAACAGGTGAAACGATGAACTTCTTTTCCGGAAAACAACTGCTTGATTTATGTAAAGAACACGAACTTGAGATATGGCAAGTGATGCTGAACCGAGAGCTGGAAGCTTCGGGGGGGCGCACTGAAAAAGAGATTTTTGCTGACATTGAACATTCGCTAGAAGTGATGTTTCATTCTATCGACCAGGGTCTGGCGACGTATGACCGTTCATTAGGTGGTTTGTTGACCGGACAAAGCAAAACTTTATGAGGAACTCGGAGAAGAAAAGTTTTATCTTCCAGACCGCACCCTTAAGGTTGTGGCTTATGCCATGGCGGTGATGGAGTGCAACGCGCGCATGGGCGTGATTGTGGCTGCGCCAACCGCGGGGGGGAGTTCGGGCATTTTGCCGGCTGTCTTGAAAGACGCCAAAGAAACGATGAATCTGGACACCCAGAAACTGATTGAGGCATTCTTAACGGCTGGCGCGGTGGGCTTAATTGTGATGCAAAACGCGTCGGTTTCAGGCGCGCAGGGCGGTTGTCAGGCGGAAATCGGCACGTCCACGGCGATGTCTGCCGCGGCTTTGGTTCATCTTAAGGGGGGGCAACGCGCGTCAATGTCTGGACGCCGCCAGTTTTGCATATAAAACATTATGGGCTTGGTTTGTGACCCAATTGCAGGACTGGTGGAGTTGCCTTGCGCCAAACGCAATGGTCTGGGCGTGCTAAACGCGATGCTTTGCGCGGATTTGGCTCTGCTTGATGTACGATCTGTGGTGCCCTTTGATGAGGTTGTTGACGCGATGAACAATGTAGGCAACACCATGCCGGTGGCTATGCGTGAAACCGCACTGGGTGGTCTGGCTGCCACGCCGACTGCAAAAGGTATTGAGCACGAATTGTTTTCGAATACGGAGTTGAATAAGGGGAGATAACGCTTTAGTTGTTTAAATCTAAAACAAAAAAAACCGGGTCTTTCAAAAGGCCCGGTTTGCTTTTTAAACAATTTAATCAAATGGGATTAAGGCACAACCCAGGTGCCGGTTTTACCTTCGAGCGCGTTTTTGATGTTCTCAGGGTTGGTGATGAGGGCGCGTTTGCCGCCTGCGTCCATGTACTTCAAAATCGCTTCAATCTTGGGCAGCATGGAACCTTTGGCAAAGTGACCTTCCTCGATATACTGTCGGGCTTCGGCAACGGTCATTTGGTCAAGCCATTTTTCCTGGGGGGTGTGTTGAAGTGGATGGCAACTCTTTCAACGCCGGTGGAGATGAGGAAGAGATCTGCCTTGACCGCGCTAGCCACGATCGCCGCGCCAAAATCTTTATCGATAACGGCTTCAACGCCGGTAATATCACCATTTTCAAGTTCGATGACGGGAATACCACCGCCACCAACGCCAACAACGATAAAGCCTTGATCAATCAAGCTGTGAATGGATTCAGCCTCAACAATGCGCTGGGGAATGGGTGATGGCACCACACGTCGCCAGCCTCGGCCGGCATCTTCAACCACAGTCCAGCCATCTTTGGCGGCGCGTTCTTTGGCGGTGGCTTCATCCATAAAGGAGCCAATTGGTTTGGTGGGGGGGTTTTGGAAGGCGGGGGGGTCATTTTTATCGACGATGGTTCGGGTAACAACCGCGACAGCTTGCTTTTGAATGCCACGACGACGGAACTCGTTATGCAAAGCCTGGGCGAACATATAACCAATGGAGCCTTGGGTATCCGCGCCGCAGTAGTCAAGGGGGGGAACTTCAAAGACTTCGTCTTTGGCGAGTTCGGAACGGCGCAAGTTGAAACCAACCTGGGGGGGCCATTTCCGTGGGTGATGACCACGTCCCAACCGGCTAAAATCATATCCGCAATGTGAGCGGTTGTGTCTGAGGCGGCCACGAACTGATCTTGGATTGTTTCATGGTCTTTATCTTTTATGAGAGCGTTGCCACCAACGGCAACGACTGCAACACCTTTTTTTTGCATAGAGCTTATCTCCTTTAGAAAAATTATTTACAATCCGCCGTCTTGAAGGCGACGTTATGTTTATTGTTCAGCGAGTTCCAGGGCGCGCATGGTGTTTTTGAGCAACATGGCGATGGTCATGGGGCCAACGCCACCAGGCACGGGGGTTATCGCTTTGGCGACTTGAGCGACTTCGTCAAAGGCGACGTCGCCTACCAGACGATAACCGGATTTGCGGCTGGAGTCGTCAACTGAATTGATGCCGACGTCAATGACGTAAGCACCAGGTTTGACCATGTCAGCGGTAATGAACTCGGGTTTGCCTATGGCGACAATTAGAATGTCGGCCTGGCGGGTAATTTCGGGTAGGTTTTTTTTGTTTTGCTATGGCAGATGGTGACGGTCGCGTTTTCTTTGGTCAGCAGCAAAGCAAGTGGCATACCGACGATGTTTGAACGCCCCCCCACGACTACCGCGTTGGCACCAGCGATAGGGGCCTCGTATTCGCGCAAAAGTTCCAGGATGCCGGCAGGTGTGCAAGGCACAAAGACAGGGGGGGCAATGCCACGCAGCGCGATGCGGCCGACATTGATGGGATTGAAACCGTCAACGTCTTTGATCAGTTTAATCGCAGCCAAAAGGGATTCTTCATCCAGATGTTTGGGCAGGGGGCAGTTGCAAGAGAATGCCGGTTACATCTGGGTTGTTGTTTAGTTGTTTGATGAGCGCGTCCAGTTCTTCCTGACTGGTGTCCTGGGGCAGTTCGTAGCTGATGTTGCGGATGCCAACAGCATCACAGGCGCGAAGTTTATTGCGCACATAGGTTCGCGAAGCAGGGTCATCACCGACCAAAATGGTGGCTAAGCCAGGCTGGCTTTTGCCCTGGGCGATGCGTGTTTCAATTTGCTTTTTGATGTCTTCGCGAATGGATTGGGAAAGTTTTTCCCGTCAATAATGTTTGATGTCATGTTTTGGTCTCCATGGCTTGGCAATTCATTGCAATTCTCCTTTTTTTAGTTACGTACGGGTAAAATTTCGTCGTTTTATGCATGAATTGCGAATTACTTTCACCTGTAATTATACATGAATTGCAAGTATAATTGCGTTATGCAAGCGAAAAAGAAGAGTTTTGTAATTGGTGTTGCCGGCGCGTCTGGTTCAGGCAAGACGACCCTGTGCAAAGAGATTGTGCGCGAGATTGGCGAAGATAAAATCGCTGTTTTGCCACACGATGCCTACTACCGTGACCAAAGTTCAAATCTTTTGAAGAGCGAGTGAAGGTGAACTATGACCATCCCGACTCGCTGGAAACGGAATTGCTGATTCAGCATATTCATCATTTGCGTGCTGGTACAGCGATTGATTTACCTGTCTATGATTACAAATTGCATACGCGCGCGCCTGAGACGGTGAGAATTGAGCCAAAACCGATTATTTTGGTGGAAGGTATTCTGATTTTTGCTGAACCATCTTTGCGAAAATTATTCGATATGAAACTGTTTGTGGATACGGAACAGGAACTGTGTTTATCCGTCGCTTGCAAAGAGATGTGGTGGAACGCGGACGAACAGTGGATTCGATTATCGAGCAATATCTGACAACTGTTCGGGTGAGTTATCTGGAGTTTGTAGAACCCAGCAAACGATTCGCGGATGTGATTATCCCGAAGGGGGGGGTATGAACACCGTGGCGGCAGAGATGGTCATTGCGCGGCTGAAGGCTTTGGCACGGGACGTGTAATAGATGACATCACGCTGGTATGAGTACGCCGAAGCGCTTTATGGCATCGCGCTGAATGACGCGCAGTTGGCGCAGTTTGCTGATTACGAAACGATGTTAACGGACTGGAACGCGCGGTTCAATCTGACCGCCATTCGCGACCTTGATGGCATTCGCATAAAGCATTTTTGGATTCGCTTTCTTGTGTATTAGCTTTCCCGAGGAACTCGACACGCCAGCGATGATTGATATCGGTACTGGGGGGGCGGGGTTTCCAGGCGTGCCTTTGAAAATTGCTTACCCAAATTCATTTTTAACCTTGGTGGAATCGATAAAAAAAAGAAAGCCAACTTTTGCGAGGAATTAACGCGGGTGTTGGGTTTGAAACGGGTGCTGGTTTCATCTGAACGCGCGGAAACGATCGGACAGGACTGGGAGCATCGTGAATTTTATGATATTGCCCTGGCACGCGCGGTGCTGGTATGCCGACTTTGGTGGAGTATCTGTTGCCCTTAGTCAAGGTAGGCGGGCGTACCATCCTGCAAAAGGGTGACAGCGCGATGGAAGAAGCCGATGCCGCGCGCAACGCGATTCGTTTGTTTGGGGGGGGAATTGCTTGAGATTATCCCGGTAGAACTACCAGAGGTGGACGGTGAGCGTTATTTGGTGGTAATTGAAAAAGTGAAGCCAACACCGCCTGAATTTCCCCCGCGCGGTTGGCGTGCCGAGTAAATCCCCCTGTTCGCAATTAATTTTTCTGCTTTTGTTTAATACTGGTGGCTATGGAAGGTGTGTCGCAATAAACGCTGACGAGTTCTTTCCATTCTTCCAGACTGAGCGTTTCAGCACGGCGTTTGGGGTCGATTCCGGCGCTGGTAAGCATTTCTTCAGCTTGTTGGTTTGATATTGCCATGCCGGCAGAGATGGTATTGCGTAAAGTTTTGCGCCTTTGCGAGAATCCCGCGGTGGCTAATTCGAAAAAGACGGACAATTTTTCTTCATCAATGATGGGTTTGTCGTAAAGAGAGAGCTTGAGCACCGCGGAATCGACATCCGGTTTGGGATAGAACGCGCCGGCAGGGATGCTTGCCACCAACTCGGCTTTGCCATAGACCTGCACTGAGAGCGCCAATAAACTCATTTTACCGTCGCGGGCGATGATGCGTTCAGCGACTTCTTTTTGAATGGTTAGTATCATGTGGCTGGGGGGGCGTTTTTGTGCTTCCAGTAGTTTGCGAATGATGGCGGATGTGATGTAGTAGGGGGGGATGTTGGCAACAACCACAAAGGGTTCATCGCTTAGCAGGTTTTTAGGTCCAGTTCAAGGATGTCGCCTTGTGTGGTTTTAACGTTCTTGTATTTGCTAATGGCTTCTCGCAGAGCGGGGAATAGGGTCTGGTCGATTTCTATGGCGATGACTTCCCGCGCGTTTTGGGCGAGGAGCACGGTCAAACTGCCTAAACCAGCGCCGATTTCCAGCACTTCCTCGTCGCCCTTTAATTCCGCAGCTTGCAAAACTTTGCGCAAACCTGACGGTTCGACTAAAAAGTTTTGTCCCAGAGATTTTTTTGGGTCGAATATCGTATTTCCGGATTAGGGCGTGGGTGTCGAGAAATTTCAAGGAAGCACCGCCGGGATATATGCTGGCACTGGCGTCAGGAAGTAAAGCGTCGTCCAGTGATGCCAGCCAACGTAATTTTCATCATCGTAGGCAAGGTCAATCCAGTAGCGTCCGGGAATGCCCCCCCGCCGGAGTCGCCGATAACGCCATGGCCATAGCCAGGGACATAAACCTGTTGTCCAGCCATCAGGGGATACCAGGCGGCGGAAACGGCGATAATGCCTTTGGTGACTGGTGTGCCGGAGCGCGTTCGCGCGCCAGGGGGGGGAATTCTGACGGATGATATGACGTGGCATAAACGGTGACTTTGCGCCAGTATTCCAGGGTGATACCATCGACGGTTTCCGTTTTGACAACGGGCATCGTGCCCCCGGCCTATTATGCCGTTAACGGGGGGGTCGCTGGCTTTCCATTGTTGACTGGGGGGGTATGTTTTGACCGTTTCACCATTTTCGCTGATGCTGATGGTGCGTGTGACAACGTAACCGGTTTGTCCGGGCACGAGGACGGTTGTGGTGTCTAACTCTGTGTTCGGGTCCAGTTCGTACGTGTTGGAATAGGCGGTTTCTTCTTTGATGAAATTGAAACTCTCGCTAACCTGGACGATGTCCAGGCTGAGGATTGGATTGTTTTCTTCAAATGCCAACACGCCTGATGGCGCGATAAAGTCAAGATTTTGGACGGGAAGGCCGATTTCCAGCAAGGCTTCTTCCGCGTTGTCAGCAGCGCTGTAACCAACAAAGGCGTTTTCGCCACGCATGACGGTAATTTCGCGCGCCCGGCGAATCTCCACCTGTGTTTCAAGGGATAGTTTTGTGGAAAGGGGGGGTAGCGAGAGTCGGTCGTGTTCGTTGATTTGAATGTTTTGTTCAGCAAAGGCTTGCTCGAGCGTTTCTGCCTGGCTGGAAAAACTTCGCATCTGTCCGTTGTCGTTGAGTAAAACGAGTTTTGCGGGAATGTACTCGATTATTATTTCTTGCCCAAGGGGAATCGGCGCGTAGGGGGGGTCGATAGGCTGCTTGTTCTGCAAGATGATGTCGTTGGGGGTAAAGTTTGATGCCCGCCAGTTGTAGTAGCGTTGATGGGTGACGCGCGGCAGAGTTCAGTTGATGCGTTTCAGATTGATGCAAAATAGTCACTTTTCGCGCGCGGTCGATTTTGATTTCGCCAGGTAATTCCCATGAATAGGTGTTGATATCAATGGAGACCCTGTCGGCATCATCAATTTCAAGCCCAGCGTTTTTCAGGACTATGCGACCGCGAAGGGCGATACTTTTAAGGTATAGGGGGATGTCATCGACAACAAGCATGTATTCGCGGTAGAAAGCAAAAAAACAGGCTGATGATACCCACTGCAATTAGACAGACAGAAAGAGCCCAAAGCCAAAAGGGTTTAATTCGCTTTTTATTGTCAGGCGGGTTTTCTTTCTTCTCTACCGATTCATTCATCATAAAGAAATTTTATCAGATTTTAAACAGGTGGTTTTTCTGCCGCTGATGTTTGGTATTAGCGTGCCATAAGCGGGATTTGGCGCAGAACATCCAGGAGCAAATCTTGCCAGTCTTCGCGTGCCAGGCTGTTTGGTTTGAGCCAGTAGGCGTTACGACCAGCCCGCGCGGGCGGAGCAAGTTCTGGCAAGCCACGGTCTTTTAGTCCCTGCGGTAAGGGAGGATAGGAGAGCACAATCTGTTGACCGGCGATGCCGATTGAGTCCAGTCCACGGGCTTCGCCTAATATTTTAACGCGCATTTGGTAGAGCAAATCCTTGACGCCATCGGGGGGGAGCGCGCCAAAGCGGTCCACAAATTCAGTCGCGGTTTCGTCAACGCTTTTTTCATCGCGCAAAGCACTGATGCGCCGGTAAAGCGTCAGGCGCAAGGCTTGGTCGGGGGGGATATAATCGGGCGGAATTTCAGCGCCAAGGGGGGGCAATTCAACGTTGATATCCAGGCTGGGAAGTTCTGAAAGAGCCAGCGCGGGTAATTTGGGGCAGGCTTTTGGGGGGGTCGGCTGTTTGGCGCAAACGGCGCACCGCCTGACCGAGCAGGCGGGTATAGAGTTGAAAGCCTACCGCGCTGATATAACCGGACTGGCGCGTGCCGAGAAGGTCGCCCGCGCCACGCATTTCAAGGTCGCGCATGGCGATGGAGTAGCCTGCACCCAGGCGCGCGTTCTCAGCCAGGATTTCAAGCCGTTCTTCGCCTTCTGGTGTTGGCGCACGACGACGGTCGCGAAATAGATAAGCATATGCCCTTTGCGCGCCACGCCCAACGCGGCCACGCAGCTGATAGAGCTGAGCCAGACCAAAGGTATCGGCGCGGTCAATAATTAGGGTGTTGGCGTTGGGGGGGATGTCTAAGCCACTTTCAATAATGGTAGTCGAAAGCAGGACGTCAATTTCTCCATGGGTGAAATCTTCCATGACCTGGGCGAGTTGTTTTTCGGGCATTTGTCCGTGGCCAACGGCAATACGGGCTTCGGGTACAAGCGCGCTAAGTTGGTTGTAGATGACGTGAATCGACTGCACACGGTTATGCACAAAAAGACCTGCCCGCCACGGTCGAGTTCACGAATGATGGCTTCGCGCACCAGTTTAGGGTCGTAGGGTCCAACGTGGGTGAGCACGGGCATACGTTCTTCGGGTGGTGAGTTGATGGTGGAAATATCGCGCACACCACTAAGCGCCATGTAAAGCGTACGCGGGATAGGCGTGGCGGTGAGGGTGAGCACGTCAACTTCCGAGCGCAGTTTTTGAGATGTTCTTTGTGGGTTACGCCAAAGCGCTGTTCTTCATCAATGATGACCAAACCCAGATCGGCGAATTGAACGTCAGCTGAAAGCAGGCGGTGGGTGCCGATGACGATATCCAGCTTTTTATCAGCCAGTTTTTGGATAATGTCATCTTGTTCTTTGGGTGTTCTAAAGCGCGAGAGCATTTCAACGTTGACAGGGAATACACTCAAACGTTCACGAAAAGTATCATAATGTTGCTGGGCGAGCACAGTAGTGGGCACGAGCACGGCGACCTGTTTGCCATCAGCCACAGCTTTGAAAGCAGCCCGTAAAGCGACTTCGGTTTTGCCATAGCCTACATCACCGCACAAAAGCCGGTCCATGGGGGGGCGGTCGCTTTCCATGTCCGCTTTTACCTGAGCGATGGCGTCCAGCTGATCGGGCGTTTCGATGTAGGGGAAGGAGGCTTCCAGTTCCTTTTGCCAGTCTGTGTCGGGACTAAAGGCGTGCCCTGCAACCGCCTCGCGACGGGCGTAAAGGTCCAAAAGTTCAGTGGCGACTTCAGCAACCGCGCCGCGCACACGCGATTTGGTGAGCATCCAGTCGCTGCCACCCAAACGTTGCAAGGTGGGCTTGGCACTGTCCGCGCCGATGTAGCGCGTAAGTCGGTCGGCTTGTTGAATGGGAACATAGAGCGTGTCGTTGTCTTTGTAGCCGATGGCCAGGTATTCGCGTTGAACGCCGTCAACTTTTGGGCGATGCAGACCGATGAATTGACCGATGCCATAATCGACATGCACGATATAATCGCCGGGTTTAAAGTCGTCGTAGAGCGCCTCGGGTGCTTCGGCAAAGAGCATCGGTCGGCGACGCGGTTGCGGACGACTCCAGCCGAAAATCTCACTGTCGGTAAGCAGGTGGTGGGATTGCTTTTCGTTTATCTTGAGTACCCAACCATCTGAAAGCGAGTCTTCGACGAACTTATTCAGGCTGTCTTGCGGGGCTTCGGGGTCGAGCGTTTCGGACCAAAGTTGCTTAAGACGTGAAGCCTGGCGCGAGACGACCGTCCAGTGTTGTCCCGTTTTTGAAGCGTCTTAAGGTGGCTTTGGAAGTCTTTAAGGCGGCCGGCGAAACGGGGGGGACCAGCGTCAAAGCGTGCGCTTAAGGGGGGGCTGCCACCAAAGGCGTTGGAATGTCCTAACTCGAGCACTTGCAGTTTATTGAATGCGTCGGTTAGTTCAGACCAGGTGAAGTAAGGCACCGGGGGGGCGGATTCATCAAGTGATTTTTCAGCGATGAGTTCTTCGCGACGTTTGATGGACTCTTCTTCGATATCCAAAGCAGATGCAGAGATAAATTCTTCCCCCGTCCAAAAGGATGAGCGCGTTTTCGGGCAAATAGTCCAGCAAGCTGGAATGAAAACGGTATAAATGGGGGGGAATAGTCGCCTCAGAGATAATATGGGCGTTTTCATGTGAGTCGAGTGTGGTTTTATCGGGCGCGACGAGTTTTTCAGGAAGGGCTTCGGAGGCGGGGGGGAAAATGCGGGCCATTTCCAGCGATTCCAGGCTGCGTTGGGTTGCAGGGTCAAAGGTTTTGATGGTGTCAATCTCGTTGCCAAAGAATTCAAAGCGAATAGGCAAGGTGGATGCCGGCGACCAAAGGTCAATCAAGCCACCGCGTCGCGCGAATTGCCCGGGTTGAACGACAATATTGTTGTATTCATAACCTATGCCGACCAGTTTGCTGAGTGTTTCAACCAGGTCGCGTTCGTCGCCGATTTTGAGCGTTTGGGTCGCTTTCAGAAAGTCACGACGTGGAATGGTGCGGGTCATCAAGGCGCGTATGGGCGCGATAATGGTGTCGATATTAGGCTTTACTGAGCTTGTGCCAGGCAGTTGCGCGCTGGCAAGTTCTGAGAAGACGTGTAGCCTGTCCAATCGGGTGCGTTCGGACCAGGCCAAATTTTCATAGAAAAGGGGGGGGTTGGGTTCCGGGAAGTAAAAGTTATGCCCATTTGCCAGCCAAAAGCGGATTTCGTCGTAGAGCGCCAGGGCACGGTCGGCGCGGTTGGTGAGAAACAGGATGGGCACTTGCAGGTCAAGCTGCAGGCGTGCCAAGAGTGCCAGGCGCGCGGTGCGTGGCAAGCCCAAACCCCGTCGTTCGCTGTTCTTGTACTCTTTGGCGCGCAAGGAGTCGAGCAGGGCATGATATGCCGGCAATTCGGCAATGATATCCAGGATTTTACGTTCCGCTGACATCACCGTTGTATCTGTTCATGGCTGCATTAAGCCCTTCGCGGACGAAGACTTGAATTGCCGCGACGGCTTCTTTGATGACAATATCGCGCAGGGTCTTTTCGTTGGGCAGGAACTTTTCCAGCACATAATCGACGGGGGGGTCCATCTGCCGGGCGGACGGGATATGCCAGTCGCACACGGGGGGAAAGTCCTGTGTGCCCAGTTTTGTATGATAGATGCCACACCGCGCTGTCCAGAAGCGCCACCACCAGGGCGCAAGCGCAAGACGCCAAGGGGGGGCAGGTCAAGGTCATCGTGGGCGACAATGATGTGATCGTGGGGGGGCACCTTGAAGAATTTCGCCAGTTGCCAAACCGCATCGCCGGAGTTGTTCATGTAAGTCAGCGGTCGGGCCAAAATGAGTTTGGCGTCATCCAGTCGTCCTTCGCCAATCATGGCTTTATATTTAAGCTTTTGAGGGGGGATATTGAGCTCATCGGCGAGCGCATCCAACACCATGAATCCGAAATTATGCCGGGTTTCACGGTATTTTATGCCGGGATTGCCTAATCCGACGATTAAGAATGGGTCTTGTCTATCATTTTCCATCGTATAGCCTTCAATAAATGCTGTTTGCATTGCAATCTTTAAGTTTAACAGCTTTTCGCATGAAATGCGAATGCATTATACGAATGACAGTAAGTATTGAAAAAGAAAATACATGGTGGGTTCATTTTTGAATAACTATTTTGTAACTTTTCCGTTTGTCTTAAGCTTTTTAGAAGGAGCTCCTTTCCTAAGTTTTTTTGAAAATCTCCTTGTTCATGGAATGTCAAGTTGAAGAATGAAAAAAGACTGCTTTGATGCAGTCTTAATATTTGTGTTAGTTTAAAATCTGAAATCTAAAAACCAGGATTTTCAGCGATTAGCTTGACAATGAGCGCGAAGGGCAAAACGGTGCAGGCGATGCAGATAAGCAGAACAAGCAAGACGATGAGCACGATCGCCCAAACCGGGAATTTGTCTTTTGCTCAGGTGCCGGTGGAGGAGGTGGGGGGGCATAGCCAGCACGTTGGCTGTCGATGTAAGCACCAGGTGCTTGGTGTGGGTAAGGTTGGCTGGGTGGAGTAACTTCAGGCGTGTAGAGTTCCCCCTGTCCAGCGGTTAGGGTCATTGGGTGCCTGTTGTGGTGGTTGGTAGTATTGGGGGGGAGCTGGCTGTACAGGTTGTACTGGTTGAGCAGGTGTGGGTGCTGGCGCTCCCTGATTGGCGGCAAATTCAATGTTTTGCCAGGATTGGTTGGCGGCTTGCTCCATGCTTTCGGCAGCTTCTTGAGCTTTGTTTTCTAATTGGTCGTCCATAGCTTTCCTTTCTGATTAAATAGCTGACTTAATTATACAGCATAATTTTAGGAGTATTGCAACTTTGCGAAACATTTACAGAAGCGAAAAAAACAAGGGTACAATGACAGTGCTTCTATGAGGATAATCGTTAATTATCAATTTTGGACTTGGAATTGTGTCTGGACTGATTTTTGTAGAATTGGCATCCAAACAAAGATACGGGAATAAAAGCTGATGGCTTCTTGCATTGACCGACTTTGGATAATTGTTTTCTTGCTATTCTGGCTTGTTCCGGGGGTGGTGCTTACTAAACTTTTGGAAAAGAAAGTAAGTTTTCTTTATTGGTTGAAGAGCAATGCTATCGGCTATGTGGCTTTTGGTCTGTTCATCAATTTGGGTATATCCGTTGTCCTTTTTCTGATGCCACGACCTGTGGATAAAATTCTGCGAATTGTATATCTGGCGGGAGGTTTGATTTGGGGCATCATTTTATTGTGGCGTGCCAGGCATGATATCAGGTTACGAGTGGATTGGTGGCTACTTGCGTTGGGAATGGGATTGTTAGCAGGGCAACTTTGTTTCTCAAATCAACTGATATTTCCGTCCAACACTGACAGCATCACCCATTATCGTTACATAGCGCAATTTCTGAACTGGCGTGAAGCTGGCCTGGGTTTGTTTCAATTTATCAGGCAGTTACGCTTTTATCATTACGGTTTTCATTTGCTTGTTTCCGAAATTCATGCATTAAGTGGTTTTGCTGTAACCGATATCATGCTGTCGTTTGGCATGTTTTTAACTGTCCTGGCACCGTTCACCGTAATGTTGCCCTTAGAGCGTTTTGGGCTAGAAAAAAAGTGCCAGCGTTGGGCGGTTTATGGGATTGCACTCGCGATGCTGTTTCCGGATTTCGCGCAAAACTGGGGGAAGTACCCCCCCGCGTTATTAAGCGTTTTATTGTTGCCTTTACCAGTAAGCTTGATTTTGAATATGGCTAAAAATGAGAATAAAAGCCGCTTGACCTCCAGAATTTTTGCATTAATGCTGACATCAATCCTGGTCGGCTTGGCGCACTGGCGATCGCTTGTGGTTTTGGCTGTCATAGGCTTGGCTGTGTATTTCTATTATGACTTTTTCAAGCAACGTGTACCGGTTTGGGTGCTGGTGCCCATGGTAGCTGGTGTGGGTTATTTTCTGCTGAATGACCGCGCGCGTTTCAACATTAATGGCGGACAAGTTGTTTTCTGGCTTGTGCTAATAGCCATTGCGATTGGCGTGATGGTTGTGCGAATAAGACAAAAATCACCAAACAATCTGGTACTAAGCCTAATAATGTATTTGGGCGTGCGCTTGTGTGTTGAAATATCCTTGGCTAAGGTCATGCCTCAGTTTGGCTCTTTGGTAGATATGCCTTATTTTCGGATTGTGAGCTTTATTCTTGCCGGGCTGTTTCTTGGTAGCTTGTTTGATGAAATTCGCAAACTACATTCCGATTTCTTTGGAACTACGGAGCTTAAAAAAACGCTACTTGGCTGATTTGATTGTCTTAATAATTGCATCATTATTGTTGATAGCAATCCCGGTTAAACGTAAATGGACCCCCCCAGCAACTGCTTATATAATGGTCGGCGCACAACAAAAAGAAGTGGTTGATTGGGCGCTAGACGCATATCAAGGGCAAAATATGAAGCTTTTGTTGGCAGGGATTCCGCTGCTTGATTATGTGGAATATGCTGATGCAGGTGGCTGGCTGGCAGAGATGGGCGGCTTTGATGTTGTGTTTGCGATAGAACCCGTTGATTTAAACCGCGCGGAAGTTAAAACCAGATTGTGTCGCGAAGGGGGGGTTGATTTGATTTTTATCGATACCAGCCGTCATACAGTATTCTCGCCGAAGGTGATGCCTGACCAGTCGCTTTATGACAAGCTTTATGAAGCTGAAGATGTCAGAATTATCGCGCCAAAGTGTGCGGAAAATAATTGATATTAATGCAGGTGTACAAAATCAATGTTTATTGTGGCACGGGATTATAATTATAAATAATTGGAGGAACTATGAAAAGTTTTTTGAAGATTTAGAGATTTTATCGTACAAGGCAATGCTTTAAACCTGGCTATTGGTGTTGTCATCGGTGGCGCGTTTGGTGCGATTGTTAACAGTTTGGTGCAGGATATCATCATGCCACCCATCGGTTTGCTGTTGGGTCGTGTTGATTTCAGTAATTTGTATATTCAACTGACGCATCACGATATGGATTTTACCTCTTTGGCTGATGCGCAAGCGAATGGCGCTGTGGTGATTGCGTATGGTAAATTCATTATGGCGATTGTAAGCTTTTTGATTATCGCGTTTGTTATATTTGTATTGCTGCGCGCGATAAATAAGGCTCGTGAAAGGCAGAAGAGAAGTTAAAACTCGAGAAGAAGAAAGAAGAAGCAAAGACCAAAGTGTGCCCCCTTCTGCGCGACGGATATTCCGCTTGAAGCTGTTCGCTGTCCGCATTGTACCAGCCAGCTTGACAGCTAACATATAATAGTCATCGTTCGTCTAAAGAGTGCAAGGTTTTGGGCCTTGCACTCTTTTTAGGTGTTTGTGTTGAATAGGATGATTATTACGAAGGAAAAACCGACACTATACTGACGATAATTACAAAATAGTGAAAAGCGATAGTTTATTGACGATACCTATGGTTTCCGAGGTGGAAAGTCGTCAAATCAAAGATGAAAACTCTGTGATTATTATCTGATTTTTAAGCCAGGCATGCTAAAATAGAAAAATGGTTAAGCAAATCTATCTGGGTGAAAATTTAAGTATCCTGAAAACATTGCCATCAGAGAGTGTGGATTTGATTTATATCGACCCGCCTTTTAATACCGGCAAAGAACAAGCGCGACGCAGTATTCGTGTAAGGCGTGATGACGGTGGCGACCGGGTGGGGGGGTTCGGTGGGCAGAGTTACAGCACCGAGTTATTGAACGAGCGCGCTTACCAGGACAGTTTTGATGACTTCTTATCATTTTGCGACCGCGTCTGCTGGAAGCCTGGCGCCTGTTGAAAGCGCAGGGGAGCCTATATTTTCACATCGACTATCGCGAGGCGCATTATTGCAAGATTATGCTGGATGAGATATTTGGCAGGGAGAACTTCATCAACGAAATCATCTGGGCTTATGATTTTGGTGGTCGTCCCAAAAACCGCTGGCCTGCCAAGCACGACACCATCTTTTTCTATGCCAAAGACGCAAAAAAACTACACTTTCAATCGTGATGATATCGACCGCATTCCTTATATGGCTCCCGGTTTGGTCGGTAAGGAAAAGCCGAGAAGGGCAAGCTGCCAACCGATGTGTGGTGGCACACAATCGTGGGCACAAACAGTAAAGAGAAGACGGGATATCCAACCCAAAAGCCTTTTGGCGTGATTGAACGCATCGTGCGTGCCAGTTCGAATCCTGGCGATTTGGTGATGGATTTTTCGCCGGATCGGGCACAGTTGGCGCGGTGTGTGAGAAACTTGAGCGGAACTATATATTAATTGACCAAAATCCCGAAGCCTGGGATGTGATGAAACCCGTTTCGCGGATGTAAAGGATATTGAATGGATAAACTAGACTTGCCTTTTGACCCCCAACGCTTTCCCTATTTTGCATTTTGATCCAAACGCGGAAGCTTTGCTAAACCCCAAAGACGTGTGCCCTGAAATTGATTTACCTGAACATGTGGTGATGTGTTTCTTTAGGGAAGTGATTGAAAAGGTTGTTAAAGAGCACAACGCAAAATTAATTTACACGTTTTCCTGCGAAAGCAGTGATCATCTTATACGAAATGGATTATCAGGGAAAACGGGTTGCTTTTATTACGCCTGGTGTAGGTGCGCCAATGGCCGTGGGATTGATGGAAGAAGTTATTCAGATGGGTGGCAGGCATTTTATGGCTGTTGGGGGGGCTGCGGTGTGCTTGAAAAGGAGATTGCCACAGGTCAGGTTTTGGTGCCCGTGACTGCGATTAGAGGCGAAGGCGTTTCGTACCATTATTTACCTGCCACGCATGAGATTAATATGAACTTTCGTCCGCAGATGGCGATAGAAATGACTTTAAAAGAGCATAAGGTACCCTTTGACAGGGTTAAAACCTGGACTACCGACGCGTTTTTCCGTGAAACACCTGCCAAGGTCGCATATTATCGCAAACAGGGTGCCCAAGTGGTTGAGATGGAGACATCTGCTTTTATGGCAGTGTCAGAATTCAGAGGCGTTGAATTCGGTCAGATTCTGTATGGTGGCGATCTGGTGCATCCAGATGGTTGGGATAAACGCGCTTGGAATCATAAACGCGATGTTCGCGAGAGCCTGTTTTGGCTGGCAGTGGAAGCCTGCCTGGCTTTGTAGATTGGAGAGATTATGCCTGTACATGAAGAACTTGTTATGAAACATTTGAAATCAATGGATGGTGTGCCGGAAAGCATATTGCCTTCGTATGACGGATTTGGAATCGCGAATATTCTGCCCAGTGTGAGCGCATGGCTGGGCGGAAAGCTTTGCCTGCCGCGCCTTTGCACGAAAGCATCACCCAGCACTTTGCGAAGAACTACAAACAAGTGCTGGTTATTTTGGTAGACGCACTGGGTTATAAGCAGCTGTGTCAGTGGATGAATGATGGGCAAGTCCCTTTTTGGCAGGCACAGACTGAGGCGGGGCATCTTTTCCCGCTGACCAGTATTTGCCCGAGCACAACAGCATCGGCATTAACCAGCATCTGGACGGGTAGTACGCCCAGCCAACATGGCATCATTGGCTATGAAATGTGGCTTTGGCAGCTGGGCATGTCTATCAACAATATCTTTCATATGCCTGCCACTTTTGAAGGGGGGGATATGGGCGGATTGTCGCGCGCGGGTTTTGACCCAGAAACGTTTTGGGTATGGATCCTATCGGCACACATTTTAAGAAATGGGGTATTGATACTCATGCTGTGATGCCTTCGCATATTGTTGGTTCGGGACTTTCACGAATGCATTTGAACGATGCGACTTTTCATGGCTATTCAAGTGAATCCGATTTGTGGGTAAAGGTTCGCCAGCTTTTGTTGAACCCTAATCCCAGACGTCAGTTCGTGTATGTTTATTGGAGCATTGTCGATACACTGGCGCATCGTTATGGCACCTATGCTGAAGCGGGTGTTGATTCCTTCACTAATTTTAGCCATAGTTTTGAACGGCTTTTGATGGAAAAAGTAAATAAAAGGAAGCCAGGCGATACTTTGGTCTTGCTTACCGCCGATCATGGTTCAGTTACGACACCCGTTGACGAACAATACAATTTGGCGAATCATCCTGAACTGCGCAAGTTGTTGGTCATGCCCCCCCAACTTGCGAAGCGCGTTTGCCTTTCTTACATGTTAAAAGCGGGCAAGATGAAGCTGTGAAAAATTATTTTGAAAAGACCTGGCCAGGTGAGTTTCAATTTATAAACCGTGAGCAAGCTTTACAAATGGAACTTTTTGGCAAAGGAACATCCCATTCTGATTTGGAAAACCGCATTGGTGATCTTATCGCTGTGCCAACAAAACCTGAGACTTATTTGTGGTGGCCCAAAAAGCTTAATCGTTTGCTGGGCAGGCACGGTGGTTTACACGAAGATGAAATGCTGGTGCCTTTGTTAGGCTTTGAGCTTTAGCTGATTAAGGGCTTTTGATGAGGGGAATAATATCATCATACTGCGATGAGGACAAAGGCGCTACGACCTGGAATTGCTTATCTGTTGAGACGAAATGAAATGATAAAGTTTGTGAAATCGATTGATAATATAAGTAAATATCAGTGTGGAAAGCTTCCTAAGCATGCGAAAAAAAACTAAAAGCTCCTGCTTCAATCGCTGAGATGATGAAGAAGTCCATGCCTGTTGCTGTAATCCTATGTTGTATCGTGATTTTGGCGTTGTTTACGAAAACCTATCTAAGTCAATCAAAGGTTGTTTCCCGGTTGGCTATCCTGGGTGGTTTGCTACTGGGATTCGTCCTTCTAATAGTTCATGAATGCTTACACGCCGTCGTTTATCCCAAGGAAGCGCAGGTAACTATTGGTAAGTTAAAAGGCAAGTTGGTCTTTGTGGCTTTGGCATCTTATCCGTTAAGCAGAACCCGCTTTATAGTTATGTGTTTATTGCCATTTCTGCTTGGCGTTGTCCCTTTAACGTTGTTTTTATTGGCGCCACCACAGGCAACAGTGTTTAATGGTTTGATGTTTGGCATGGCCTGTGCGGGAATGGTTTCACCATATCCTGATGTCTATAATGTGATTTTAGTCTTAAAGCAATCAGGAAAGAATGACAAAATCATGTTTCACGGTGACGACTTGTATAAAATCCCCTGATATAGAGAAAAAGCTATTCAGATAAGCCTGTTACTCCAGAACTTACTTATCAAGCTTAGACGTGATAGCGTCATCAGCAAAATCGAAATTATTGGCAACTAAAATAGCTTTATCGGCAACTTAGACTTTGCGGCATTGATTTTAAAAGGCCGGTCTTTTAGCATAGAAATATCAAACAGCTAAAAAGGAGGCAACCATGATTCAATGTAAGAATGTATATAAAAGTTTTGCCGATAAAACTGTTTTGTCAGGAGTAAATTTTGATATTCCATCAGGGGGGGAAATATTCGGATTACTTGGTCCGTCAGGTGCCGGGAAAACCACTCTCATCAAAATATTGACGGGGGGGCAGCTTTCATTTGAGGCTGGTTCTGTCATAACTTTGGGTAAAAAAAAGTCGAAAGGCTTACGGGCGAAGACAAAAGAATATCGGCATTATGATGGACGAATTTGGTGTATATGAAAGATTTTCATGCGTTGAAAATTTACAGATTTTTGCGGATATTTACGGCATTCCACACAGCAAAATTAAACAGACCTTAGAGATGGTTGGATTGCAGGATGCGATGAGAATGCCGGCAATGAATTTGTCCAAAGGAATGCGGACAAGGCTTCAGCTTGCAAGAGTTTTTCTGCACTCACCGAAACTTATATTTTTAGATGAGCCTACGAGTGGGCTGGACCCGCAAACCATGAAGTCGATACACAGGATAATTCTGGAGAAGAAAAGAACTGGGATTACCATATTTCTCACAACACACAATATGGAAGAAGCGGCAGCACTGTGCGATACAGTTGCACTTTTGAACGAAGGCGTTATTGTTGAAATGGGAGCGCCACAGGAAATATGCAGGAAATATAATCATCAGAAAAAAATAAAGTTGCATTTATCATCAGGTGAAGATCTTGAACTGAAACACGGAAAAGAATCCGCAACAGAAATTTCCAGATTGTTCGAAGCGGGCAACATTGAAACCATACACTCATCGGAACCAAATTTGGAAACAGTTTTTTTGGAACTTACGGGAAGAAAACTTCAGGAGGATGTATAAATGCGAAATATCAGCGTCATTATCAAAAAAACAAATAAAGGATACAATAAAAAAACAGGGTTGTACTCATTCAGTTTATCCTTTTTCCTGTCATGACATTGATTATGGAAAACGCTATTAAGTTAGATGGTATGCCGGACGCATTTTTTTACCAAATTGTTTTCCGTGATGTATATGGGCATGGCCCCCCCTTTAACAGCTATGGCTGCGATTATTTCGGAAGAAAAAGAAAAAAAATACTTTGAGAGTATTAATGATGGCAAATGTTGCGCCTTGGGAGTATTTGGCGGGTGTCGGTATATATGTCTGGACCATATGTATGGCTGGCGCGGGAGTAATGGCTACGGGTCTTGAAAAAGAGAATATATTGTTCTATTTACTTATCATGGGACTTGGCTTTGTGATATCGATAGTGCTGGGAGGCTGTATAGGAATATTTGCAAAAAAATCAGATGGTGTCCACATCGCTTGTAATGCCTGCGATGGTAATCTTAAGTTTCGGACCGATGCTGGCTCTATTTAACAGTACAATCGAAAAGTAGCAAAATTCTTGTATACTCAACAAATGAGTGTCTTACTCAACAAGATGAGTTTTGATAAAGGTATTGGAGAAAGTATAATCATTATTGTGATAAATGCGGCGGTGTTCATCATGCTGTTTTTTATAGCGTTCAGAAAAAAAAGGGCTGGAATAAATGAGGATAGAAATTGATGTCGATGATAAATATGCAAATACGGAAGTGATAATACGCACACGGAAAATAACGCAAGAGATTGAAAAAAAATGATTGCGCTTATGCGAATGATAAATATGCAGATTGGCGTAAGACACAACGACGAGACATATTTATTGGATATAGAAAAATTCTGTATATTGATACGGTTGATCGAAAGATACTTGTTTATACGGAAGATGAAATCTACGAATCAGATTTGAAATTGTACGAAATAGAGATGGAACTTGTAGAACGCGACTTTCTCCGTGTAAGTAAACAGACTATAGTCAATTTAAGAAAGGTAAAAAGCCTTAGAGCAGAATTTGACAGGAAAATCAGGCTGACTTTACAAAACGGTGAACAGATTATTGTGTCGCGTATGTATTCGGATGAATTAAGAAGAAAGCTGGGGTTGAAATAGCAATGGAAAGTAAGAAAACAATTTTTAACTATATATCCGACGTCTTTACTATGTATGGCGTTATTGTATTTGTTTATATTCTACTCAGTTTAATAGTAGGAGATTATGTAGGTGATTTTTCGTCCCTGTTCAGATTAGGAAGCGCAGGACTCTCCACAGCAACATTATTACAGTTACTGCTCCTTGCAAGTATTATAGTTATCGCTCAGAATATTTATCTTGCAGACCGATGGATAAAAAAATATGACGGTTGTTTTGAGAAATGTGCTGTTTTTTTCTGACGATTATGGTCGCAACTGCGGTTCTGATTGTTTTGTTCGACTGGTTTCCTGTGAACAACCTAAAGGCTTGGGGGGGCGGTTTCATTTTATCATTTACGATAAGTACGCTTATAAGTGGATTATTAAGCAGGCTGAAAGAGCGTGCTGAAAACGCAAGTTTGCAAGCAGCGTTGGATAAATATAATAGAGAGAAGGGCATTAATCCGTAGCTTGCCACAGGGAAAAAAACCATTACTGCAGGGGGGGAAACGCAGAGAAAGAAGTTGTTTTTTTCATTGAAGATAACGGATAACGAATTAGGAATGTGTGAGAAATAGGCATGGTGCAAAATAACAGCGCATTTTGGGACGCACTGGATAAATTGGTGGCTGGGTCGGAAGTTGTCATTGACAGACCAAAGGGATCAGTCCATCCCAGGTATCCTGAGTTTATTTATCGAGTTGATTATGGCTATTTGAAAGACACAACAGCAATGGATAGGGCAGGAATAGATGTGTGGGTCGGAAGTGGCGAAAGAGGACAGATGCCATCATGTGTATTGTTGATTTGGTGAAGAAAGATTCCGAAATCAAAATCCTGATCGGATGTACAGAAGAAGAAAAGGCTATCATCTACAAAACCCATAATGAAACGCCGTTTATGAAAGGCATTTTATTACGCCGATAAAATCAAGTTTGTTGTAACTGATAACATTTAAGCTCCGATTTCAGACGAAAACTTTACTTAAAAACCTTCAATCCAAGAGGCTTTATCCATTTGGGAATTGTATAATTTGAGTTGTGACAGGAAATGACCGATAGTTTCTTTGTTTGCGGAGGAATAGATGGAAAAGCGTTTAAATGCTAATCACCTTAAAATCATAGCTATCATCGCTATGACAATTGACCATATCGCGGATTTGTTGTATCCATCTTTCCTGCCAAGCCTTTGCCGATCGCGATGCACATCATCGGGAGACTAACCGCTCCGATTATGTGGTTCTTCATAGCAGAAGGCTATCATCATACACGTGACGTTAAGAAATATTTGCTCCGATTGGGTATATTCGCAATCATCTCACACTTTGCTTACTGCTTTGCATTTGGGCTTGATTTTGTTCCGTTTAGGTCGGGTGTGTTTAATCAAACCAGTGTGATGTATCCCTTGTTTGTGGCTGTATTGGTTTTATGGCTTCAGGATACAGAAATTAAAGGAATGAGTAATGTGATAAAGAACATACTCATCTTTATTCTGATTTGGACCGCTTTTCCGGCTGACTGGAGTTGTATTGCTGTGCTAGCCATCATCGGTATTTATCGGAACCGTGGAAATCTAAATAAACAGACACTCATTATGATGCTGTGGGTCTTACTTTATGCAGCGATATCGTTCTTCTTTGTAAATAAAACTTATGGCATTGTATCGTTGTTCGCTTTTCTGGTATATCCTTTTATGAAACAATATAACGGAGAACGCGGAAAAGCAGGCTGGCTGAAATGGTTTTTCTATATTTACTACCCAGCACATTTAGTCATCATTGGCGTACTAAGAATAATGATGTATGGTAATGTCAGCATATTGTTCTAATGGGCTTTTTTATTCCTTCTTCGTGCAAAAAGAACCGCGCAGTTGGCTCAAAATGCCCTTGCTATGCGACTTGTACCGGCTCACATGGCTTTTGATGGTGAGACTATTCTTGTAATGGCAACGGGTGAAAACGAGAGTGATATCACGCTTGTGGGAATCCTTATCATCGAAGCGATGGAAAAGCAATCATCAACGCAATCAATAGCGTTAAGGACTGAATGTTTTCTTGATATGATACCTGAATTGCGATGTCTAGCACCGTTTTAGTGAACGATGGGTAAAATAAGAAAAGCGTATTGTCGCACTGGATGTCTCAAGTGTCTTTGATGCTAAACAAATACTTAAAAAAAGGAATGGTTATGCAAGAAGTCTATCAAAATATTTTCATGGAAGCGCTCCCTCTTCCGAACAACCCGCTTAAGAGTTTAAACCTTTTCATCATCAAAGGCGATAAGCGTTCAATGATTATTGATTGTGGTTTTAACACGGAAGAGACAAGGGAAATCATGTTGAACATTTTTGAAAAACATGGGCTTGATTTTGAAAACACAATTCTCTATCTGACACATCGCCATTCTGACCATGTCGGCCTGGCAACATTTTTGCGTGATAAGGGTCTTGAGGTTTATATAAGCCGGGTCGAAGGAAATGCGGTGAATGACCCCCCCGATCATACCTGGGATGCGACCTTTAAAAACGCGATGCTTCAGGGACTTGGGGAAGATAATTTTAAGATTGAAGAACATCCCGGTTACAAATATGCGCTTGAAGGAAAGCTCGATTATACCGAAGCCGTCATCGGTGACACCCTAAACATTGGCGACTACGACTTTGAGATCATTGGCCTTTCGGGTCATACACCTGGCATGACAGGACTTTATGAAAGAAAGCATCAGATCCTCTTCTGCGGTGATCACATTCTGAAAAAGATAACGCCGAATATTACATTCTGGGGCTTTGAATGGGGGGGCGACAGTTTAGGCACTTATCTTAACAATTTGGACAAAGTGTATGAAATGGAGATTGCCCATCTGTTCTCTTCCCATAGAGAATTACTCGCTGATCACAGGGAAAGAATTGACGAGCTTAAACGCCACCACGCAAAGCGACTCGCGGAGGTGAAAAAGGCCCTGACCCTTAAAGAATACTCAAGCGTAAGAGATGTTACCAAACACATGCACTGGGATATACGCAGCAGAAATTTTGATGAATTCCCTCAGTCGCAGAAATCTTTTGCAACCGGCGAAGCCCATGCCCATTTAGAACATCTCAGACACAAAGGCGAAGTGGATTTTATTCAAAAGGACGAAAAGTTGTATTATTTTTTTTGACCGTCTGACCTGCCGCTAAAGTATTTAAGACATTTCCTGAGTTATAAAATATAATTGAAGATAATTTCAGAAATTAAGGAAATAATGATCATATGGAAAAAGAAAAGAAAAAGGATAATAAAGTCTCTCGCGTCATTCGGATACTCCTTGTCGTATTTCTGCTAGTGGTTTTCATTTATCACAGAATTATGCTCAAAAAGGAGGCACCCTTGCGTGAACCACTCGGACAAATGGTTGAGGTAGACAATCAAAAAAATGAGTATCTACACCGAAGGCGAGGGAGAACACACACTAATATTTATGTCAGGTTCCGGGATTGGCTTACCGATACTTGAATACAAGCCTCTTTACAGTCTGCTTAGCAATGATTATAAGATAGTTGTTATTGAGAAATTTGGCTATGGTTTCAGCGATGTGACAGACGGCGAAAGATCATTTGAGACGATACTCAGACAGGACAGAGAGGCGCTTTCGAAGGCAGGTATAGACGGACCGTTTATTCTTTGTCCTCACTCGATGTCGGGCATTGAAGCGATACTTTGGGCCCAAACCTATCCTGATGAAGTAGTAGCGATTGTGGGACTTGATATGTCTGTGCCAAATTCGTACAGTAAGGATGATTTTAGCTGGACAAAAGATTTGCTTACAAATTTCGTTGCTGTTGGACGTGAAATCGGATTAGTAAGATTGTTTTTCCCCCCCACCAGTGCGTTGCCAGATTCCCTGACACAAAATGAAAAGGAAATATACAGAGCCATTGTCAACACAAAACTTATAAATAAAAACGTTCGTAATGAAGGAAAACATATCTTAAGAGCTATAGAGATAATCAATAGCCAGCCTAAGCCTGATGTTCCCATGCTCATGTTTATCTCAGACGGTTCCCAGACAGGCGGAGAAAGCTGGATAAAGGCACTGAAAGATTATGCTTCCGATCTGCCAGGAGCACAAACTATCGACCTTGATTGCGGCCATGCGGTATATGAGTTGAGACAAGAGCAGATAAGTGAGGAGATGAGAGAGTTTATTGAGAGCCTGAAGAAATAAATTTCGTTTGTCTAACGAAGATTGCAAGTGCCTCCGGTGTCAAATCAGTGCCCACTGCGAACATGTTTTTCTCTCAAAAAATAACTCCCGGTTTGCCTTTGAGATTAAAGGAGTTTTAGATGATTCTTTATTACAGCTCAACCGGTAATTCCTATCATGTTGCACTGGAAATTCAGAAAATATCCAGGTGAACTCATCGACATGGCCAAGACAAAAACCGAGGAGCCTTTTGTATTAGCGGAAGGCGAACCCCCCCTTTTCATTGTTACATTTAACTGCTTTTGGGGCGTGTCTGAATTTGTTGAAGACTTCTTCAGGCGACATCAATTTGTAAATGTCAAAGGCATTCTGGCCATTATTACCTGCGGGGCTTATCTCGGTTCCGGTGATGCTCACCTTAATCGGATACTACGGGTGAACGGCTTGCCGGAGGCCGAGGTTTATGATTTGCCTATGGTCACGAATTATGTCATCCTGCATGAGCTTCCTCCTTTTGAAGAACAACAGAAATGTTTTAATGAGGCTGACAGGCGACTGAAGCTTATACTCGATGGATGTGTTAGCCCTTATCGAAGCGCTTTTCATACAAGGCTGTTCGGAAAACTGGTCCATTCTCTCTATTTCATATTCCGTCATACCAAACCATTCAAAGTAAATGAAAGTTGTATCGCATGTGGCAAATGTGTACGGGATTGCCCGGTAAAAGCGATTGAACTGGTGAACAATCGACCCGTATGGCGGAAAAAGACCTGCGACCACTGCTTGAAATGCCTTCATCATTGCCCAGTTGCCGCCATCAACTATGGCCATTTTACACTTAAGAAAAAAAAGGTACCACTATCCGGGAAATAGTTAATAATCTTCATATAGCTTTTTACGATTCAAGAACACAATAATATAGATTAGGATTAGCACACCAAGCAAAAACAAAAGAGAAGGTAGTAATTGTGTGTTGTAATAGGCTCTTGTCTCGACTGACCAAAAAAAATCTAAGCACGACATTACCATGATAGAGAGGATTTAAGAACGCCAGTTTTTGGATGAGCTCAGGAAACACAGCCAGCGGAATTGTCGCATCCGAAAAATAATCATTGGCATAAACAGAATCATCATGACAGTAGAATAGACATTAATCCGATTCGAAAGAATTGCCAAACCAATCCCTATTGATAAAGAAAATAGAATGAAAAGAAGATAAACAAGGAAAAAATAAAAGTTTATCAAGTCCAATTTGAACACGAAAAAAAATACATTTGAAATTATTAAGAGAATAATAAACCCAGATACTGATACAACAAAATTTTTAAACAAGATAACACCAATAAATCGTTGAAGTTTAATTGGAGTTACCATAATTCGTTTATAAATTTTTTTGTTCTTTATCAGCCACAATTTGATTTCCGGTATTATAGACAGCACCAGCAAACAAAACAATCATCGCAAAACTAGGGATATACATCGAAAAGAAATCAATTCCATCATAGCTCATGTTTTGATACATCGAACCAAACATCAGTAAACTCATTGCTGGCATAATCAAACTAAACACTAAATAAAGCGGTTGTCTGAACAAGAGTTTAAACTCAATTGATAATTGTTTTTTTATGCTCTCCACTTTTTACTGCTCCTGGTTCACTTCTATATAATAGTCAGATAAATTCATCTGAGTACGCTCTAAAACGCAATTAAGATAATCAGCTTCAACCACGAAACCATCTTTTAGAAATACCAAGTACTCACAATTTTCCTCAATTTCATCCATATCGTGCGAGGAGATGATAATCGTAGCATGGTTCATCGTCTTCTTTAAAAGAGCCCAAAATTCTTTACGAGCCAAGGGATCTAAACCCGTTGTTGGTTCATCAAGAATTAAAAGCTCCGGATTGTTAACTAAAGCCAAAGCCAAATTGGCTCTCTGTTTCATGCCACCTGATAGATTTCTATACAGTTTTTTTTCGAAAGGAAGTAATTCCTACTTCATCCATAAGTGCATCTAAATCAACTGTTGTCTTATAAAACGAAGCGTAGAGTTCAACGAGTTCTTCAACTCTTGCATCATAATAAAACGCATTGTCTTGTAAGATGACGCCTATTTTTCTTTATACTCGTAATCAAGGGGGGCAGGTTAATCACTCCTTCATCAAACGATTTAATTCCACATAAAATTTCTAATAATGTCGTTTTACCAGAACCATTATGGCCAATTAGCCCCACAGTGGTATTTGATGGGATTTCCAGATTAATCCCATTTAAAGCGGTGATATTATCATAAGTTTTGCTTAGATTCTTAATCACAATCTCCATTACTATTCTCTCATCTTTCCATCAAACGCTTTTGTTGGTAGTGTTTTAATGCCTCTGTATAAACTTCTCCTTGTTTTTACTTATCCGTTTATAGATGAAAATACTCACTGTATATAAAACAAGGACGATAGAAATAAAGATTAGCCATTGCAAGAGACTTTCTGTCCCATTGAAAAAGTTAAGCCAATAAAACCCCCACAGACTCATAAAGACTAATCAGTATCATAAAAGTGCTTAATCGCTTTATAAAGCTCCATTTTTTTAAACACAATCTTGGTAAAGAAGAGATTAAAAATGAAGACCGCACCGATAATCCAAATCAGCATCTTAATTAAAGTTACCGTTTGAATGAACTCAATACCAGTTATGGTGCTATAAACCAGAAAAAGGATTAAAAACCAAGTGGTCACAAAAGCAATTCCATTTCTCATCCATCCTAAGAATTGGGTGAGATCACTTTTTCTTTGTGTCATTTTGTTACTCCTATGGATAGTAATTCCTTAAATTGTTTGACATAATTGCGTGAGACTGAAAGCTGTTCACCATCACACAAGGTTAAAAGTAATGTGCGATTTAATTCAGGCTTCAATTTCGTAATCTTATTAATATTTACGATATGAGATTTTGAGATTCTAATAAAATCTTTCTCTGAAAGAAACGATTCTAATTCATAAAGTCTCAGTTTTACTTCCAAGACATTATCAATAGTGTACAAGAAAGTACGATCATCGAAAGCTTCAAAATAAAGAACGTCATTGGCTTCAATGACAAAACTTTCATCTTGTCCTTTAGCAAGTATCTTTTGATCAAATAATTCAATGTGCGATTTTAGTCGCAAGACCTTATCATTGACTTGTCTGCATTTGATGATGACTTTTAGTGTTTCGTTGTTTGATTCAATAATTTGTATGTCCATGGTTCACCACTGTAAAGAGTATAACAACAAAAAAATCGAAAAGAAGACTTGTCAGGTAAGAGATCCAATAAATGAGCTAAGAGGTCATTAAGGTTTCACAGGTGTAATGATCGAGGTCAAAGACCAACAAGAAATCCAATTAACTCACTAACTGAAAAGAGAGTTGGTGGAGAGAAATATTGAAAGATATAAGCATTAGCTTGACATCAAAGGGGGGGAGAGAATGTCATAATAATGACGCAAGCTTCAAAAGCTGAATATGGCAAGGATTTAAATCTTTCACACAAACAAAAACCATGGAAAAGGATACGTTGTGCTTAAAGAATTACAGGAAATAAGCTGACGTATCTTTTCTTTATACAAATTAAACACAAATGTTTTAGGCAAATAGGAGAAAATCTGCGTTTTGTTACGGAGAAAGGATGGTACAACTGTGATACGGGAAAAGAAAAACAATAAGAAGAACAACAAGAAAAAAATTGAGTTTCAGCACGATTATAAAAGGCATCGTGGGCGTCTTTCTGGTAGCCATCATTGCCGCAGTCCTGTTTGTGTTCAGCATGCGCGGGATCTTATATTTGTCTAATCGCATTACTACTCCGAACGGAGTTGATGAAAGCATCTATGTCCCGTTAGGCGGGCAGGAGCAATATTTGCTGATTCGCGGAGAAGATATCAACAATCCGGTCATCATTTGGCTCCATGGAGGGCCTTCCGGTCCGGATGCGTTTATGAATTATCGGTTTCAAAAATATCTTGTTGGAAAATATACTTTCGTGAACTGGGATCAAAGAGGATGTGGAAGAACATATTTTCGAAACAGTAAAATAGACCCAAATAATCAAACGGCCACTTTTGAACAAGCACAAGTTGATCTTGATGAATTGGTGAATTATGTCTTAGATCGCTTTGATAAAGAAAAAGTCATTCTTGTAGGCCACTCCTACGGAACAGCGCTTGGAAGCAGGTATACGTTATCGCATCCGGATAAGGTGGCGGCGTATGTCGGTATAGGGCAAGCGGTAGCGATCTCAGAAAGCGAGACCTACAGTTATGAAGATGCTCTTGAAAAAGCGAAAGCCCAGGGTGATGATACCACCGACATGGAAGCGGCTTATCGTGCTTTTCGGAAAATATGACATTGCCTACTTTGATACATCTCAGAGAGTATACGCTTCCGTATCATCCGGTAGAAAACGAAGCAAACACGATATGGCAAGGCGTTATTTCCCCCCCATATATGTGCTGAATGATGTTCGCTGGTTTTTTTAAACAAGTC
>JMBX01000017.1_pt1 | contig 42409 bp, 73 predicted proteins | sample 616521 | NCBI WGS metagenome assembly JMBX01 (sample SAMN02727906, study PRJNA239997) | anaerobic digester metagenome | biome: anaerobic digester; isolation source: mesophilic anaerobic digester inoculated with municipal waste water sludge... | place: Germany: Bielefeld University, CeBiTec ...
ATAAAATATTTACTACTAATAAAGTTGCTAAACTTAAAAAAATAGTCATAATAATTCGGCCTGGCTGAGTTATAAACAAAGCTATATAACCTGGAACGATTACTCCACCAGGGGATATTTCTGTTAATTCATAGAAAATAATGCTTATAATTATTCCCAATATGATTAAATTATACATGTTCTTCACTAATCCCCCCTCTATATATTCTATAATTTTTTTTCCCCCCCATGCCCTACCATATTGCCTATGGCAAATATTACAAAATCTTCCTTAAGGGAATTGATCTTTGTAAGTCTATAATCATTTGTAATAAAGACATTGTCTTCTGGAATACCAATTCTAATTATATCCCTTTTCATAAACCTTTTATATCCACCAGTTATCCAAACCATATCTGGCCTTATTTTAGAAATAACTTCAATATGTTGCTGTACTCTATATCCCCCCCTATCTCCCCCCCTATTATTGACTAAAAGTATAAGCTTTTTGTTTTTAAATAATTCTTTCTTCTGTAAATAATCATATATCATTAATATAGAATCAGGATCATTAATGGCAAATCCATTTACAAAAAAATATATCTTTATGATTTTCCGTCTTTAATTTATATGTTTTAAGTACACCTGGATCTTTTTTTATATTTTTTTCATTCTTTCAATGGCAGTATCCTTATCTATTCCCAAAATCTTACATACTTCTAAGGCAATACTAACATTTTCTTTAAAATCTATTCCATAATCCCAATCTAAATCTTCAGCTAAATATACCTTAGTACCTAATTTTTCTCCTATTTTCGTATAATAATCTATAAATCTTTTTTTCAGCAGTAATGAAATGTCCATTTTTGGGCATTATATTTCCTAGGGATATAGCTACATCTTTAAGAGTAGGACCCATTTCTTCCAAATGATCTCTTCTAACATTTGTTACTATGGATATATCTGCATTTAATATTTTATTTTGGGCAATATACTGAAGTTCTGGCTTTACTGCCATGCATTCAATAACCACAATATCAGCTTTTTGTTTCGCCGCTTCCTTTAAAATCTTTATTTGCTCCTTAATATTTGGACTTCCTCTTCTGTTAATCGGTTCTTCCACTCCAAATACATCTATGGTCCTAGAGCTAGTTCCTGTAGTTTTACAAAACACCCTATACTCACCGCCTCTTAATGCAGCTTCTATAAGACGAGATGTAGAGGATTTACCTCGAGTCCCATTGACATGAATTATATGTTTAAAGCTACTTCTAATCTTTTTATTTTCATAGGATTCATAAAATAAATATATAATATATATGGTGGAGAATAACAAAATTATACCATTCATATTTTTCCTTCCATTTCATAGTTTCTAATTAAATTTTCAGTAAGAATTATTCATATTACTTTCAACAGTCAACACCGGAATATTTAACCTTTCAAAACACCTAAACCCCCCCGACATCTTACCTTCGGGGTTTCAGGTCAATTTTTATTTAAGGGGATTTAAATATTCACCTAGTCCTCTTTCTATTATTTCACTATATTCAGGTATATTTTCAACAATAATTGGTGCATCTTCATACTGACTTGAATAAGCCTTTGACAATTCATTTATCGCTATTAAATTTCTACCTACTCTTTCTTCCATTGGGTGCCCATTTCATCAAATGGAACAAATAACCTTCCTAATTTAGCCGCCTTTACATAAGCTTTATCTTTCCCTGTTAACACTAAATCCTCATCAGTTTTCCCCCCCTAAGTCTTCCTTGAGCTGGATTTGCTGTCTCCATTAATATAGCTATAGTATCAGTATGATCTCCTAGTTCCCTATGGGTTAAACCACGAAAATTAGTTGGTGATGGTTCCAAACTTATTTGAATTCCCTCTAATTGCAAGTTAATAGCCGCTTGGGATGCTATACCCATTCCTCTTTCATGGGCTACAATAGCATTTATTACTGGATACTCTGGTGATGCTTCGTGTAAATCTATAGTCATATCTATATTTTCTTTTTAATAAGCTCTGTTATCCCATAACATATTTGTTCTGTTAAAGTGCCATCAGGTCTACCAGGATAACCCCTATTTAAGTTCCTAGTTTCGCTACCTGAAAGTTGCTGTCCAGATGAAGCATGTATATATACATCAGGATCTGGCCATTGATCAATTGGATTAGTAGCCCTAGAACCATATCTAAACCATCTTTCTCCATGTGGAGTACTTATGGTAAACCTTTGTGGTGACCCTTCCTGAGGATCATTATGTGTAAAAGCACTATTATTTGTTCTTGGAATCACATATAAAGTTCCTGACTTTACATTTACATTTCAATTAACAAAACTGCAGACATAAGCCCGGAAGGTTCATTGGGATGAGTTCCACCTAGTACCAACATACTTCCACCTGGTTCTTCCCCCATGAAAAATATATACTTCTGTATCCCCCCCATTTGTACCCTTTAACTTTGGAAAATAGTCACTTAACATCTTTTGCTCTGAAACACCAGGTCCTTTGACAATAGGTTCTTCAACATGCATTGCTGAATATGATTTCCCTGCTATAAAAGAACAAATTAAAGCAAAGCATAAGAAAATTGCTGCTGTTATCTTTTTATTTCTCATTAAGGTCACTCCCTTACGACTTATTTAATCATTAAAACCCTTAACAATAATGGTATTATAACTAAAGCATTATTTGCCTGTTTCATAATATCTTCTTCATCAAACAAATTCCAAACTGTAAATATAAGTACCATAGCTACCAAAATCCTATATATCAAAGTCATATTAAACTCACCTTCCTATTAAAAATTATGGATGCTATTGGTCCAGCAAATATTACAAATATTAATCCGTAAATTAAAATTGCTAATGCAGGTACAAGACATTTCTTTAATACATTTACATAATTATCTTCGCCTACAACTTGTGCAGCAAATATTCCTGCTAAAGCAGTAGGTGGCACTAAATCTCCTAAACCAGCAATTAGGGATAAAGCTGATGCAGTTACAATCTCATTTTGCCCTAATAAAGCCAATACAAATGGAACACCTAAAACAGATGCAGAGCCAAAGGATGATACTGCACCAAATGCAGGCATAACAACTGCTATTCCAATATATAATAAAATTGATGGCAAGCTCAATGCATTTATAACAATAAATCCTCTTACACCAGTTAGTGTCATTATTTGAATAAACATTCCTACACCCATTAATATGCCCAATACTGGTAAAGTACTATTTATGGCTTCCTTAGTAGTTTTTATTATATCTACTTTTTCTCCAGTAAACAATCCTACTATTGCTCCAATAATAAATATTAAAGGCATACCTAAATCTGGTATAACTTGAGGCAATAACTTACTGGTAGTCATTAATATTAATACTAATATTATAGGTATGTAAACCTTAAATCCTTTGCCTCCACTACTTATTGAAAGCTCACCATTTTCAATACTTTTTTTTCATAATCAAATTTTTTTACATAATTTAACCCTAAATATAAAACAGTAAATATAGCTAAAGGTATCGTTAGCAATAATAATGGTACTGTAAATCCTACATAAGGTAAATCGATTCCTCCACCTATAATCATAGCAGGTACATTAACTGGTGGTGCTATCATTCCTAAAATAGCTCCAATAGCTATAATTGCACCTGTTTTTTTCTCTAGGTATTCCCATAATCATTAATATAGGTGCTATAAGGGCTCCAGCACTTAAAACTGAAGCAGTAGATGAACCAGTAATCATTCCAGGAAACATAACAATTAACATAAGTAAAATCAATAATACCACTTTTCTCTTATGGAACTTTCTAATTATCAATTCATTTAATGCAGTTAAAGCTCCAGACTCCTGTATAACTTTCATAAATATCATAGCCGTAGCAATTACCAAAATCGTATCTATATATCCAAAGGTCCCTTCTACTAGTTGGCTAATAGGTACTCCATATCCACCAACTAAGGCACCAGCTATTGAGCCCAATACCATTGAAATACTCACTGGAAGTTTTAGAAGAAAAGCTCCAACCATAAACACTAGAACCATGGATATAAATATAATAAATTCTATTTGCAATCCAATTCCCCCCTATCAATAATAAGGGAGATAAATCTCCCCTATTATATTTATTTAAATGCTTTTCTAATGGTTCTATTACATCAGCGATACTACTTACTTGTTCTAATGGAATATTATTTATTGATGCGAAATCTGTAAAGTAATTGTCCTTATTTCCAGACTCAACTACAATAATATAATCAGAAAATTCTATGGCTGGGTCTATAAACTTATCAGACAATTCACCTCTTCTATTATCTCCACCAATATGCATCGCAATTATACTCATATCTTTTCTTTAGCTGCTTTTACTAATTCTTGTGTTCTCTTGATTTCATCATCAGCATTTATTCCCGCTGCCCCCCCTAATCCTTTAGAGCTTCCACCTACTGCTAATATTAAAGTTTTTTTTCATCTCCTAAATCATCCGCCTTTAATAACGGGTCTATCTCATATTCTAATCCAGCCTTATTCATTAAAGCTTTAATCATCTCTACATCTGCACTTTGTCCTACGGAAGTTAATAATGTTGGTTGTTCTGCAAAAGCCTCTGCTAATCCACTTACTTCACCTACATCATTAACTTCATTTTCATTGTTAACATCATTTCCATTGCTAACATCATTTCCACTCTCATTACCACAGCCAACTAAAGCTAAAGTAAATATCAATATTACTGCAAATAAAGTTATATTTTTTTGTTAAACAATTTTATACACCCCCTTACACATTCAGTAAATATATCAATTATTAAAATCCTGCTGCTTTTCCATCTCTACGTGGATCTGCTCCACCATGAAGTTTTCCGTCTTCTAGTCTCATGATACATTGAGCACCGCCGAAATACTCGTCAAAATCTCCTCTTATTTCTACTTCATGTCCTAATTTTCTAATTCTTTTATAGCATCTTCATCTATTCTATCTTCAAGCTCTAGCTTTCCATTATTATCATACATACGTGGAGCATTTATAGCTTCTTGTACATCCATGCCATGATCAATAACATTACTTATAATTTGAGCTACAGTAGGTATTATCCTAGTGGAACCTGGAGAACCTAATGTCATTATAGGCTCTCCATCTTTCAATACAAATGTTGGGGCCATACTACTTAATGGTCTTTTATATGGTGCCACTGAATTTATCTTACCTGGCGTAGCACTAAAGCTACTCATAATATTATTTAATATAAAACCTCTTCCAGCTACAGATACACCTGAGCCAAAGAAATGGTTTATAGTTTTTGTAATTGCTACCATGTTACCATCTTTATCCATAACGGAAATATGTGTTGTACTTCCACTTTCGTACTCTGTAGGATCTCCTGCTTTTATCTCCTCTGTAATACTATTAAAATCTATATTTTCTACTAATTTTTTTTGCATAATCCTTTGATAATAATCCTTCTAAAGGAACATCAACAAAATCAGTATCTCCCATATATTTACTTCTATCTTTAAAGGCTCTCTTTGATACTTCTGACCATAGATGTAATGATTCTGCAGTATTATGTCCTAATTTTGTATATCATAATTTTCTAACATATTAAGTATCTGAATTACATGGGTCCCTCCTGAACTAGATGGTGGTGAAGATATTATTTCATAACCCTATATGTTCCTTTTACAGGTTCACGAACTTTTGTCTCATAATTTGCCAAATCCTCTAATGTTATTATACCATCAGCAGCAATTCCATTTGATAACGTATCTACTATGTCTTGTGCAACTTCTCCTTTATAGAATCCATCCCTACCTTCTTCTGCTATTATTCTTAATGTATTTGCTAAATCAGGATTCTTCAAAATATCTCCTTCTTCATATGGAAGTCCTTCCTTCAAATAAATATCTGCTGTTGCAGGAAATCTATTTATCTTATCATAAGTGTCAGCAATCATATTAGCAAAATTCTTAGTTACTACAAATCCATTTTCCGCTAAATCTATTGCAGGTTGTATAACATCCTTTCTATCCATTGAACCATACTTGTCTAAAGCAAGTAACAATCCATCTACTTCTCCAGGAACTGCAACTGATAGTTCTCCTTCTTTTTTTTACATTTCCTATTACCCTTCCTTTATCATCCATCTTATACATATCAGGTTCTGATTTCTCTGGGCCTACCTCCCTAAAATCCAAGAAAACCTCTTCTCCAGTTTCTGCAAATCTTATCATCATAAAGCCACCGCCACCTATACCTGAGGCATTTGGCTCAACTACACCTAAAGCAAAAGATGTAGCCACTGCTGCATCAATAGCATTTCCACCTTTTTTTCATAATTTCAATTCCAACTTCTGATGCTTCAGGTTTAGCAGAAGCAACTACACCAACATCTCCTATAACGTCTCTGTTTAAATCAATTTCAGGCTCTGCTGGCTCTACTGGTTCTTCTACTACTGGTTTTTTTTAGTTTCCTCAATAGTTTCTGATTCTTTTGGCTCTTGAGAAACATCCTTTGTAGCACCACAAGCACTTAACCATAACATTGATAATACTAACATAATGGCAATAATTTTTTTTAATAAACTTCTTATTAGTTTTCATAATTTTCCTCCTTTTATCTATAATCAAATCAATAATAACAATTTACTTTATCATCATTATTGATTTTTCATAATTTATATCATATCGTAATATTTCAATATATAGCCTATTACGGCTAAATGATCTTCCACCCTCCTCTCTAATGGATATCCCCCCCTAAAGGTTTCCACAGTAATAACGGGTATTTTTAATTCATTAGTAACTTCTCTATTAATACTTCCTGCTGGACCTGGAGAAAAATAATTGAATTTTTCAGAACAAAGATTTCCACTTTCTGTTTCCATTATTAAATCCATAATTAAATCTTCAATTCCATCTAAAGATGAATATATAAAAGAACTTCCCAAAAAAATCCCTATCTCCCTTTATTACCCCTTGCTTCATGATGGTCTACTACAATACTTGGTTTTATCAGTTTTATTTGTTCAAATATTTCATTGGCTAAGATTTCAGCTTCATTTTTTTCTATCAGTACCAGGAAAAGCTCGATTTAAATTTTGCCCTTCAAATAAATTTCGTGTTTTTGGTTCCCTTATAGAACCAAGTTTGTTTGCAGGTGATAAAATATATACTTCTCCATTTTTTTTAATTCCATATTTTTAATTTTATTTATAGCCTCATATCCAGCTACTTCATCACCATGTATGCCTGCTACAATAAAAACAGTATGACCTGGATTATTAGACTTTAACACTATTATCTCATTTTCTATATCAGTTCCTTCACATATCTTATATGAAGAAATCTCCGTTTCTTTTGCTTCTTCAGGAAGCCACAAACCTTTAGTTGTCCATGGCTCATCTATACTACCATCAACTACTGCTACACTACCATCTTCTAAAACTTTAATTTTCTCGGGTTTATAGTCTTCATTTTCCATATCCTTCATTTCATTAACATCATATTTTAATGAACTTTGTTCATTGATTAATTCATTTTTATTACTATTGCATGCAGTAGTACAAAGAACTGCTATACTAAGTATTATAAGTTGAATTTTTTTATATTTTTCATAACATAACCTCTTTTATTATTTTATAAACTTAAGTAAAAAAATTACAGCTCTAAATCTGTAATTATCCAATATTTTATTTAAATATTTTTCTCTGCACCCTATTAAAACTAATTTAATTTTAGTTGTATCAAGAAATTAATAAGATATAATTAATTTAAGAAAACGATATTATATTCTTTAATTTTCTTTTTATCGCTATCTTAATGTTACTACACCCTTTCTGAATTTTCTATTTATTCTCTTATTTCTCTCCACCAATCCTTTAATATATTAACTTTTTTTTCTTATTTTCTATAATACAAGCCCATATAAGCTTGTATTTATTCCCATATCCTTATATAATTTAAAGTAACAAAGTGTTAGGTGGGAATCCAAGAAGTGGAAATGGACAGCATTTTAAATTATCTTGTAGTATAGATAACCTTAATAAATCTATCCCACAGGTTTATTATACATATTTTTTTGTTTATATTTAAAATTATTTATGATACAATAAGGTAAGCTTAAGTTTAGATGTGAGGTGAGACAATCATATGAGAAATGACATTAAAATAGGAGCTAAAATTAGGCAATATAGATTATCAAATAAAATGTCCATGAAAGAACTAGCTGAATGTGCTAATATTACTCAATCCATGCTTAGTCAAATTGAAAGGGATCTTGCAAATCCATCTATTACTACTTTACGATTAATTGCAGATGCCCTTAAAATTCCAATGTTTCAATTCTTTTTAGATAATAGCAATGTGGACAAGTTTATAGTAACACCTGATACTCGCAAACAATTAGCCTTTCCCGATGATAAAGGTTTAAAATATGAACTTCTAACTCCTGATTTACAAGGAGACATTCAATTTTGTATAATGGTCCTTCCTGCTGGTACATCTACTATTAACAATAGCATGCACCACGAAGGCGAAGAAGTTGCCCTTGTCTTAAAAGGCAAGGCTGATGTCTATGTTGATGAATCTAAGATAACATTAAAACAAAATCACAGCATTAGAATCCCTCCTGGAGCAGATCACAGATGGGAAAACAATTATAATAAAGATGTTGAAGTTATTTTTGCAATAACACCTCCATCATTTTAAAAGAAAAATACTCTTTCTTGGTGTTTCTCCTAATTCATTCCCAGAAAAGAGTATTTTTCTTTTTATTTACTAGTTTATTTATTGTTAATTATAGGAGGTTTTCTAACACTTCCTCCACGCATATCAATATGGATTATCTCTTCTATTTCATCTCCCCCCCTATGTCCAATTAAATAATTAGTAAAGTTTGCAGATGAACAAGCATGATTGGGAATAATCCTTATCTTATCGCCAATTTTAATATTAGTTTCTCCTTCAACTTTGACTTTAGCTACTTCCTCTGATAAATCTGATACTATTAATTCTGGATGTCCTTTTACATACCCATATCCTCTCATAAGTGAGATACCATGAGCACCTTTATCTAATCCAAAACATTTACTTCCTGCATCAATTAAAAACAAATCTTCCTTAGGATGAGATACCACAGTTGCTAATACCGTTAAAGCACAATCATCTTCTTCTACTAATCCTATAGACATTTGAATATTATCATAAAAAAACATAGTTCCCTGGTCTTAATACAGTAATATTTCCATCCTTAGCTGCAAAAGACATAGTAGGTGTAGAGCCAGTGGCAACCATATCTACTTTGCATCCAGCTTCTATTAATTTGTTTTTTTGCAACCTTCATTGAATCCACTTCTTGATTTGCATATTTTTTTACGTCTTCCATGTTTCTAGATGAATATACTTGTCCTGGATGTGTACTAATACCTACTAATTCAATATTTTTATATTTTTCAACTTCTTTGGCAAGTCCAACTACATTTTCTGGTTCCACTCCAAATCTTCCTAAACCAGAATCTACAATTATTAATGCCTTTATCTTCATATTGTCTTCTTTTAATTTATCATCTAAGATTTGTAACTGTTCTTTACAATCAATACTAATATACATCTCAGTATTTTTATTTATTTCAATAATCCTATTAATATTTTCTTCACTTGCTACAGGATATGCATAGGTAATTTTTTTCTATCCCTTCTTTTGCCAATATCTCCGCTTCATCTAAAGTTCCAACTAAAAATCCTTTAGCTCCTGCATTTATTTGCATCTTAGCTATTTGAGTACTTTTATGTGTTTTAACCATAGGCCATAATTCTTTGCCATTATCATCACATAAATTTTGAATGGATTTAATATTTCTATCTAATTGATCTAAATCCACTAAAAACTTGGTGTACTTAATTCCTTTATTTTCATTTCTAAGTTCTCCCTTTATTAATTATGATAATTTTTCAGTTGTCTGTAAAAACATGGGACTAATTCTCATTTGAAACTCCCTTAGTCCTTTAACCTCTGGCAAAGCAATAACAATAACGCAAATACAACTAACCCAATTCCTAAAAATCAATTTTAACAAGCTCTGCTCCCATAAATACTACAGCTATAATAGTTGATGCTACTGGTTCAATAAGACTAAGAATACTAGCCCTTTGTGGTCCAATAATCTTTGCACCCATCAAATAAAATAAAAATGGAAATAGTGTACCAAAAGCAGCTACAAATATTATACCAAGAACACTACTGACATCTATTAAAAAGGGGCTTTTCCATGGTCTAAAAACCAAAGTAAATCCTACTCCCGATATAAGCATAGCCCAGCCAATAACGAGAATTACACTATATTTATTCTGTAACTCCCTTGAACTTAAATTATAATTTATACTTCCAAAGGCTGCTATAACTCCAAATAATAAAGCAAATTTTGTAATAGCCAGCTGATTAAATTTGCCATGGGTAATAAGAAAAAAAAGCTCCTACAAATGCAAAAATTAATGCTAAAAACACGGTTTTAGAGGGTAATTTCCTACTGGTAATCGATGTAATTATTACAATTACAAAAGGGGCCAATGATTGCAATATTGTTGCAGTAGCTGCATTAGAATATTTTACCGCAACAAAAAAATCCATACTGCATAGCTAATATTCCACAAAATGCAAAATATACAAGTCTTAAAACTTCAGGCCTATTATGGAACATGCTAAACATCTCATTCCTATTTGTGAAATATTGGTAAATTAGTAAAACAAGCCCTGCAAATATGAGCCTAAACATTGTAAGATGTTCAGGTGTTATCTCCTTATTTTAAATAAATAAGAACCTACATTACCATTCATAGCCCACATTATAGTACTTAATACTACCAGTACTACCCCTTTTATATTAGAATTCTCTATTCTCAATAATTTACCTCCCATAGTTTTCACAAATCATATTAGAAATATATTACGCCAATTCCAATGCAATTTCCATCATCCTAGTAAATCCTGTTTCCCTTTCCTTTGGAGTAGTTTCCAATTTTGTAACTAAAGAATCGGAAACTGTAAGAATAGTTAAAGCATTTACCCCTGCAGCTGCAGCATTACAATAAAGGGCATAGGCCTCCATTTCAACTGCAAGGACTCCCATATCTGCCCATTTCTTATATACATCAGGATTAGCATTATAGAATACATCACTAGTTAATACATTTCCTACTTTAACATCTATATTCTTTTCCTCTGCAATCTTCTTTGCTTTGTATAATAAATCCCAAGAAGCTATGGCTGAATATGTTCCTGGTAAATCATATTGATGATCATATCTAGAATTTGTACATGCACCCATTCCAAGGATAATATCGTATAATTTCAAATCCTTATTATAAGCTCCACAGGAACCTACCCTAATTAAGTTTTTAACTCCAAAAAGTGAATCAATTCATATGAATATATTCCTATGGATGGAGCCCCCCCATACCTGTACCCATAACGGAAATTTTCTTTCCTTTATAAGTCCCAGTATATCCAAACATATTTCTTACACTATTAAATTGGACTACATCCTCTAAATAAGTTTCAGCTATAAATTTAGCCCTTAAAGGATCCCCTGGTAATAAAATAGTTTCAGCTATATCTCCCTTTTTTTGCACTAATATGAGCTGTTGTCATAAGATCACTCCTCAATAAAATTATTTTTAGACAACTTCTTACTTAAATAATAACATTTCAACAGATATAGTACAAACTTTTAAGTACAAATTTAATCTTCTATATTGCATAAATCTCTAGTTAAAGCTAGATATCCAACAATTCCTTTTCTTAGCATATCTAGATTTATTCTATCCTCTGTTGTATGACAATACTTTATTTCAGCTGGAGAAAAACCGATTACATCGACTCCTATTTGGCTAAAATGTCCACTATCTGTCGCAAAAGCCCATGGTTTTACTAAAACTTCATGTTTAAATGCTTTTCAAGTATTAACTTAGCCCTTTGAACAATAGGATTATCTTTAGAAATTTGATAAGGTGGCTCACCTTGAATACCCTCTCCAACATAACCTGTATAACAATGTACCGGAACCGTAACTAATTTAACTTCAACACTAATACCTTCAAATAGGCACTCATTAACTTTTTGTCTGATTTTTTTTGTAAAATAACTTCATGTGTGTCTGCTGGGACACTTCTATAATCAAGAGTTAATGTAATACTATTAGGTATAATATTTGTTCCTTTTTCAGATGAATAAACTTGTGTTGCAGACATAGTAGATAAACCAAGCTCAGGATCCGTACCTAAATCAAAATCCTTAATAGCAACTAAAAATGGTCCTAAAAAGTCAAATGGATTTACACCTTCATAAGGAATAGAAGCATGACATGATTTACCGGTAATTACCACATTAACAGCAACACGTCCTCTTGCAGAAATAGCGATATCATTTTCTGTAGCTTCTCCGATAATAGCATAATCTGTTTTAAAACCTTTCTTTGTTAGCATCATTGAACCATAACCAGAATCCTCCTCATGAACTACACCAACCACATAAATATCACCTTTAGGCAAGAGATTTTCTTGTTTTAATATATATGGAGTATAAACTTGGATAGCAAAAGTTCCCTTTGTATCTGAAGCACCTCTACCCCCCCAAATAGCTCCTTCTGCAACTTCTCCACTATAAGGTGGATATTTCCATAATTTAGAATCCCCCCCTCATATACTACATCTAAATGGCAATTCAACATAATTGATTTTCCACCACCAGTTCCCCCCCTAAAAACTCCAATAACATTTCCAAACTGATCAACATTTACTTCATCATAACCAAGTAATTTCATCTTTTCAACAGTATATTTACCTAGTTGTCCTTCTTCACCTGATGTACTAGGAATCTGAATCATCTCTGACGCAGTCTGTACAATCTCATCATAATATTTATCCATCAACGCTGTCCAATCTATATTCATATCAATACCTCTCTTTATTTATCATTACATATGATTTTATTTTCAACTATAGGTGGTTTTCTAACACTTCCACCACGCATATCAATATAGATTGTTTCTTCTATTGTATCTCCTCTATGACCAATTAAAAAATTAGTAAAATTTGCAGCTGAACATGCATGATTTGGAATAATCCTTAGTTTATCGCCAATCTTTATATTAGTATCTCCTTCAACTTTAATCTTTGCTACTTCTTCCGATAAATCTGATACTGTTAACTCTGGATGACCTTTTATGTATCCATATCCTTTCATAAGTGAAATACCATGGGCACCCTTGTCCAATCCAAAACATTTACTTCCCGTATCAATTAAAAATAGATTTTCCTTTGGATTTGACACTACCGTTGCTAATACCGTTAAAGCACAATTCTCTTCTTTTACCAATCCTATACACATTTGAATATTATCATAAAATGTATAGTTTCCTGATCTTAAAACAGTAATATCTTCATCCTTTGCTGCGAAAAACATAGTAGGTGTAGAACCAGTGGCAGCCATTTCAACCTTGTATCCAGCTTCTACTAATTTTTTTTCTTTGTAGTTCGCATTGTAGTTACTTCTTGTTCAGCATATTTTTTTAACATCATCCATATTTTGTGATGAATATACTTGTCCTGGATGTGTACTAATACCTTCTAATTCTATATTTTTATATTTTGAAATCTCTTTAACAAGTTCAACTACATTTTCCGGTTCTACTCCAAATCTACCTAAACCAGAATCCACAATTATCAACGCTTTTATCTTCATATCATTTTCTTCTAATTTATCATCCAAGATTTGTAGTTGTTCTTTACAATCAAGGCTAACATACATCTCTGCATTTTTATTTATTTCAATAACCCTATTAATATTCTCTTCCCCCCCAGCAACTGGATATGCATAACAAATCTTTTTTTACTCCTTGTTTTGCCAATTTTTCAGCCTCATCCAATGTCCCAACTAAAAATCCTTTAGCTCCTGCATCTATTTGCATCATAGCTATTTGAGAACTCTTATGTGTTTTTACCATTGGCCACAATTCTTTACCGTTATCGTCACATAACTTCTGAATTGATTTAATATTTTTATCCATTTGATCTAAATCAACTAAAAACTTGGTGTGCTTAATTCTGTTATTTGCATTTCAAAATCTTCCATTTTATCTCACTTTTAATGATAATATGAGCTTTTGTTATAAAACAATCACTTGTAAATTGTAATTATTTTGATTATAACATATTTTTATCATTTAATAAGTTCAAAATTTCCTATAGAAAAATTATTAATTTCTATTTTAATTGTAGATTCCATATAATCTATTTAAAAAAAACAAGTTCCGAAATTCTGGTTTAACACAAAATTCGGAACTTGTTTCTAGATTATAATATTAAATTAATTATTTTTTTTAGATTAATAGGACCATTAAGAGTACCTAATTTATCTCTGTTCAAAAATCCTTGAACAATTTAATAAAAATACCACTTAGAGATACAAGGGCAATCATATTTGGGATTACTAGGAATCCTGTTGCCATATCTGCCATAGTCCAAATAGCCTCAATAGGCATTGTAACTGAAATCAAAGGTGGTACAAAATAAAACCATTTTAATATCTTCTCTGCTTTTTCACCAAAAATATAATTTACTGATGTTCGATATTCAACAAAAAAATCCAAGATAAGATGAATAAGTAAATAAAACAACTGCTATACATGCTAAAATCATACCCATGTTTCCCCCCCAAACAGTTCTAAAAGCTGCAAAAGTTAAAACTGCTCCAGTTTCTCCACTTGACCATACTCCGCTACAAATAATCGCTAAAGCTGTTATATTGCATACAATTATAGTATCTATAAATACTTCAACAATCCCCCCCACATACCTTGTCTAATTGGGTGGTCAGTAGATGCAGTTGCATGAACTGTTGCTGCTGTTCCCATTCCAGCTTCATTTGAGAAAATTCCTCTAGATGCACCACGACTCATAGCCATCATAATTGTAGACCCTGCAAATCCACCTAAAGCAGGAGCAGGAGCAAAAGCATATTTAAAAATAAGTCCAAAAGCTTCAGGTATTTTACTATAGTTTACAACTATTACTCCTAGACACCCAACAATATATACAACAATCATAGGTGGTACTAAAATCGAACAAAAATCACCAATTCTTTGAATTCCACCAACAATTACAATAATACTAATAACAACAGCTACAATTCCAGTCACAATTAACGGGATTCCGAAAACGTCTTGAATTGCTGTAGCCATAGTATTTGGTTGTACAAATGTTGCATCTGTAACAACTAATAATAATAATGCTATTGCATAAACTGAAGCAAGTGGCCTCCATTTTTTTCCTAACCCTTCATGAATATAATACATTGGTCCACCATAATAATCTCCATTTTCTCCCTTTTTTTTCGAAAATGAACTGCCAAAGTAACTTCTGCCATTTTGGTTAGCATTCCAAAAATGATATTACCCACATCCAGAACACTGCTCCTGGACCACCTATGGCAATAGCAGATGCAACACCTGCAATATTTCCACTTCCTACAGTTCCAGCTAATACAATACTAATTGCCTGGAATGGAGTTAAATTACCTTCACCTTCAATTTTATTAGAATTCTTGCCAAATAATGATCCAATTGTTTTTCTATAAATATACCTCATGTTTTAAATTGAAAAAACCAGTCTTAATTGTAAGATATAGTCCTCCACCCACCATGAGAATCATAAGTGGTACACCCCCATAAAAATTCCATAAATGAAACTAACTTATCAATCATAAATTTAATCATCCTCCATTTTGTTTTTATGGTACCTAACGCCAACTAATTCAAATTATCAATACTCAATATTAAGAATTCACTACCGATTATCCACTATTCCTTATTACATCGAACTAACGTTTCCTTCCCATACTATATTTTTATAACGTTCTGGATCTGTATCCCCCCCTTCAGTACTTATTAGTAATACTACAGAACTTTCATCTAAAGCTAATTTTTCCCTTAGCTCCTTATACTCTTCTCTCTCCATTACTAAAGATACTACTCCAGCACCTACTGCTCCAGACTCTCCAGATACTATTTGAGGATCCCCCCCTTTAATGGTGCTGCCAATGTTCTCATACCTTTAGCTGATACATAATCTGGACAAGATAAATATCCATCAGCATAATCCTTCAATATTTCATAGCTTACAGTATTTGGTGCACCACAAGCTAATCCCGCCATAATAGTTGGCATATCCCCTTCCACTATTTCCCTTCTACCACTCAAAGATGATAGATATAGACAATTTGCATCATCAGGTTCTACAATTATTATAGTTGGTCTATCTTCTCCAAATTTGTCTACTAGATATCCAAGTATTGCTCCTGCAAATGAGCCTACTCCAGCTTGTAGAAATACGTGTGTTGGTTTTTCTATTCCATATTCATTTAATTGTTCAATAGCTTCATAAATTAAAGTCCCATAACCTTGCATTATCCATGTTGGTATATCTTCGTATCCTTCCCATGCAGTGTCTTGAATAACTACCCAACCATGTTTCTTTGCCATTTCATCTGAAAGTCTCACAGCATCTTCATAGTTTCCATCTATAATAGAAGCATCAGAACCCTCTTTTTAATATTATCAAGTCGAATTTTCGAAGAACCCCCCCTTGGCATATATACCACAGACTTTTGCCCCCCCAGTTGATTGGCAGCCCAGGCTACTCCTCTACCATGATTTCCATCCGTAGCAGTTACAAAAGTAATTTCACCAATTTTTTTCTTTTACTTCTTTAGAACGTAAATACTCAAAAGAAACATCAGAAATGTCCATACCCAACTTATCTGCTAAATAATGTCCTACTGCATATGCACCGCCTAATACTTTAAATGCATTTAATCCAAATCTATAGGATTCATCCTTTAAGAAAATATTCTTCAAACCATAATGTTTTGCTAAGTTTTCTAACTTATGCAAAGGTGTTACTGAATACTCATCAAACCCTTTATGAAACTCCCTTACCTTTTTTTTATTGTCTTTTCAGATATATAATCTACATTGACTTTAGATCCATTGCTATTTCTTACATCTACTAAATTAAATCTGATTAAATTTTGTTTGTTTGTCAATTCTTATCCTCCTTTTAAATATTTAAATCATTTCACACTTATATATTGCAACTTGTATGCCAAGTTCTATATAAATCAACATGTTAAATTAAAACTACTCTATTTCACTACCCTATATCCCTTTTAATTTATTTTATGAATAAAATTACCTCTATAATAAAAACAATTATTATCAAAATGATAATAATTGTTGAAATATCTGAATATTTAATTATATAAAACTGATAGACACCCACTTTATCATTATGATAATTGAGTTATCTTATAAATTATACTTTTTTTTATCTTTCTATATAATGTGGCAATACCTATACCTAACTCATCAGCTGCTCTTTGCTTTCCCTCTTGATGAGTCCCATATAACTCTAAAGCTTTTTGAATATATTTTTTTTCTCTATTACCTCTAATGATAAAGATGAGTTTTCCATATTTTCTTCCTCTAATATATTTCTAGGAAGCAAATTTAAAGTAATAGTACCATTGTTTTCTACCATATTCATAGCATATTCTACTGTATTTTCTAACTCCCTAACATTACCTGGCCAATTATAATTGTAAAAATAGTCCCATACTTCATCACTAAAAATTACATTTCTCTTATTAAATAGTTTAGAGTATTTCTTAGCGAAGAAATAAGTCATAGTCCGTATGTCTTCTTTTCTTTCCCTAAGAGGTGGAATTTGTATTGGTATTACATTTAATCTATAATATAAATCTTCCCTAAACATCTTTTCTTCTATAAGGGCTTCCAAATCCTTATTTGTAGCTGCAATAACTCTTATATCTACTGGAGTAGATATATTAGCTCCAAGACGTTCAATTTCTCTTTCCTCAAGAACTCTAAGCAACTTAGATTGTAAATACAAGGGCATATCTCCAATTTCATCTAAAAAAAGTGTACCTTGATCTGCAAATTCTATTTTACCTACCTTACCTTTAGGATCTGCTCCTGTGAAAGCTCCCTTTACATATCCAAAGAGTTCTGATTCTAAAAGTGTATCTGGAATAGCTGCACAATTTATAGCTACAAAGGCATTATCTCTTCTATTACTTTCCATATGGACAGCCCTTGCAAATAATTCCTTTCCAGTACCACTCTCTCCAGTTATTAATACTGTAGAAGAAGAACCCGTAAGTCTCTTTATTTTTTTTCCTTCAACATTGTAATCTCTTCTGATTCTCCTATTATATAATCAAGACTCATATGCTCTTTAGTAGTAGATACAGAAGTAGAAATAGCTTCTAAAGTGTTAATATCCGTAAAGATATAGACCTTGTCATAACTAGATGTCCCCCCCTTTATAATCTCATACTCTTCTCCTAATATTATATATTTCTTGTTATTAATCATTAGTTCATATTCTAGAAAATTTAAGATTTCATTTCCTGTGGATTTTATATAATCTATAGATTTAGGTGAAGTTTCTAACCCAAGGATCTTCATTGCCATATTATTAATGCTGCTTACTTGATTATTTTCATCAACTACGATTATACCTTGCTCTACTTTTTCTATTATACTACTTAGTACAGAGATTAGATTTACTAATTTATATTTTTCTAATTCTTCATTTGCTTTAGAAGAAATCAAATCAGAAATTTGCTCTAGAAATTCAGTAAATATGGCAAGATTATTTAATATATGCTCCCTTTGTTCTTCAGTAAAACATACTAAACCTATGACTCCAATTACTTCTTTATCAATTTTTATAGGCATACTCACTTCAAAGGTTTCATCACAATTTTGCTGCTTATAACAAAACTTACATATAGAATGTTCACCAGGCTCCATTACAATTTGTTCTTTACCTGTTTTCATTACTTCATTGTATACATGGCCTTCTTTTCCCATATTCTCATTAATTTTATCTCTAAACATCCCTGTTCCTGCAATTCTAACTAAATCCTTATCCACAATTTCCACATCTACCCTAAGGATTTGAGATAATACCTCTGCATATTTAATTACAGTTTCTTGCATGTCTTTTAAGATACTTGCCATACTTCATCACCTTCTCAATTCACTGGAGACCAAAGGTCTCCCTTACACTATCCACTATTCACTATTCACTATCCACTATTCACTATCCACTGTTCACTATTCACTGTTCACTGGAGACCAAAGATCTCCCTACACTGCCTATTATCCTAAATTCTTCTCTACCCTTTTCAACATCTTTATTATAGGTAAATCATAAGGACATCTCGTCTCACAATCTCCACATTCTATACAATCTTTAGCCCTTACAGTCATAGCATTATATCTAGATACTGCCCAGTCTTGAAGATTATATCTAGTATAATATCCTTCCATAATAAACTGGCTTGGAATATCTATACCTACGGTACAAGGAGCACAATATCCACATCTTCTACAAAACTCCTCGCCTAAAGTTTCTGCTTCTGCCATTAAAGATTTTCTTTCCTCATCTGTTAATGGTCTTACTTTATTTCCTGCCCTAGCATTTTCTATTACTTGATCTACAGAATCCATACCTGGTATTGCTACAGTTACATCTTCATTTTCCAATATAAATCTTAAACACAATTCTCCCTTTGGAATAGCTCCTCCAGCTAAAGGCTTCATTACTATTACACCTATATTGTTTTCCTTAGCCTTTTTAAATACTCGCTCCCCCCCTTGTCTTTCCACTGGATTATATGGATATTGAATAGTACTAAACTCTCCAGTATCTATAGCTATATCCAACAAATCTACACTATGACTTGTAATTCCAATTTCTTTAATAATTCCCTTTTCCTTACACTCCTTTATAGCCTTTAAGGCTCCATTATCTCCCATAACAGTATCTAAATCTTCTTTAGTCCTTACATTATGAAATTGAAATAAGTCTATGTAATCTGTCCTAAGGTTTTTTTTAGACTTGTATTTAACTCCTCTAATACAGCATCATAAGTCCTTGCCATGGACTTAGTTGCCAATATAAACTTATCCCTACCAAATCTCTCCAAAGCATAACCTAAAAGGTTTTCACTTTCCATATAGCCCCCCTTGCTGTATCTATAAAATTTATACCTTGATTATATGCTTCAACTACTAATTCATAAGCTATTTCTTCATCTACCCTTTGAATTGGAATACCACCAAATCCAATAGCTGAAACCTCAAAATTAGTTTTACCTAATATTCTTTTTTTTCCATAATTGTCCCCCCCATCCTTTCACCATTTAATATACTTTTACTTTACTATATTTAATAGAAAAAAAACAAACACTAATATATCATTATATATGATTATAACAGTGATACCTACTACTAAAATCTAAATATATTTGTCAGGTTTTTTTTCTATTTAAACCGTATATACCCAATATAGCTATAATAGTTGAAGTTATAGAAACAGACAAAGGAATTCCCATTATACCTATAGATTTTACTAAAACCATATTTAATACTAAGTTTAAAAATAAAGATAATAAACCTAAAATTATAGGAGTCCTCGTATCATGGATTGCATAATATATTCGTACTATTAATAAACTTAAACTCATTCCCGTTAGTCCTAGGCCATAAAATTTTAATATATTTGCCACTGAGATGATTTCTTCACCCTTAAGCTTTCCATTTCCATAAATAATACTAACTATTGGATTTCCTAATACTAAAATAATCAAAGATATTGGTAATACTACCAACAACAATATATTTGTTCCAAGTTTTATATTTTGCTTTAACTCAACTATCTTTCCATGATTATAATTTTCCGCCAATATTGGAAAAAGAACAGTTACAATTGCCAGAATAAGTAAACCATATATAAAATCTATGATTTTCCTAGCATATCCTAAAACCAAAACATCCTTTTCCACAAATCTAAGGGCAATTTCGCTACCTATTTTCTATCTAGTTGAGTAATAATTATAAATATCATTATAGGTACTAAAAAGGATACTAACCTTTCATAACTTTTTCTTTCTAAATTTATATTAAATTTATATCTATATCCATCCTTAAACAAAGGCTTTGTAAGGACATAGGTTTGACCTGCCACAGCCATTAATTCTGCAACTACTAATCCCTCTAAACCAAATCTATCTTTAAAGATCAATAAATATAATATATATATTGAAATACTCACTACTCCAGACTTTGCACCAGCTAAAAACCTATGATCCCCCCCTTGAAGATATCCTGCAGATATAGCCCTAATAAAATGAAATAATATTATGGGCATTCCTATTCTAAATAATCTTATTCCCTGCTTTATCTCTTCTTCAGCAAAATTAGCTCCCATTGATTTAATTATCACAGGAGCTAAACCATAACCTATTATTATAAATCCCAAGGATATTAAAATAATCAAATTAATAATATCATTGGTAAATTTAAATCTTCCCTCTATTCCATGATGTATTTCTATTTCCTGATAAGTAGGAATCAACGCCAAAATCAAGCCTTCTACAACTATACTTGTCAGCAACACAATAGATGAAATACCTAATGTATGTATATCCATATTATAGTTAATAGAAATATAATATGTTAATAAAATTCCATTAATAGTATTCAATACTCTAGTTAAAGTCCCAAGGGATATAATATGAAAAATTGACTTTCTAATTAGTTTGGTCCTGCTCATAGGAAGACACCTCATATCATAAAAATTCTTTAGCATCTCTTATTATATCAGAATTCACAAAAAAAGAGTCAAAGGAATATTCCTTTAACCCTTTAATTAATTTCTCCCACACGATGACATGATACAAAATGTTCAGGTTTTACTTCTCTAAACTCAGGTGTTATCTCCCTACATTTGCCTATGGCAAACTCACATCTATCTACAAATCTACATCCTTCTTTAGGATTTATTGGACTTGGTACATCTCCTTCCAATACAATCCTATGTCTATTTTGCTGAATCTCAGGATCAGGAATTGGTATTGCAGATAAAAGAGCCCTAGTATAAGGGTGTAATGGATTCATATACAACTCCTCTGACTTTGCCAACTCCATCATATGTCCTAGATACATTACCCCCAACTCTATCAGATATATATCTGACCATGGATAAATCATGGGCTATAAACATATATGTTAGTCCAAATTTATCCTGTAAATCCTTTAAAAGATTTACCACTTGGGCTTGGATGGAAACATCTAGGGCTGAAATGGGTTCATCACATACGATGAATTTAGGATTTAAAGCCAAAGCCCTTGCAATACCAATTCTTTGTCTCTGACCTCCTGAGAATTCATGGGGGGGAAAGCGCATAGCATGTTCTTCGTTAAGACCAACTAATTCTAATAATTCTATAATTCTATTTCTTCTATCTTTCTACTTTTATACACTCTATGAATATCTAAAGGTTCTCCAACAATATCCTCCACATTCATCCTTGGATTTAAAGATGCATAGGGATCTTGAAATATCATTTGAAAATCTTTACGTACTTTTTCCATTTCCTTTCTTGAAAGTTCATAAATATTTTGTCCATTAAATATCAGTTCTCCTTCTGTAGGCTCATAAAGCCTAACAATGGTTCTACCTGCAGTAGATTTACCACAACCAGATTCTCCAACTAAACCAAAGGTTTCTCCCGGATATATATCAAAGGTAATTCCATCTACTGCCTTTAAAACCCCCCCTTCTCCAACATTAAAATATTTTTTTTAATATTTCTAACAGAAATTAAAGGTTCCATTCCTAGACTTCACTCCCTTCACTGCATTTTGCCATGGGATGATTTAACCAACATCTACTTTTATGAGTATTAGTATGATTATCAAATTCTGGCAAATGTTCTTTACAGATTTTTAGGGCTTCATCACATCTATCATAAAACCCACAACCCTTTGGAGGTATATATAAATCTGGTGGTGTCCCTTCTATAGAATGTAAAGACTCATCTCTTGACATATCTAATCTAGGCACCGAATCCAGTAATTTTCTTGTATAGGGATGCTTAGGATTTTTAAATATTTCATTTGTCAATCCTTCTTCCATTATTTGTCCAGCATACATTACTATTACCTTATCACTCATATCAGCCACTATGCCTAAATCATGGGTAATAAGTATAATAGACATATTCATCTTATTTTGTATATTTTTCATAAGCTCCAATATTTGAGCCTGTACCGTAACATCTAAGGCAGTAGTTGGCTCATCAGCAATTAATAACTCAGGATTAGAAACCATGGCCAAAGCTATCATTACCCTTTGCCTCATTCCGCCAGAAAACTCATGGGGATATTGATTTATCCTTTTTTTCAGGTTGAGGTACAGCTACTAAATTTAACATTTCTATAGCCTTTTCCCTTGCCTCACTCCTACTTAACTTTTCATGTTTTTTAATACCTTCTACTATTTGTTTCCCAATTTTCATAGTTGGGTTTAAAGAAGTCATAGGGTCTTGAAATACCATACCAATCTTACTTGAACGTATATCTTCCATTTCCTTATCAGTTTTTTTAATAAATCATCACCCTTAAATAATATTTCCCCCCACCCTTAAAAAGGCTGGTGGCATTGGTAATAATCTCATAATGGAATTGGCAGTAACACTCTTTCCACAGCCTGACTCTCCAACTATGGCAACAGTTTCTTTTTTTCCCTACGGAAAAACTAATATCCCTAACTGCCTCAACTTCACCAAAAAAATGTTTCAAAGGATATGGACAAATTCTTTACTTCTAGTATATTTTCCATTATATCACCCCCCCTCTATTTACGTAGTCGTGGATCCAATGCATCACGAAGACCATCTCCCAACACATTAAAGGCAAACATTATTAAGGAAATAAATATGGCAGGAATAATAATCTGATAGCTATTTCCCACAGCAAGTCCTGCTAAACCATCATTGGCTAAAGTACCTAAACTAGATTTAGGAGCCTGTAATCCAAGACCTAAAAAAACTTAAAGTAGCTTCAGCAAATATAGCCCTAGGAATAGATAGAGTTACATTTACTAAAATAGGACCTAAAGTATTAGGTATAATATGATTTTTAAGTATCCAACCCTTACTTGCCCCCCCTAAGGATTCAGCAGCCAATGAATACTCTGTTTCCTTTAACTGCAATACTTGACCACGAACTAATATAGACATGGGTATCCAAGATGTAAGGCTTAATGCCAATATAATTACAAACATAGATGTACCAGAACCTTGAGTAGAAAATACAACAGATAATAAAATAACCACCAGCAAATAGGGAATAGCATATATAATCTCTGCAATACGCATCATTATACCATCTACCCTTACAGTAGCCATACCTGCTATACCACCATATAATACGCCAATAGTCACATCTATAACTGTAGCAAGTATACCTATAAGTAAAGAGTATCTGGCTCCATACCATACCCTTGTAAATAAATCTCTACCAAGTTCGTCTGTACCAAACCAATGAACCTTGTTTGGATGCATATTTATCTTCTCATAATCTTGTTCAAAATAGCTAAAACCATTAATTAAAGGTCCAAATATGGACATTAAAACCATAATTATAATTACAGCAAAGCCTACCATGGCTAATTTATTTTGTCTCAATCTTCTCCATACATCTGACCAATATTTAATACTAGGGCGTCTAATCTGTTCCAAATCCCTATCTTCCTTTGATGCCTTTTGAAATAATTCCTTTGGATACTCTTTATACTTTATTGAAGACTCCATTAACGCCCCCTCCTTTGTCAACCTAATACGTGGGTCGATTAAGCCATAAGCTAAATCTACCAATAATAACATAAAAATAAGTATTATGGAATAAAATATAGTTGTTCCCATAATAAGAGTATAATCCCTACTTACTATGGACTTAACAAAAAAACGAACCTAAACCTGGAATACCAAATATTTTTTTTCAATAACAAAACTACCAACTAAAAGATTAGAAATTAAAGTCCCTAACACGGAAATAATAGGAAGAATTGCATTTCTTACAGCATGTTTTAAAATCACCCCTGACTTAGATATACCCTTAGACTTTGCAGTTTTAATATAGTCCTGTCCCAATACTTCTAACATACTAGAACGCATAAGCCTTGCCATTTGAGCCAAAGGCATAAGGGATAAAGCTATAGCCGGTAAAAAAGTATGCTTCAACTCTCCCCCCCATCCACCAATAGGAATCCAACTAACATTTTTAGCCACAAATTGAATCAATACTGTACCCATAATAAAACTAGGAACAGAAATCCCAATAATGGCTATTATCATAGATATATAATCTGGAATTTTATTTTGATATAAAGCAGCCAAGGCCCCCCCTAAAGCAGGACCAAATATCAAAGCTATTAATAAAGCCTCTGCTCCTAAATAAGCAGATACTGGAAATCCCCCCCTTCGTATCATATCATTAACAGTTTCAACATTAGACTTCATTGAGTCCCCCCCAAAGTCTCCCCCCCTTAATAAATTCTTTAAATAAATAAAGTATTGCTGTGTTCTTGGCTTATCTAATCCATACTTTCTTTGGAGGTTTTGATAAACTGCTGCAGGCATTTTCCCTTCCTTTGCAAATGGATTTCCTGGTACTGAATGCATCAAAATAAAAGTAATAGTTACAATTGCCCAAAGGGTGATGACTGACATAATTAGACGTTTTAAAAGATATTTTTTTTCACTTTTACCCTCCTTTGCAATTAATAATAGGGCAGGCCATTAAACCTGCCCTAAATTTAAAACTTCTTCACTATAATTTATACATTATGCACTATATATTACTTATTCATATCTGCATAAGTTAACTTTGGATAGTTAACTAATGGTTTATAAACACCTGTTACATAAGATTTTTGGGCATAAGGTTGAGTGTAGAAATACACTGGAATTACAGGCATATCTTCCATAACCATTTTTTTTCTGCCTTCTTCATAGCTTCAAATCTTTCAGCTTGGTCTGAACTATTCTTAGCTATTCTAACTAATTTATCATATTCAGGATTATTATATTTTGCATCATTAAAGCTAGAAGTACTTTCCCATAATTCTATAAAAGTAATAGGATCCATATAGTCTCCAATCCAACCTGCACGGGAAATGTGATAATCTCCAGCCTTTTCCCTATCAAGTTTAACTTGGAAATCTACATTTTCAAGTTGTATTTCAATTCCTAAATTGACTCTCCACATCTCTTGAGCTGCTTGAGCTATTTTCTTGTGAGCTTCAGAAGTATTATAAAGAAGAACTATATTCTTAAAGTCTTCAGGCTTCATACCTTCCTCAGCTAATCCTTCCTCAAATAGCTTTTTACCTTCTTCAACATTATATTCAACTAATATGCCTACATCATCACGATATTCATTGCCCTTATCATCCTTCATACCAAAGGGTACTACACCTTCAGCAGCAATTTGACCACCTTGAGCTATTTTATCTACTATAGTTTGACGATCAAGAGTCATAGCTAAACCTTTTCTAACCTTAGGATTATTAAATGGTTTAACCTTTGAATTTAAATTATAGTAATAAGTTCCAACTTCAGCACCTATTATTAACTCAGGATTATTGGCTTCCTTCATTTGAGCAACTACAGCCTGTGGCAATGGAGTCAAGAAATCATAATCTCCACCTTCATATTTTGCCATGCAGTATTTTCATCATCAATAATATCAAAATCTATACCATCAAGTTTTATACTATCCTTATCATAATAATTGTCATTTTTCTAATCTTGATACTTGCATTATGCTCCCATTCAGTAAGGGTAAATGGTCCATTGGAAACATGGGTACTAGCATTTTTAGCCCAATCAGGATTTTCTTCTGCTACATTTTTATTTACAGGGAATAAAGTGAAAAATGCAGTTAATTCTAAGAAATATGCAGTAGGTGCTTCTAAAGTAACTTCTAAAGTCTTGTCATCTAAGGCTTTAACTGCTACTTCTTCCCTAGCTGCTTCCAGACGCTTTTCATATACCATTTGATTTATAGTTTCTTCATCTTTACCCTCAACATCTAACCCCTCTAATTCACTTGGGTCATAGGTTTCCATAACCATCTTGCTTTCATCTTCTGGATCTGGATATTCTACACCTGGACATTTAGTAGTATTATATGCTTCTCCACCCTTTATGTAATAAAGTTGGTGAGCATAATCAGATGCTAGATTTGGATCCAATGCCCTCTTCCATGCAAATTCAAAATCATGGGCTGTTACAGGATCTCCATTTGACCACTTAATACCATCTCTTAAAGTAAAGGTATAAGTTAAATTGTCATCGGATATTTCATAGTCTTCTGCCATACCAGGAACAATTTTTAAATCTGGATCTACCTTCATAAGTCCTTCAAAGGTATGATCAAGTATCCATGATTCATGGGTCCCCCCCTGTGCCAACGGTGGATCTAAGGATCCTGGCTCACTTGAATTATTGGTTCTTAAGATTTTTTTCAGCTGCTGGTTCTTCAACATTAGCTGGTTCCTCACTTCCAGTAGTAGGTTGCGAATCTCCACCCTGTGGTGGTGAACAAGCAGTTGCTACCATACTTAATACTAATATTAGACTTAATACTATAAGTAATTTTCTATTCATTTTTTTTAGCCCCCTTAATTATCCTATTTAATTTTAATATTTTATCACTTGATTATGATAAAGTCAAGAAGTTTTTCCCTTTTTTTACAAATCCTACTGGTTATTTCCCTATTTATTGGTAATACTAATTTATAGGTGATATATATGTATAGTCTTTCTACTTCATTAAGGGAAAATATAAATATAATAAAAGAATCTTTCCAAAAAGATGATACTTTAATTATTAGAGAATTTCAGATTCAAGATAACCCCCCCTGTGGTAAATTTACCATACTCTTTATTAATGGAATGGTAGATATAAATAAAATAAACAATAGTATTATCATGCCTATTATGTATATGGGTGAAGATATAAGTGGAAAAAAATCTTAATTATATAAAAGAACAAGTCATTATATCTAGCCAAGTTGAAAAATCCCAAAATTTAGATGATATTATAAATGCTATTATTGATGGAGATGTAGCTCTACTTATGGAAGGAATAAAAGAAGCTTTAATTATAGATTGCAAAGGCTTCCTAACTCGTCCCATTGAAGAACCAGGGATAGAAAAAGTCATTCGTGGTCCAAGGGAAGGATTTAATGAATCCTTGACTACTAATCTTACTTTAATTAGGAGAAAATTAAAAACTAAAAATTTGAAATTTCAATATAAAACTATTGGTACCACTAGCCAAACTAAAGCTTGCATCTGCTATATTGATGGAGTGGCAGATGAGGGTATACTTAGAGAAATTAATAAAAGAATAGATAATATAAATATTGATGGTGTGTTAGATATAAAATACATTCAAGAACTTATAGATGATAAACCTCTATCCATATTTGAAGTATCAGGTAATACTGAAAAGCCAGATGTCTTAGCAGCTAAATTATTGGAAGGTCGAATAGGCATACTTCTAGATGGTACACCTAGTGTTATGACAGTACCATTTTATTTATAGAGAACTTTCAATCTGGTCAAGATTATTATACAAATTATTATTATGCTACGATTATTAGACTCTTAAGATTGGTTTCTTCCCTAATTACTACAGGATTTCCTGCTATTTATCTATCTCTAGTTACTTATCATAGGGAAGTTTTACCTACGCCTATGTTATTAAGCATACTCTCCTCAAGGCAAGGAGTACCCTTTCCTACTGTTGTAGAATTAATAGGGCTTTTATTAGTATTTGAAATACTTATAGAAGCAGGCTCTCGTATGCCTAATTATATAGGTCAAGCCCTAAGTATCGTTGGAGCATTAGTCCTTGGTTCAGCAGCTGTAGAAGCTAAAATAGTCAGCTCCGCCATGATTATTGTAGTAGGTATCTCCAGTATTACTGGACTTATTATACCGAATTTTGCAGGTATATTTATAATACTTAGAACCCTATTTATATTATTCTCTGCAGCCTATGGAATATATGGATATATCTTTGGTATGGTTGGATTATTTATACATTTATTTTCTCTTAAAAGCTTTGATGTCCCCTATATGGCCACAATCAATTCCCTATATCCAAAGAATTTAAAAGATACCATAATTCGTGCTCCAAGATGGTTTATAGCAGGTAATAAATTTGGAGGTAAAAAAATGAAAAAAATTATCCATATTTATAGCTTTAATAATTTCCATTATTTTTCTCACAGGTTGTTGGGATTATAGCGAAATAGAAGATCTAGCTATAGTCGCTGGTATGGCTATAGATATAGATGCAAATGGGTCTTATATTATAAATGTGGAAATAGTGGATATAAAGCCAACTACCACTGGTATAGACCTTGCCCCCTATAATAATAGAAACAAGAGGAGAGACTGTCTTTGAAGCCCTTAGAAATATAATAAGTACCTCTTTAAAGCGAATACGTTGGAGCCATGCCAGCTATGTCGTAGTTAGCAAGGAGGTAGCTGAACAAGGACTTTCCTCATTGTTAGATTGGATAGCCCGACATCCTGAGGCCAGACTTACACTTCATATCCTTATATCTAGAGAAAATACTGCAAAGGAAGTTATTTTAAAAGAAAAGGAATTCTCAAAAATACGTGCCCTAGAATTTGAAAAATTTGTAGATTCAAGTGAATATTTATCAAAATTCCCCCCCCATGTTGAAGTCTATGAACTGATAAATAAAATAGAAAACAAAGATAATTACCCAATATTACCTACCACCAACTTAATAAATATTAATAATGAAGTCTATAGCCAAATGGAAGGTTCTGCTTACTTTATTAAAGATAAACTTGCCGGCTTTTTTTGACCCTATGGAAACTATGAAATACCTACTTATTGTCAATAAATTAAAAAGGGAGTATTAGTCATACCCATGAATGAGGAAAATAATGACAAAGTAAGTTTAGATATATTGAAAAATAATACAAAAATAGACATTGACTTTAAAGATGAAAATGTCCTTATAACAGTGAAAACAAACACCGTTGTAAGTATTGCTGAAGTAAGGGATGGAAGAAATTATTCTAATATTAAAGGTAGAAAACTTCTACAGGAACATGCAGAAGCCTATTTAGAAAATGAAATTAAAACATTTATCCAAAATGTGCAAGAAGATCCAGGTATAGATGTCTTTAGCTTTGGTGATAAAATCAAAAAAACCATCCAAAGATTTGGAAAGACATAGAAGATAATTGGGATAGCATTTTTAAAGAATTAAATGTAAAGGTAATTTCTAATATACAAATTAGAAATAGTGAGCATATTAAAAGGCCTATTAGCGTCAACAATCAAAAATAAAGGGTGGTGTTTATGAACAAAGAAATTATTTCAACAAAACAAGGTATATTTTTAGTAATCATTTTAATCCTAGGCACATCCTTAACTATAACTGGTGGTGGAAAAGCACAACAGGATATGTGGATTTCTATTTTGTTGGCAATTTTAGCAGCTATTCCCTTTGCCTTTATACATGGAAAGATCCTTTCATTTTTTTTCCAAATAAAAATCTTTATGAGATCTTAGAGATTGCCTTTGGAAAAATCATTGGAAAATAATAAGTATTCTGTATATTCTTTATTTTATTTATTTAGCTAGCCTATGTATTAGAAATATAACAGAATTTATTCAAGTAGTTTCATTTCCTGAAACTCCTCAAATTTTTAGTGCCCTATGGATTATAATTTTAACCATATATATGATTAAATCTGGAATTGAAGTATTTGCCCGTTGGACCAACTCTATGATAGTATTTTTATTTTTTTCTTATATTTTTAATCACCTCATCTTCTTTTGCAAAATTTAATTTTGAAAATATAAAACCAATTCTATACAATGGTTGGAAACCCGTATTTCAAAGTGCCTTTACTTCCTTTACCTTCCCCCCCTTTGGAGAAATAGTAGTATTTTTATCCTTTTTCATAATCTAAAGGAGCAAAATAAAGTCACAAAAACTTTTCTAATGGGATTATTTATTGGTGGAGCTATGTTATTAATGACTGCCCTTAGAAATATGTTTTTATTAGGTTTTCCAAATTTAGAAAATACATATTTCCCTACTTATTATGCCAACACCCTATTATCCATAGGAGGTTTATTCAAAGAGTTGAGATAACTTCAGCAATAATATTGGTACTATCAGGTTTTGCAAAAATCTGTATTTACTCTTTTGCTGTTTGTATTGGAGTAAATCAACTATTTAATCAATCAAAATATGACACCTTTGCCATACCTATAAATCTCATAACTATGATTTTATCCATAGTAATCTATAAAACACCATGGAAATGATAGAAGGAGTTGAAATCTACAAATATATTGCCCTCCCCCCCTTTCAAGTTATATTACCACCAATAATTCTCATCTTTGCATATAATAAAAGAGCTAGATCTAAAACCTAGCTCTAAATATAGTAGATACTTCTTCCACCTTTAATAAAATACAAACAATGAAGTATACAATGGCTCCAACAGCTATAGAAGATAATAATATCAACATATCTATTATCTTCTTTCCAGATACTAAAGCACCTAATTTATAATATATAAGATATACAACTATGCCCATAATAGCTGATGCAAATATGGTCTTAATAAAGGTAATAAACATTCCCTTTAAACCTATGGGGCCTAGTTTTTTTTCTTAAATCTATAAATAATAAAAATGTGGTAAATATAGCTGCAATACTAGTTGCTAAAGCCAAACCATTATGTCCCATGCTTTTAATAAATAATAAATTTAATACAACATTTAACATAACAGCCATAGCACCATTAATCATAGGTGTCTTGGTATCGTGAAAAGAATAAAATACCCTATTAAGCATCAATCTCAAAGAAGAACCTACTAACCCTACTGAATAAAAAAACCAAAGCTCCACTAGTCATAAAGGTAGCTTGAGCATCAAAGGCATTTCTTTCAAAAAAATATACGAACTATAGCTCTGCCAATAAAATCATACCAAGAGTTGCTGGTACAGTAACAAGCAATATAATATTTACACCTTGATTCAATATTTTCTTTAATTGTTCATTATCCCCCTTGAGAAAAAGCCTGACTTAACATAGGAAATATTACTGTAGTAATTGCCATTACAAATACAGCAATTACCATATCATTTATCCTCTGGGCATAGGTTAAAGCAGATATGCTTCCCTCTATTAATTCAGACGCAAGGGTTTTATCTATAACACCATTGATTTGTCGCACTGCCGATCCTAATAAAACAGGCACTACTAAAATCATAGCCTTCTTTAAATATGGATCTTCTAAATTCACATTAAGAGAATATCTATAACCAGTATGTCTAACAGCAGGTACCTGTATTAAAACCTGAGTCAATGAAGCCATTACACTTACTAGCATTAAAGTAGATATATTTACATCCTTAGCAAAAAAACTAAATAAATTAAAAAAACTAAATTATAGGGAATACCCATTATGGCATGGGGGGGTCCAAATATTTGTCTACTTTGCAAATAACCAGAAAACACATAAGTAAAACCTAAAAATATTATTATAGGTAAACCAATTCTATTTAATCTCACTGCTAAATCAAACTGTTCACCTTCAAACCCCCCCTTAGCCAATACCCTTATTATCAATGGGGGGGAAATTAAAAAGGCAATTATAGCTAAGATAATAGTAATTAAAAATATTAAATTTAATACACTATTAAGATATCTTCTCTGAGCCTTTTTCCCATGGTTTTCTCCTATTTCAGAAAATATAGGAATCAATGTAGTATTTAGTGCAGTTCCTAAGGTACCCATTATAATAACAGTAGCAGTCATAGCTACAAAATATGTATCTGTTTCCATACCAGAACCAAATTTAGAAGCAATCATTACTTCCCTTAAAAAGCCCAAACCCTTACTTATTAAAGTAAATATAGCTATCATAGCTGCTGATTGAGCTACTTTTTGTTTTTTTGTCATATCTTTATCCCTCGTTTATTGTTCTCTATCCTCTTATTATAACATATTTAAAACCACGAAAGGGGGGAAAAATCCTTCGTGGTCTTAAACTTTTTCTCTATATTCTATTTTGTTGTACCCATCTAAAATAAAGTTATATGGAGGTTCTCCTAATTCATCCTTTTCTATTTCTATAGTTATGGTTTTATATGTGATTACCTGTAATTGTATAGAATCTGGCTCTGGTGGTTTAATATCAAAATATATTTTAAATCCGCCTTTTTCTCTAGCCACCCTATCAATAGTCATAAAATATCCTGGTGTAGGAAATTCCTTTGTAATAGTTACCAATACCCTATCATCTTCTTGAGTTGTAACTATGGCCTCTTGATTATTAATAGATTGAACTACACCTAAGGTCTTAAAAGGTATACTTACCATATCCTCTAATACCCCTTTACTCTTTGCAAGATAATAATAGCCTCCGCCTGGGATAGATTTCTATCTGGTCCAAAACTAGTATTGCTATCTCCTTTTATTATATTATACTTATATAATAGTCTTAATAATTCTATGCTATTATTATCCATAGTATTAATATCTTTAAAGGGGAGATTTATATTTTCATCATTTGTTATCCCTATATCCTTTAGTCTTTGTCCTAATAAGTTGACCATTTCTTTTCTAGTTAAATTAGCTTCTGAACCTATACCTGATACTTCATATCCATTATCCTTAAATAAAGATGCAACGGATATATTAAATTCTTGTTCAACCATGGCAGCATTGGGATCAAGTCTTTCAAAATTATTCTTAGCTAAGTATGGGAAATAATAGGTCAATACAGATCTGTCAATAACATCCTTAGACCAATGATTAGATAATTTATCATCTATACTACCAAAAGCCACCGTTGTACTCATAAGCAAAATAATAACTAATAATATAATTGATCTTCTTCTCAACTATACCACCCTTTCTCTATGTATATACATTATATACCAATGGGTGGAATATAAATATTACAATTGAGTTACAATTTTAACAATAAAAAATCTCCCTTTAATATTTCAAAAGGGAGATTTCCTTAAATATTTAAATATTAATTAGGAACTCTTATTATTTGTCCTGGGAATATTAAATGTGGATTCTTTAATTTATTAAACTCAGCTAACTCTTCCCAAGTCTTGCCAAACATTTTACCTATCTTCCACAATACATCTCCTGATTTAACCTTATATTCTTTAGCTTCCTCAACTGGTTTTTCTACAGGAGCTTCAACTTCAACTACAGCTACTCTACCTTCAACAGCTGGCTCAACTTCTCCAACTTCTTTAAAGTAGTCAATTAATACATCTGATAATAAACCACCTTCAGCTACAAATGGTTTACCTTCAAACATAGTGTATCCGTCTCCACCGCTAGCCATAAAGTCATTTGTAACTAATTTATATGTCTTATCTGGGTCTAAAGCTTCACCCTTTATAAGAACTTCACTTACTCTACTGCCTACTTCCTTTGATGGATCAAATTTATAAGTCATACCACTTACATGTGGAAAATGTCCTGCAGCTTCAGGATAAGTGTCTATTCCACGTTCTAAAGCTTGAAGAACTTCTGCACCAGTTACCTCTATAACTGCAAGGGTATTTGTAAATGGGAATGAAGTCAATATATCATTTACCTTAACATCACCAGCAGAAATAGATGCTCTAATTCCACCACCATTAGTAATGGCTATATCTGCTCCAGTTGACTTTAACATTACATCTGTAATTAGATTTCCTAAATTAGTTTCTCCTGTTCTAACATCTGCCCTTTCACCTAATAAGTCAACCTTTGCTTTACCAACTACAACATCTATAATAGGTTTATTGATTTCTTTGATTTCTTCTATTGCTTTTTCAATAGCTTCATCTGGTGTATAATCCTTAGCTTCTTCATAGGAAATTAAGCTAGCTTCTTTTTTTAGCTACTTTTCCATCTTCAATCTCAACATTAACTACTCCAATGTTCTTAGTGTAAGAATCTGCTTGGACTAATAATGCATCTCCAAAAACTTCATTTAACATTTCATGGCTGTGGCCATCAATTATTAAATCGATACCCTTTACATTTTCAGCTATTTCTTTAGAAGTAGTTTCCAATGTTCCTTCTATACCTAAGTGAACTAAAGCAATGATGAAATCTACTTCTTTTTCCTTTAATTCTTCAACTATTTTCTTAGATACTTCCACTGGATTTTCAAATTTTATACCCTTAGTATTATCAGGATGGGATTTATACTTAGTTTCTTCTGTACCTATTCCAAATATACCAACCTTTAAACCATTTTCAAGTTCTTTAATAATATATGGTTCAAAGTCTGAAGAACCATCTGCTTCTTTAACTATATTAGCTCCAATTATAGGGAATTTAGCCCTTTCCTTCAGCTGAATTAATCTTTCATAGCCATAGTTAAAATCATGATTACCAGGAACCATTACATCAAATCCTACTTCTCCCATTAAATCGACCATAGTTTCACCTTGAGTTACATTTACCAAGGTAGTACCATGTAATGTATCTCCAGCATTAACTAATAGTAGATTAGGATTTTCTTTTCTAAGCTCCTCAACTTTGGTCTTTAATCTTCCAAAGCCTATGGCTCCTTCATAATCATCTAGCTCCACTCTACCATGGACATCGTTTACATGAACGATAGTAATTTGTTTAACATCTGCTTCTTCTGCAAAGGCTGCCATAGGTGCTGAGCCTATAACTACGCCTATTACTAAAGCTAATGATAGAAACAGACTAAAAATCTTTTTGTTTCTAAAATTCATAAATATAACCCCCCCTTAATTTTTTTCTTTACTATAGTCATACCCATTATAGTCTATATTTAACTTATTCTATATATTTTGGAAAAATCCTTTATTTTAATTTGTTATATTTAATAAAAAAATATACCGAATTACTTTACATATTACCAATTTGGGAATCCTTATCTATAATAATCTCTGTTTCTGGCTCAAACTTTATAATACTATTGGCCTTTACTCTTTCCAACATTATAGGGAATTCACTGGTTTTTACCACTATATTTTTCATAGTTCCTTCAAGTATTACCTTATCCTTACCATCATCTACTATTAATAAATCTACAGAGGAATCATCTTCCACCTTAACCCTCACTGGCCCATCTAATCTAGATACTATGATCTTTTAACCTTAGAATTGTCTGCAATGATAATGGAATTTTCTCCACCACCTCGAATTACTATTTCCCATTTACAATCATATTATCTAAAATAACATCTCCAGATCCTACACCTTCACCTATAATCAAATCTCCATCTATTATAGAGTCCTTAAGGATTACACCTGGGACATTAATCATCACATTTCCCTCTTTTGCGACTTCATGGACTCCTGGTGTATTTATATAGGATTTTACAATATTGTACATTAACTGAGCAAATTCTGCCCTAGTAATAGTTCCCTTTGGATTTATCTTTCCATTAAATCCTTCAATATATCCAGCGTTAATTAATCCATATATATCTTCCTTTGCCCAAGGTGATATATCTCCTAAATCTAAATATCCCTTTGGACTTTTTGATGCTTTATCTACTTTAAATGCTCTAGAAATTACTACAAAGGCTTCTTCTCGAAGAATAGGATTATCTGGATTTAACAATCCATTATTTCCATTAAAGGTTTTCATTTGTACTGCCTTTGCCATTTCTTCATAGTACCAATCCTCTGGGAATATATCTTTAAACTTCAAGGGGGGGGATTTTTCATAGGATCTAAAACTACGATTTATAATTGTAGCCATTTCTGCCCTAGTTAAATTGTCATTAGGCAAGATTTTTCCCTTTGAACCATTAAGTAGATCATTGTCTATTGCATTTTGTAATGCTTCCCTTGACCAATCTTCAGGCATATCTTCAAACCCAAGATTATTTGCACTAACTAATGTGGCACTAAATATGATTACTAAGACTAATAAAATTAACATTGATTTCCTTAACATAAAAATTTATCTCCTTCTTCCTAATTTTCATATTTTTTCTATTATACCACATTTTATTTATTAAAATACAAAATGGTAGCCTAGGCTACCATTTAACTATAAAGTATTCAAATAATCATTAGCTGCTAATGCACATTTTGCTCCATCTGCAGCAGAAATAATAATCTGCTTATATGGAGTATCAGTGGAATCCCCCCCTGCTGCAAATACTCCCTTAATATTAGTCTCTCCATATTTATCTACAATAATTTCATTTCTATTGTTTAATTCAATAATATCCTTAAATGGTTCAGTATTTGGTAAATATCCTATTTCCACAAATAATCCATTGGCATCTATAGTATACTCTTCATTTTTAGATTTATCTAATACTCTTATTCCAGACATTATCTTTTCACCAAGGACTTCCTGGATTTGAGTATCTAGATGAATAACTACATTGTCTAGTTTTCCACTTGATCCACTAGGATTTTATCTGCCCTTAATTGACTTCTGTGTACAACTGTTACCTTGCTGGCTATTTTAGATAAATCTATAGCTGCCTCTATGGCAGAATTTCCACCACCAGCTACTATTACTTCTAAACCTTCAAAGAAAGGTCCATCACAAATGGCACAATATGCTACACCTTTACCAAAGAACTCTTCTTCTCCAGGAACACCTAATTTTCTAGGTTTGCTTCCCGTTGCAATGATAATTGATTTTGCCCTATAGGAAGAACCATCAGAAAGAATTACTTCCTTTGTAGATAAATCCTCTGATATCTTTAATGATTGAACATCAGAGAATTCAGCAATAGGTACATTTAAAGCTTTAACATGATCTGCAAATTCCTTTACAAGGCCTTCCCCCCCGCTTATGGATGAATATCCTAAATAGTTTTCAACTGTAGAAGTAGACTTTACCTGTCCTCCTATTTCCTTAGCTATTATTCCTACATTGGCTCCCTTTCTTTTGGCGTACAAAGCTGCATTAAGTCCTGCTGGACCACCACCAACTATTAAAATATCATATAATGTGTTTTTGTCTAAATTCATTTACATTCCTCCTAAAATCTTGCAAATAGTAGATTCAGATAAACCTCCAAATACTTCTCCTAATTCCTTTAAGGATAAGGTGGAGTTTCTCCTAAACTTTTTAATTAAATCATTTCTTAAGGGTCTATTAGCCATTATCTCTTTAATGGTAATACCTTTGCCCTCTGCAATACTATTAAGTTGCTCTAAAGCCTTTTCTGTAGTCTTAATACATTCTTTGTCCTTACACCTCTGGATTAAACAATCCCCAGTTTGAATTAATGATTCAAAATCCAATTTGTCCAATAATCCCTCCTGAGATATCTCTTTATTAAAATAACAATAACTATTATATAGACTATTGGATCTTTTTCCTATGGCATGTATCTCATTTAATATAGACATCAAGCTATCCTTGTCTTGAATCAATACGCTTTTATACCTATCCCTATATATGGGTAAGGGATGATTTACATACATTGCATAACTAATATTGATTCCCTTCATAACCTTTGAGATATCAGAACCATTTGCACCAATGATTAGGTGATATTTATTTGGATTTGAAAGACAATAGGCATAAAGTTTAAAATCGTTTATCTTTTTGATGAAGATAAAATAGATAAAAACTCATCCCTATCTAAATCATCATTAAATAAATTTCTTTCTTCAGTACCTAATTGAGTAATATGATAGATACCATGAACATTTTTGACTCTAGCAGTTCTTGCCAATTTGTTCACATCCTTTAGATGATTATAACTTACGGAAGTAATAAAGTCAAGTACCGTCCCCCGGTAGTTTTATTGTAAAAAAATAAAGGTAACCTTAAATTACCTTTATTTTTGTGGATTTATTTAAATATGAATTTGTGTATAAATAATCTAAACTTTATTAAATATGTTTTTTTTAATATTATCACTTAAAAAAATGAAATATATTCTTTTTACCCTTATACTGAATAGGGGGGGCTTTAATATCTATTAACTTATCCTCTAACAAGAGCTTTGCATTATTATATGTTAGATTATTAAAATCTTCTTGTGAGAGAATATTTCTCAATAACTTTATTCCTTTTTTTTCACATTAGGAGATCTATGCCTATTTGTATGGGCATCAGTTCCTATAAAATGAATCATATTGTGTTTCAATAAAGTTACAGCAGTAGATTTAACTTGACTACCATATCTATTTTCTAGACTTGGTAAATTTAGTTGAGCTAAAGCACCTTTTTCAATATATTTATATAAAATATTAGGATTTTCAATTATCTTTGTATTTCTCTCAGGATGTGCGATTATAGGAATAAGCCCCCCCTTCAATTGTATTTCATATAATAAATCTTCCATATATAAGGGAATATCATACATAGGTAATTCTAATAATACATATCTAGTATTATTTAAAGTAGATACTCTTTCCTTATCTAAATATTTAAATATATCCATGGAAACATAAATCTCATTTCCTAAAAATAACTCTAATTCAAGTCCTTCTTTAGACAATCCCTTTTTTTAGTCTTTCTAAAGCTACTATATTGCATTCTAGGGAATTATCCATGCTACCTTCTATATAGTGTGGTGTTGCTATAACCTTATTTATCCCATTCTTAAGATACATTTTAGCCATTTCAATAGACATACCCATATCTTCAGAGCCATCATCTACTTTGGGCAATATATGTGAATGAATATCTACAATCAATTAGATTCCCCCCCTCTTTTTCTTTAATTATATTATTCTCCATAATAACCGTAATATTTATAATATCCATATTTAGAATAAGCTCTATTTTCTATAGGTACTTTATTTAATACAACACCTATTATATTAGCTTTTACCTTATTCAATAATTCTTTTCCTATTACTACATTTCCTATCTCTGTTTGAGCTACTGCAGTTACTAAAATAAGACCATCTGCCACTGTGGATAAAACAGCACTGTCAGTCACAAGTCCAACAGGTGGAGTATCTAAAATTATCATATCAAAATCCTTTTTAATATCTGTTATAAAATCTTCCATCCTTTTAGAAGCTAATAATTCTGCAGGATTGGGTGGTATAGGCCCAGATGTTCTAATATAAAGATTTTCCAATCCTTCGTATTTATATGCCACTTCCTCAACTGATTTATTTCCTACTAAAAGATTAGTAAGTCCTTCTACATTATTTATATTAAAAGTTTTGTGAACTTTAGGTTTTCTTAGATCACAATCAACTAATAACACCTTTTTTTTCTCCTTGTGCTATGGTCCCTGCTAAATTAGCAGAAATAGTACTTTTACCTTCTCCAGGGGGGGTTGAAGATGTGATTATGATTGTCTTTAATTGCTTATCAATACTAGAAAATTGTATATTAGTCCTTAGGGTTCTAAAAGCCTCCGTAATTGGAGACTTTGGATCAGTTAATGAGATTAATTTTTTTTGTCCTCATCTTTAACCTTTGGTATGGTGCCTATAACAGAAAGCTCTAAATATTTTCTTACATCTTCAGGAGTTTTTATAGTATTATCTAAATACTCAAATAAAAATGCTAAAAACACTCCCAACATAACTCCTAGTACTCCAGCAATAGCCATGTTTAACATTGGTCTAGGCTTAATAGGTTCTTGTGGAACTTGAGCTTCATCTATAACTTGTACATTTTCTACCTTCATAAATTTCTTTACACTGTCCATAAATACAGATGCAGTTTCATTGGCAATATCTGCAGCTAACACAGGATCATTATCTGTAACTTGTATCTTAATTATCTCAGTATCTTTAACTAAATTTACACTTACTTTATTACTAAAAGTGTCAAAGGACATATCTAATCCCAAATTTTCAATAACCTTGTCTGAAACATCCCTACTTTGAACTAAGACTCCATATGTATGAACTAGCCTTTGATTCAACAATAAGTCATTATATTCAATTTTATCTTCAAATTGATAATCTTCCGGTTTCCCTATCATTAAAGTAGTAAAGGTTTGGTATTCAGGTTTTAATACATAAAAACTAAATAAGCCCGCGGCAACAATTCCTATTACAATAAATAGTATAATCATCCATAGTCTTTTTCTAAGTATAAAAAAAATAATTCCTGTAAGCTAATCTCTTCCATTGTTTCAACCCCCCTTTACAAATTTAATTCCTATAATGTCAAAACTTACAAAAAAAAGTCTTTAAAACCTTTTAATTATACCGTTTTTATTCATTATACCACATCTTTTCAACATATTATTACATATAATGAAAAATTTACAAAATTTATAATATAAAAATAGGGGAAGTTGTGGAGATTTCATTTCCCTATGATATAATATAGATATTAAAATAGAAACAAAGGGGAATAACTATGGAAAAGAGATTAAATAAACTTATACTAATAATAGGGGGATATAATTTTAATAAATATAGGATATATTTTAGCTTTATATATTAGATTTGATGGTGTTATAGATAAGCAATTTCTTTCCTATTTACCTAGATTTTTAGATAATGCTGTTTACATATCTATATTAAAGATTTTAGTATTTATTTATTTTAAAATGTATAAAACCATTTGGAAATATGCTAGTATTGAAGAATTATTAAATATTGTTACTGCTATAATAGCATCTAATACAGTAGTATTAAGTTTTTTTATTTATAAGACAAGCTAATTTGCCTAGATCCATATACATAATAGTATCTTTAATAGATATGGTCCTAATAGGAGGACTTAGATTTAGCTTTAGAGCCATAGGTAAAAATAGCTTAACTCGCCCTTTTGTTACAAAAGATCAAAAACGAATAATGATTATTGGAGCTGGCGATGCAGGTGTTATGGTTATAAAGGAATATAAAAACCATACTCAATTAAATTCTCAACCAGTAGCTATTATCGATGATGATATTAGAAAACAAGGTCAAGTAATAAATGGAGTACCTGTAGTAGGTGGTAGACAATCCATACTTAGTGCAGTAGAAAAATTAAAAATTGATGAAATAGTAATTGCCATTCCATCAGCTTCAAGAAAAGATATTAGTGATATAATTGAAATTTGTAAAAAAAGTAAGTGTAAGCTAAAAATCCTTCCTGGAATATATGAGTTAATTGATGGAGATGTAAGTATTAAAAAAATTAGAGATGTCCAAATAGAAGACCTTTTAGGTAGAGATGAAATAAAAACAAATTTAGATGAGATTAGTTCATATATTACTAATAAAGTTATAATGGTTACAGGGGGGGAGGAGGTTCTATAGGTTCTGAACTATGTAGACAAATATCACAGTTCAAACCAAAGAAGCTCATTATATTAGATATATATGAAAACTCAGCATATGATATCCAAAATGAATTAAAAAGAAAATATGAAAACTTAAATCTTAAAGTATTAATTGGCTCCATAAGAGATAAGACTAGAGTAGATAATATTTTAAATATTGAAAAACCTGAAGTAATTTT